>Ga0207661_10001202_pt1 | contig 17324 bp, 18 predicted proteins | sample KBSC713LmetaG_FD_184337 | JGI IMG/M metagenome (GOLD analysis project Ga0207661, IMG submission 184337) | Corn rhizosphere microbial communities from Kellogg Biological Station, Michigan, USA - KBS C7.1-3L metaG (SPAdes) (version 2) | ecosystem: Host-associated > Plants > Roots > Rhizosphere ...
CCTCCAGCGCCGATTGCGGAAGGCCATGTTGCAGCCGGGAACGTGCTCGGCCTCACGATCGGAGATCAGCACGTGAATCGGCCCGCCCGGCGCGGCGGCGACGCACTCCGCGATCCAGCCGTCATCGTCGGGCGGGATGTTGGGGCCGCCGGTGCCGGCATGGGCGTTTGGACCGAGCGAGGCGGCGACGTAGCGCAGCCAGTCGGAGTCCGGGTAGGCGTCGTCGTCGAGGAAGGCGACGATCTCCCCGGTCGCCTTGGCGACGCCGGCGTTGCGGGCGAAGCTGAGACCGCGGTGCTCGGTCTGCACCAGCGTCGCGCCGCGGGCGAGGGCAATGTCGGCGGAGCCGTCCGTGGAGCCATCGTCGACGACGATCAGCTCGAAGTCCGGGTAGGCCAGCTCGTTCGCTCGCTCCAAGCACTGGCCCAGGGTGCGCTCGCCGTTGTGGGTGCAGACGACCACCGAGACCCGCGGCCAGCAATCGGCCGGCGAGAACGGGATCGCGCCGAAGGCGCCGCGGGCCGCCGCCAGCGCCTGCTTCGGCTGCCGTTCGCGGTCGACCAGGCCGAAGTCCCAGTCGGTCACCTCGTGGCCGCCGCGGTGCCACTCGTCGGTCCAGGAGAAGACGAAGACCCCGGCGGCGCCGGTGCCGAAGGCGTGGCGTACCTGCCACTCGAGGGTGCGGGCCTGAACCTCCTCGCCGTTGCGCCGGCTGTCGATGCCGACCTCGGCGATCAGCAGCGGCCGGTCGCCGGCGAGGTTCTGCAGGCGGGCCAGGTAGGACTCGAAGGTACGCTCGTCCTCGAGGAAGACGTTGAAGGCAGCCAGGTCGAGGAAGGGCAACTCGAGGTACTCGGTCGAGGGGTAGTTGATGTAGGCGAAGAGCCCCTCGGGGTCCGCGGCTTTGGCCTCCCAGTAGAGGCGCTCGAGAAAGTCTTCGACCGGGCGCTTGCCGTGCCAGCGCACGATTGGGGCGGGGATCTCGTTGCCGAGGGCGTAGGCAAGGATCGCCGGATGGGCAGCGCAGGACCGTACCTGCTCCACCACCTTGGCCGTGATCGCCTTGGCCCGCCCCGGCTCGTCGAGAAAGGCGATGTGCTGTTCCCAGGCCAACCCCACCATCACCTTCAGGCCGTGGGCCTGCGCCGTGTCCAGCAGCCAGGACGGCGGCGACTCGTAGGTGCGCAGCGAGTTGATCCCAACCGCCGCCATCGCCTCGAAATCGGCGTTCACCTGGTCGGGCGGGGGCAGCAGCCAGCCGTCGGTCGGACGAAAGGTGCCGTAGGTTGCCCCGCGCACATGCAGCTTCTCGGATCCGAGAACGATCGACCTGCCGTGAATCTGGGGTCGGTTAACTGACATGGCGCTGGATCTAGCTGCCTCTCGATCCACCCCCGCTGAGCTGCGGCCGGTCTGGCGCTGACCGGCTAACCCGCTGCCCAAGCGACGGTCGGCTCCCCAAGAAACATAGCGATTTGTTAGCAAAAAATCCCATCGGGTCCTGGTCGGATGCGGCCGCAAGATTCCGCTCTGCGCCCCCGTTTCATGGGTCGCTATCGACTAACAGGCAGCGCGCCTTGAGAAACCTGAGAATTTCTTCCCAATCCCGGATCGGCCGCGCTCCAGTCCTCCCGGTGCGGATCGCCGAGCGGGCGGGCGGCGCCGAGGCTAGGAGCGGGGGTGCACGATCAGGACCGAGCGCTTGCTGTGCTGGGCGACGGCGGCGGCGACGCTGCCGAGCAGGACATGGGAGATGCCCGAGCGGCCGCGGGAGCCGATCACGATCAGGCCCGCGCCCTGTTGGTCGGCGGCGTCGACGATCTGGCTCCAGGCGGGGGCGCCGATGACCACCAGGGCTTCGGCATCGAAACCGGCCTCCCGGGCCAGGGCCGCGCCCTCCTCGGCGACCTTCTGGGCGCCTTCCCGGGCGACGTCGAAAAGGCCCTCAATCGTCTCGGGCTCGACCGGGACACCGGCCGCACCGAAGAACGGGATCCCGCTCAGCGGCTCGGAGACGGTGAGGACGATCGCGCGGCGGCCCGCCGCGAGCTGCTTCCCGACCTCGGTGATCGCCCCATGGGCGAAATCGGAGCCGTCGTAGGCGATCAGGACCGGTGAGGCGTTCTCGCTCTGAGCCACGACGCGGGACCCTACTCCCCCCGGTCTGCCAGGGCAGGGATGATCGGCTGCGTGGAACTCGGCCTCGCCCCGATCGACGGCTTCGCCGGCCAGGCCGCCTCCACCGCAGTGGCCTTCTGACGCCGCATCGCCGCCTGCTAGCTTGCGAGCTTCAATCCGAGCCGCCTTTGCTCAGAGCGCAGGCGGACGGGGGAACCAAGAAGTTGGGGCGAGTGGGCCGGTGATCCGGCCCTAGCGGCATCGGCCGCGAGCCCGTCAGCTAACCCCGTAGGAAACCGAATAGGAGGCGCGAGATGAAGAGTCAGTCTGTCGATCGGTCCCTGCTCCGACACTCCGTTGCACCGCTCATCGAATCGCCGCGATCCGTCTATCTGGCCGGCGCCGGGCTGGGCATCGTCGGCTGCGGCGTGTTGCTGGCGCTGTTGCTGGGCGCACTCAGCCTTTGAGCTGAGCGACCTCGATCTGGCCTGCGTCGGCGGCTGCCTTCAGCGCCTCGTAGTCGCGCTCGTTCTGGTCGGCGTAGGCCTCGGCGAAGGCGGCGATCGCCTTGTCGAAGGTGTCGCTCTTGCCGAGGTAGGCGGCGATCGCGACGCGGTCGCCGCTGCGGGCGTGGGCGTGGGCCAGGGTCGTGCCGCAGATCTCGGCATAGGTGGTGAGGGCGCGGGCGTCCATGTTCTCAACCATGGCCGAGCCCTTCTGGTCCCAGAGCTGGCGCACGTAGAAGTCGCGCTGCTTGCCGTCGATGCCGGTCGCTTTGACCCAGCCGAGCAGGATGTCGCTGGCCGCCTGGGTCAGGCGCTGGCCCTGCACGACGCGCTCGCCCTGGTTCTCGAAGGCGCTCGGCTCGGCGTAGGGCTCGAGCACGGAGCGCTGCGCTTCCTTGGCCTGGAGAAAGAGCGGATCGCCGCTGTCGCGTCCAAGCATCAGCACGATGAAGGCGCGGGTGCCGACGCTGCCGACGCCGACCACCTTCAGCGCCGCGTCGACGAAGCGGTAGCCGTCGAGCAGGACCCTGCGGTCCCCGGGAAGCGTGTCGCGGTAATCGGCGATGACCTTGAGCAGGGTGGCCTTGACGTCGGCGGCGTCCTCGACCATCTCGTCGAGCGGCACGATCAGCGGCGGTTCGCTGACGATCCGCAGCTCACCGTCGACTTCGCGGGTCAGCTTCGAGAGCGCGCGCATGCGGTCCTTGGCGCGGGTCTTCGCCAGGTTGCGGCGGAAGGTGGCGGCCTCTTTCTCACCGGCGGCCGATTCCCAGCCGCTGGAGATCGCCTCCACATCCATCTTCGTGTACCAGACCTCGAGGTTGCCAAGCTCGGCCATCCGCCGCATCGCTCCCCGGTACTCGGCCGACATTGCGGCGACGATCGCCAGCCGCTCGCGGCGCTTGAAGCCGCGCTCGCGCCCGGCGACGGAGAAGCTCGCAGCGAGGCGCATCACGTCCCACTCCCAGGGCCCCGGCAGGGTCTCGTCGAAGTCGTTGACGTCGAAGACGAGCTCGCGGTCGGGCGAGGCGTAGGCGCCGAAGTTGGAGAGGTGGGCATCGCCGCAGAGCTGCACATCGAAGCCGCTGCGCTGGGTCGACCCGAGGTCCGCGGCCATCACCGCCGCGGCGCCGCGGTAGAAGGTGAAGGGAGAGACCAGCATGCGGGCGTAGCGCAGCGGCACCAGCTCGCCCACCCGCGAGCCGGCCTGGGACTCCAGCAGCTCGACCGAGTCGGCCCGGCCGGCCGCCGGCGCCCACTCGCCATACCCCGACCGCGGCGCCTCGCTGCGCGCAGCCTTGCCCGCAGCTGCACGCTCCTCCAAACTGCGATGACCGTGCTTGGGGTCGAGCATGCTCAGACCGTAGCCGGCTCAGGGTCGAGCTGAGGCGGGTCGGGACCGGCCTGCATCTGATCGAAACGCTGCTCGGGCAGGCGGCGAGTACTCCAAAAGGAAGCCAGGGTAAGGAAGGCGGCGAAAAGGAAGGCGGTCTTCAGTGCTTTCAGCTGAGCGTCTTCGTAGTTCTCGATCAGGGCGCTGGTGGTTGGCCCGTCGATCCCCGCCGCTTCGGCGCCGGCGCGCACCTCATCGGCGGCAACGAAGCTGCCGCCGGCACTCAGCCGCACCTCTAGCTGCTTACTGACATCGGCCGAGATGCGCGCATCGCTCGCGACGTTTGCGGTGAAGGCGGTGATCAGACCGGTGATCACGATCGCGCCGAGCAGGGCAGTGCCGAGCGAGGAGCCGAGCTGCTGGGCGGTGCTCTGCAGGCCGCCCGCCTCGCTGCGGTCGTCGTCGCCGACGGCGGATTGGACGACGTTGCCGAGCTGGGAGACGATCAGCCCCATGCCGACGCCGAGGACTCCCATCGCGACCAGGAAGGGGGCGTTGTCGAGGTCGGGCTTGATCGTCGTCAGCAGCATCAGGATCGCGACGAAGACCGTCGCCAACCCGACCCGCACCAGCGGTCGCGGGGCAAAGCGCTTGGCCAGCGCCGAGCCGGCGATCGCGGCGAAGAAGAGCCCGGCCGAGGCCGGCAGCATCCGCACTCCGGTTTCCAGTGCGTCGAGCCCCTGCACCACCTGCAGGAAGAGCGGGATGGTGAAGAAGACGCCCATCAGGATCAGGTTCTGGGCGACAAACATGGAGACGCCGCCGCGCAGCGAGGGGATTCGCAGCAGCGGTAGGTGCACAAGCGGGTCCTCGCCGAGTCGTTCCCGGCGCCGCTCCCAGGCGACGAACCAGGCCAGCAGCAGCGCGCCGGCGGCGATCACGAAAGGTGTCAGCGAGAAGCCGAAGGGGGTGACCGGCGAGCTGCGCGGCGCCAGCCAACCCCAGTTGCTCGACTGCAGGACGCCGAAGACGACCAGCGCCAGGCCCGCGGCGGAGAGCACGCCGCCGACCCAGTCGAGCACCGGCGGCGGGCGATCGCGCTCCGGCTCGCGGATCAGCCGGGTCCCGGCGAGGATGCCGATCGCGACGACGACCTCGCCGACGAAGACGACGCGCCAGCTCAGCTCGGTCGTCGCCCAGCCGCCGAGGATCGGGCCGACCGCGATGCCGGCGCCGGCGACGCCGCCGAGCACGCCGTAGGCGATCGCCCGCTCGGCGCCCTTGTAGTTGCCGGCGACGAGGGCGATCAGGGCGGGGATCACCAGCGCCGCGCCGATCCCCTCGAGGACCGACCAGCCGAGCATCAGCGAGGGCACGTTCCACGATGCCGCGGTCAGCGCCGAGCCGGCGCCGTAGATGACGAGCCCGACCGTAAAGGCGCGACGGCGTCCCCAGATGTCGCCGAGCTTGCCGCCGGTCAGCATCAGCCCTGCCATCACCAGCGCGTAGAAGGCGATTACGGTCTGGATCGTGGTGACGGTGGTGTCGAAGTCTTCGACCAGCTGGGAGATCGCGACGTTCATCACCGCCTGGTCGAGCACCATCAGAAACTGAGCAGCGCCGAGGACGACGAGCACTCCCCACTTCTTCACTGTCAGCTCACCAGCTCGGCGATGCCGCGGATCAGGACCAGGGCGCCGAGCACGCAGGCGACTCCGATCCCCGCCTGGCGGCCGTTGCGGGCGAGCCAGACGCGAAAGCCCTTGACCGCCCCTTCGGTGCGATCGGGGGCGAAAAAGTAGCCGGCGAGCGGCAGCTCGAGCAGCATCTGCTGGACGAGGCAGAAAGCGATCACGATCAGCGCCGTGGGCACGGCGGCCAGGTCGAGTCTGTGGATATGGGTGAGCCCGGTCAGATAGGAGACACCCGGGAAGCTGAGCAGTAGTCCGACGACAAAGGCGATGCGGGGCGAGCCACGGCCGAGCAGCCGCATCGGCAGCGCTTCTTTTTCTTCTCCCCCGCTCTTCTCCAGCTTGGCCTCTTTGCGACGCACCCGGCGCTCGCGCAGCGGCTGGTCACGGTCGGTGGCGAGAACCGCGGCGACCAGCAGCAGGAGCGAGCCGACGACGATGTCCTCGAGCGGGCTCAGCGTCCGCTTGCTGGTGCCGGCGAAGTCCGAGTCGTTGAGAGCGAAGACGATGACCAGGCCAAGGGTCATGCTCGCGGTGTAGGCGCCGAGTAGGTAACCCAGCATCAGCCGCTTGGGACTGGGCAGCAGCAGCATCAGGGTTACCACCGCGAGCAGGGTCGGGTTGAACATCGCCAGTAGCGAAAGCAGGAAGATCTGGACCGCGTCGCTCACCCGTTGGGCATTCTTTCGCGATTAGGCAACTTTGTGCGCGCCTGCTCGCTGCTCGGTACAGCGCTCGCAGAGGCCGCGCAGGACCACGTCGTGGTCTGTGACCTCGAAACTGAGGTCCTCGGAGAGCTCGGCGATCGCCCGCTCCAGCGAGGAATCCTCGAAGGGGACCATGCGGCCACAGTGGCGGCAGATCGCGTGGTGGTGGTGCTCGCCGCCGGGCTCCACCCGCTCGTAACCGGCAGTGCCGCGAGTGACCTCGAGCCGCTGCACGAGCCCGAGCTGCTCGAGTTGCTCCAGCGCCCGGTAGACGCTGGCGCGGCCGACCGCGGGCTTGCGGCGACGCAGCTCCTCATCGAGGTCGAGTGCGGTGACGGCGCAATTGTGCCCGGCCAGCGCTTCGACCACGGCGGTGCGGGCGCCGCCCCGCCTGAAGCCGGCCTCCTGCAGAGCGGCGAGAGCGTGCTCGGCCCAGGCCTTGTCGGTCTTGACAGCCATCAGGCGATCGTAGCCTCGACGGGGAGCGGTGCGGCGCGGCGGAATTCCCGCAGGCGACCCATCGGCAGCGAGAACAGGTAGACGGCGACGATCGCCAGCGCCACCGAGGCGCCGCCGGCGGTGCCCGCGTAATAGGAGAGGTAGAGACCGGCGATCCCCGCGACCGCGGCGAGGCCGGCGGCGAGCAGCATCATCGGCAGCATGCGGTCGCTGAGCCGGCGCGCCGCCGCCGCCGGGCCGACGAAGACGGCGACGACGAGCAGGTTGCCGAGGCCCTGCACGGCGACGACGATGCCGGCGCCGAGCAGGAGGAGCAGGGCGGCATCGACGAGTGCTGGTGAGACGCCCAGCGAGGGAGCGGTGCCGCGATCGAAGCCGGCGACGAGCAGGCGGCCATGCAGGAGGCGCAGTGCCACGGCGACCAGGACAACCAGGATGGTTGCGGTAGCCAAATCGCCGTTCGTGACGCCGAAGACGTCGCCGAAGAGCAGCGACTCGATCCCCGGCGGCGAGGCGGGCGCCAGCGCCAGCAGGGCGCCGAGGCCGAACATCGTGGTGACGACGACGGCGACCGCGGCGTCGCGGCTCACTCCTGCAACCCGCGCCGCCAGCGCGATCGCGACGGCGGCGAGGACGATCGCCGGGGCGGCGCCGAGCAGCAGCGGCGCGCCGGCAATCGCCGCCAGGACCAGGCCCGGGAAGAGCGAGTGCGAGAGCGACTCGGCCGCGTAGGAGAGGCCGTAGAAGACGACCCAGCAGCCGAGCGCCCCGCCGGCGACCCCGAGCAGCACGACCTCGGCGAGGGCGCGCTGCATGAACGGTTCTTGCAGGGGCGCGAGCACGGTCTCAGTGGTGGTGATGGTGTGGGGGCAGAATGGCGCGACCGCCACCGCCGGGGATCTCGACGATGGCGCCGCCGTACGTCGCTTCCAGCACGCCGAGGTCCTCGAGCACCTGGTCCGGCGGGCCGCAGGCGACCTGGCGCTTGTTGATGCAGAGAACGAGATCGCAGGCCCGCGCCTGCTCGAGGTCGTGAGTGGCGACGACGATGGCTCGCCCCTCACCCGCCAGATCGGCGATCAGTCTTTCCAGGCTTTCGGTGCTGGGCCGGTCGAGGCCGGAGAAGGGCTCGTCGAGCAACAGCACCCCGGCGTCCTGAACCAGCGCCCGAGCGATCAGCACCCGCTGGCGCTGGCCGCCGGAGAGACGGCCGAAGGTCTGCTCGGCCAGCGCTCGCAGGCCGACCCGGTCGAGCGCCTGAGCCGCCTGCTCGCGCTCGCGCCGGCCGGGGCGTCGCCACCAGGGCAGCAGCGGCAGCGTCCCCATCGTCGCCACGTCGAGCGCCGAGACCGGGTAGTCGAGCCGCGAGCGCTCGGTCTGCGGCACGGTGCCGCAGCTCGCGACGACGCGGAGTGTCCCCGCCAGCGGCGGCAGTTCGCCGAGCAGCGCCCGCAGCAGCGTCGTCTTGCCGCCGCCGTTCGGTCCGAGCAGGGCCAGCGTCTGCCCTCCGGCCAGGGAGAATTCGACACTGGAGATCGCCGGGGCGCTGTCGTAGCCCGCGGCGAGGCCCTTGGCCTCGATCAGCGCAGCGGCCGGCATCGCCGCCTCCCGTCGGTGAAGCCCCGCACCATCGCGTCGGCGTTCGCCGCCTCCATCGTCAAGTAGGTCGCCCCGCTGGAGCCTTCCGGGCCGAGCGTGTCGCCGTAGAGGCTGTAGTTGGCCGAGGCGCCGGTCTGACCGGCAATCGCTTCCGCAACCTTGGGACTGAGCGAGCTCTCGGGGAAGATCGCCTTGACCTGCTCGCGTTCGATCAGCTGGGCCAGCGCGCTGAGATCCTTGGCCGACGGCTGCGCCTGCGTGGTCTGCGAGGGAATGACAGCCCCGACGACTTCGATCCCGTAGCGGTCGGCGAAGTAGCCGAAGGCGTCGTGGTCGGTAACCAGCTTGCGGCGCGCGGCCGGCACCGCGTTCATGCAACCGGCGATACCGGCGTCGAGCGCGCGCAGCTTCGCCAGGTAGGCGCGGGCGCTGCGCTCGAACTGGCGGCGGTGGCTGGGATCGACCGCGGCAAGCCGGCGCTCGATCGCAGCGACGGCGGCCTCGGCGTTGCGCGGGTCGTGCCACCAGTGCGGGTCATAGCGCGAAGCCTCGGCCCCACTCGACTCGCCGGGCCGGCGCTCCGGCACGATCGCGCCGAGGTCGACGATCTCGGCGTCGCTGCCGCTGTCGGAGACGATCTGTTCGATCCAGGAATCGAGCTCGTCGCCGTTGGCGAAAACGAGCTTCGCCTCCGCCGCGCCGGCGACGTCGCTCGGCCGCGGCTCGTACTCGTGCGGATCGGTGTTGGGCTGGAGAATCTGGTCGACCGCGACTGCGTTGCCGCCGACCTCGCGCACGAAGTCGCCGATCTGGGTGGTGGTGGCGACGACCTGCAGCTGTCCACTGCCGGAGCCGGAGCTGCCGCAGCCGGCAACGAGCGCGCCGAGTGCGATCAGCACGACGAGGGCAAGGGCGGGTACCCGGCGGCGAGAGCGAGCCAGCGCCCGTCCACCAGCCGCGAACGCGAACACCGCCCCGGCGACGACCGCGATCGTCGCTCCGGGAGGAGCGTCGGTCTTGACCGAGAGCCAGAGCCCGACCGTGCCCTCGAGCGCGACCAGGGCGACGCTGGCGAGCTGCCAGCTCGGCATCCGCTGGGCGAAGAGGCGCGCGGTCAGCGCCGGCACGACGAAGAGCGCGGTCACCAGCAGGGCGCCGACGACCGAGAGCGCCGCGACGATCGCCAGAGCGATCAGGCCGAAGAGCGCCAGGTCGAGCCGGCCGCCCGCCCCCGGTGCCGCAGCGACCGGATCAAAGCCGGCGGCGAGCCAGCGCCGGCCGAGCAGCAGCGAGACGACCACGGTCAGCCCCGCCGCCACCCCCGCCAGGACCAGGTCGCTGCCGTCGATCAGCAGCAGGCTGCCGAAGAGCAGCGTCTCGACGTTGGCGCCGGAGCCGAAGACGTCGCTGGCGAGGATCGTGCCGGCAGCGAGGCAGCCGACCAGGACGATCGCCACGGCGCTGTCGGTCGCCTCCTCCTCGCGGCGGCCAAGCAGGGCGCTGCCGGCGCTGAACAGCACCGCGGCGCCGAAGGCGCCCAGCGGCGCGCCGAAGCCGAGTCCATCGGCGAGCACCAGGCCTGGGAACGCGGCGGTGCCGACCGCGTGCGAGAAGAAGGCGAGACCGCGCAGGACAATCCAGGTACCGAGCAGCCCGGCCGGGACCGCGAGAATCAGGATCTCGAGCAGCCCGCGCTGGACGAAAGGCAGCTGGAAGGGCTCGAGCACGAGAGCCAAAGTAAATCAGAATGAGATCCATTTTTATTTTTATCCAGCCACCTTGACACCTGCGCCGAGGGTAAGTTACGGTCGATTTACTTGTTACTAATAAGCATTTGTCCCTCATTAAGGGATGTAACCGGTGAATCCGGGCGGTTCAACCGAGGCCCCCACGCCAGTCAGGCAGCTGACTGAGCTTCGAGTCATCGCCCAGGATCCTTCGATACGGACCCGGGGGAAGGTGCTCACCGAGACGATCCGGGTGCCCGCGGAGCACTTGGACCCCGGACCCCGCGGCGCCCGCTTTTACGTAATCGACTACGACACCGCGACCGGCAGGCTGCAAACACCAGCGAGCGTCGCGGTCGACGGCAAGGACCGGTTTGCCCGCACGCCGGCGAATGACCTTCTCCGCAGCCCAGCCTTCCGCGCCCAGAACGTGTACGCGATCGCAGCCTCCACTCTGGCGACGGCTGAGAGCGCCCTCGGCCGTCGCCTTGCCTGGGGGTTCGGCGGGCACCAGCTCTATCTGGTCCCACACGCCTTTCCAGAGGCAAACGCCTATTACTCCCCCGATGACGGGGCGATCTTCTTCGGCTACGTCCCGGACCGAAAGGACGAGATCCAAACCGCACTCTCACACGATGTCATCGCTCACGAGACAACCCACGCGATCCTCGATGGACTGCGCCCCCGCTTCGCAGTTCCGGGGTTGCCCGACCAACCGGCATTTCACGAGGCCCTCGCCGATTGCGTGGCATTGCTCTCGGTCTTTTCGCTGGAAGCGGTGGTGGCAAACCTGCTGGGCAAGCCCGGCAAGGACGGCAAGTTGCCGGCGGCGAAGCTCACCGCGGACGCCCTGGGAGAAACGGCGCTCTTCACCCTTGCCAGGCAGCTCGGAATAGAAGGGTCGCGCAACAGCGGCTTGCGCCGCTCGATCGGCCTCAAACCGTCGCGCGGCTGGCGCCGGCTGCGCGAATTCGAAGAGCCTCACCGCCGGGGGGAGATATTCGTCGCGGCGGTGATGCAGACGTTGCTAAAGATGTGGCACGAGCGCTTGGTCGCGATCACGTCCTCAAGCGGCGCGGACCGCAGCCGAGTGGTGGAAGAAGGCTCGACGGCGGCTTCCCATCTGCTGCAGATGCTCCTCCGTGGCATCGACTACATACCGCCTGTCGAGCTCGAATTCAAGGAGTGCTCGATGCGGTGCTGACCGCCGACGAAGTGGTAGCACCAGACGACAAGCACGGTTACCGTACCGCGCTCAAAAAACAGTTCGCGGCCTTCGGAATCACGCGTCCCAACGAAAGAATCGTCGATGTCACCCTAGGGCGCGAGCCCACCTACGGGAGGATGAACTTCACCATCTTGCGCTCCGATCGCGATGAGGTCGAGCGCTTCCTCTGGGAGAACGCGGACGTGCTGAAAATCGAACGGGACTGGCAAACCCGGGTCCAGTTCGTGCGACCCTCAGTGCGGGTCGGCCCCGACGGGCTGATCGTCTCGGAGGTGGTTGCCGACTACGTCCAGCAGCTTCAGCTCGAAGCTCGCGAGGCCAGAAAATTGGGCGTGACCATCCCCAAAAGCGTGAAGCCGGCAACGGTGCTGGAGCTCTGGGGGGGCGGCGTGATGGTCTTCGACCAGTTCGGCCGGGCCAAGCTCCACCAGCGCAAGCCCCTATCGGACTGGAAACGTCAGTCACGACGGCTTGCGTACCTGGCAAACCACGGTCTGAGCGACTCAAAAGGCCGCTTCGGCTTCACGACCTCAACACCACGCGGACAGCGTTTCGCGGCACTGCACGCCGACAAAGCACGAACAGCAGAAGACTGGTGAGCCCGTCGAGCGGCAAGAGCGCTCCGATTCCCAAGAGGGTGCGGTTGCGCGCCTACGATGTCGGCTTCGGCGACTCGTTCCTGCTCAGCTTCGATTACGACGACGCGCTCGAGGACGGTCGGGACAAGAGGCACGTACTCATCGACTTCGGTTCCACCCGCTGGCCGAAGCCAAAACCCCCCACCTACCGCGAGATCGCCGAAGACATCGCCGAGCGGACCGAAAAGCAGCTCGATGTCCTCGTCGTCACCCACCGTCACAAGGACCACATCGGTGGATATGGCGACAAGCGTGCCGCCGCGACGATCGCGGCGCTCGAACCGCGGTTGGTGATCAGGCCTTGGACCGAGGATCCGAGGCTGGCCGGGGACGCAACAGGCCCGGCTCGCGTCGGCGCCTCCTCACGACGTTTTGCCGCCAGTCTCCGAGCGGGGCAGCAGTTCGCCGCCGACGTCCATAAGGCTCTGGACGGCCAGCGCGGTCTCCGAGGTTCGTTGGCTGCTGCCGCGGAGCACCAAATCCCCAACCAGGCCGCGATCGACGCCCTCGACGAGATGGCCGAGAAGGCGTCGCTCGGTGCGCGCTATCTCTACGCTGGCCAGAAATCGGGCATTGAGGATGCGATTCCCGGCGTCAGGGTGAAAGTGCTGGGGCCGCCGACGCCAGGGCAGTGGCCCGCGGTGACCGGCCAGCGGGATGACGACCCCGAATTCTGGATCCGCCGCCGCGGCATGCTGGGCCACATGCTTTCGCAGACGGCAAAAGGCGATCCGGTGGAAGGTCGCGGCATCGCTGACGCCGGCAAAAAGGCACCGCCCGGCCCCGCCCGCTGGCTGATCGAGCGGATGCGCAACCAGCAGACGCACTCGCTGCTGCGTCTGGTGGAGACGCTCGAGGACGCGATGAACAACACCAGCGTGATCCTCCTCTTCGAGGCTGGCAACCGTCGCCTGCTCTTTCCCGGAGACGCCCAGATCGAGAACTGGTCCTATGTGTTGAAATCGAAAAAAGCCGGCAAACTGGGTGACGCGCTGTCCGAGGTGGACCTCTACAAGGTCGGACATCATGGCAGTCGCAACGCCACCCCCCGTCTACTGGTGGAGATGTGGAAGGAGCGAGGGGAGAAGCTGACCTCGGTTGTTTCGACACTTCCCGGCGTGCACGGCAAAAGCGAGGCCACGGCCGTGCCGCGCGCAACCTTGATGGCCGCGCTTCGCAAGCTGGGGACCCTGGAGCGAACCGACGAGCTCCCGGCTGGGTCGCTGTACATCGAGTTGAGCGGGTCCATCGAGACGCGCGATGGCTACTCCGTTCAGCATGGCGGTCGCCCCTGAGTCTTCTCCTGCGGCCGAGCCACCCGTGTAGCTTGCGCGGCGTGGTCGGGAGAAGAATTTGAGGGCACTGGTCCAGCGAGTCAGCCAAGCGGCGGTGGACGTCGAGGGCGAGCGCGTCGCCCAGATCGGGCCCGGGATGCTGGTCCTGCTCGGTGTGCGGCGCGGCGACACGGCCGAGCAAGCCGACCGGCTCGCCGACAAGGTGCGGGCGCTGCGTATTTTCGACGACGCCGAGGGGCGGATGAACGAGCCGCTGGGCGAGCGCGAGGTGCTCTGCGTCAGCCAGTTCACCCTCTACGGCGACACCCGCAAGGGCAACCGCCCCAGCTACATGGAGGCCGCGCCCGGTCCCGAGGCCGAGCCGCTCTACGACCGCTTCTGCGCGCGCCTCGGCGCCGCCAAGGGCGTCTTCGGCGCCTGCATGGGCGTGGCCTTGGTCAACGACGGCCCGGTGACGCTGACGCTGGAGACCTGAGTCAGGGAGCGAGCAGCGACTGGCGCCAGACGCCGGCGCTCAGCTCGAAGAGCTGCCGACCGTGGAGGCGGTCCTCGCCTTCCTGCCAGAACTCGATGCGGTCGGGCTTGAGGCGCACCGCACCCCAGTCCTCGGGACACGGCACCGGCTCCTCCCCCAGCTCGGCCCGCAGTACCTCGAGCCGGTCGCGCAGCTGGTCCAGGCCTTCGATCTCCTCGCCCTGCCTGGAGACGTGCGCCTGCAGCTGATGGCTGCGCGGCCGCTCGGCAAAGAGCTCCTCGGCCAGCTCGCGATCGGCGATCTCCGCCCGCCCCTCGACCCGGACCTGACGCCCCAGGCTCGGCCAGAAGAAGACGGCCGCAACGCGGGGGTGGTCGCGCATCTCCTCCACCTTGCGAGTCCAGAGCGCGGTGGTGAAGATGAGCTGCTCGTCCTCGAGCCGCTTCAGCGAGACGACCCGCGCCGATGGTCGCCCATCAGCTCCAACCGTCGCCAGCGTCATCGCCATCGGCGCCTCCACGCCGGCCTCCCGGGCGTCGTCCAACCAACGATCGAGCTGCTCCAGCGGACCATCTTTCGTCATATGAGATTGGTATCATAATTTGAATTCCGAATGCAATCTAAGACTGAGAGCAGGCCGAAGCGAGAGACGCGGGCCGAGAAGCAGGCGCGCACCCGGGCGGAGCTGATCGTCACCGCCGCGAGCGTCTTCGCCCAGCGCGGTTACCAGGGCGCCTCGGTGGAGGAGATCGCCGAGCAGGCCGGCTACTCGCACGGCGCCGTCTACTCCAACTTCGCCGGCAAGTCCGACCTCTTCCTCGCCGTCTTCGAGCAGTACATGGCCGACCGGGCGCAGGAGCTGGCCGCGACACAGGTGGGAATCGCGGACGACGCTCCGCTCGAGACCCGTGCCCGCGCCCTGGCCGACCAGTGGATGGAGCGCTTCGCCGAGGACCGCGAGTCGTTCCTCCTCCACCTCGAGTTCCTCGCCGCCAGCCGCCGCGAACCCGAGCTGGCCAAGCGCTTCGGCAGCCGCTCGGCCGCCCTGCGCGAGACGATCGCCGCCTTCATCGCCCATCACCAGGAGGCCGAAGGCGCCGAAGCCCCCCTCCCCCCGCCCGAGCTGGCGCTGGTCCTGCGCGCTCTGGGGATCGGCCTCGCGATCGAAGCCCTGGTCAGCCCCGAGGCCGTGCGCGACGACCTCTACGGCGACTTCGTCGAGCTGCTGGTCTCGATGCTGCGCGATCGGGCCGCGCAGTGAGCCGCGCCGAGCTGTGATCCGGGCCGCCACCGACAGGGACGCGGAGGCGATCGCGGCGCTCTGGACCGAGGCCTACTTCGACGAAGGCGAGGGCGGGCGCGACACCCCCTACTCCCGCTCCGACTTCGAGCAGACGCGAGCGGCCGCCGCGCACCTCCTCGTCGCCGAGATCGACGCAGCGGTGGCCGGCGTCGTCGCCCTGCTCGCCCCCGATGAGCCAAGCCGCGCCGTCGCGCTCCCGGACGAGGCCGAACTTGCCCGTCTCGTCGTCAGCTCGGCGGCGCGCCGCCAGGGCATCGGCCGCGCCCTCGCCGATCGCTGCGCCCAGCTCGCCCGCCAGCACGGCTGGTCCGCAATCTCCCTTTGGAGCCGCCCCTACCAGCGAGCCGGCCACCGCCTCTACGAGTCCCTCGGATACGAACGCCGACCCGAGCGCGACAGCACCGACGAGACCGGCTTCGATCGCCTCGTCTTCCGCCTCGATCTCTAACTACCGACCGAGCCCAGCGCGTCGTCGATGAACGGCCCGAGCAGCTCGCCGGCCTTGGCGGCGGTCGTCTCGGGATCCTCGCTCGGCGCGGTGATGTAGCTGATGGCAAGACGGACGAGGGACTCGGCCAGCAGCCTCACCTTGGCGGTGGGAGCCTGCGGCCAGCCCGCTTCGATCGTTGCCGTCAGGCGCGCCGTCGCCCACTGGACGACGGGCATGCCCTGGGTGGTGACGAAGGGCAGCATGCCGCCGGTGCCGTCGTCGCTGAGCAGGATGCGAACCAGCGGGTCCTCGCCGGCGGAGCTGAGGAAGAGTTCCAGCGCGGCGCCGACGGCGGCGCGGGGATCGTCGAGGTGCCGGCGCACCGCGGCGTCGACGCCGTCGAGAAAGCGCTCGCCCTCATGGATGACAAAGGCCTGGCCGAACTCGGCGCGGTTGCCGAACTCCTTGTAGAGGGTCTGGCGGCTGACGCCGGCGACCGCGGCGATGTTCGACATCGTGATCTCAGACCAGGCCTTCGTCTCCAGCTGGTCGCGGGCGGCGCCGAAGAGGGTCTCGCGCAGCAGCCGCCGGGCGGCCTCGGGGTAGGGCGTGCGGGTGGCCACCGCCGGGATCGTGCCGGCAGTAGCGGTCACTCGCCACCGTCGTCGGGCTCGAAGTCGACCTTGTCGCGCACCCCGCAGTCGGGGCAGGCCCAGTCGTCGGGCACCTCGCTCCACGGCGTGCCGGCCGGAAACCCCTCGCGCGGGTGCCCCTCCGCCTCGTCATAGACGTAGCCGCAGCCCGGGCAGCGCCAGCGGCTCACGCAGAGGCTCCATCGCCGTAACGGGCGAGGATGCGCTTGCGCGCCCGCGGCTCGATGTTGGCCTGGCTGAGGTCGCCGCCATAGTGCTCGACCAGGATCGGGTCCATCACCCGCCGCCACAGCGGCGGGAACCAGGCGAGCACGATCATCCCTGCGTACCCGGTGGGCAGCTGCGGCGCTTCGTCGACGTGGCGCAACGCCTGGTAGCGGCGGGTCGGGTTGGCGTGGTGATCGGAGTGGCGCTGCAGGTGGTAGAGCAGGACGTTGGAGGCGACGTTGTTGCTGTTCCAACTGTGCTCGGGGCGGCAGCGCTCGTAGCGGCCGTCCTCTTTGCGCTGCCGCAGCAATCCGTAGTGCTCCAAGTAGTTGACGACCTCGAGCAGCGAGAAGCCGAGGATCGCCTGCAGCACCAGGTAGGGCAGCACGACCGGGCCGAAGCCGATCGTCAGCGCGGCGAAGAGGACAACCGTCATCGCCCAGGCGCCGACGATGTCGTTGCTCAGACCCCAGTGCGACTTGCCGAGGCGATCGAGGCGGGCGGCCTCGATCCCCCAGGCCGAGCTAAGGCTGCCCGCGACCGTGCGCGGCAGGAAGGCCCAGAAGCTCTCCCCCAGCCGCGAGCTTGCCGGGTCCTCCGGCGTGGCGACGCGGACGTGGTGGCCGCGGTTGTGCTCGATGAAGAAGTGGCCGTAGCCGGTCTGGGCGAGCGCGATGCGACTGAGCCACTTCTCCATGCTGTCGCGCTTGTGGCCGAGCTCGTGGGCGGTGTTGATCGCGATGCCGCCGACGACCCCCATCGTCAGCGCCAAACCGATGCTCTCGAGCACCGAGAGGTCGCCGCTGGACCACAGGTAACAGGCGAATACGAGCCCGGCGTACTGGACCGGGATGAAGAGGTAGGTGCACCAGCGGTAGTAGCGGTCCTGCTCGAGCCACTTGAGCACGCTGTCGGGCGGGTTGCTCGGGTCGACGCCGATCGCGATGTCGAGCAG
>Ga0207661_10001203_pt1 | contig 17323 bp, 15 predicted proteins | sample KBSC713LmetaG_FD_184337 | JGI IMG/M metagenome (GOLD analysis project Ga0207661, IMG submission 184337) | Corn rhizosphere microbial communities from Kellogg Biological Station, Michigan, USA - KBS C7.1-3L metaG (SPAdes) (version 2) | ecosystem: Host-associated > Plants > Roots > Rhizosphere ...
CACCGCCTTCGCCTCCTGGACCGGCGAGGCGCTCGACGCGAAGATCCCGCTGCTGCGCTCGATGGACGCGCTCAGCCGCTCGGCGATCAAGGCGCTTCGACTGCTCGGCGACGACGAGGCTCAGCGGGTCTTCACCACCGTCGGCCCGGAGCAGGAGTACTTCCTGATCGACGAGCAGTACTTCTTCGAGCGCCCCGACCTGATCGCCACCGGCCGCACCCTCTTCGGCGCCAAGCCGCCGAAGGGGCACGAGCTCGACGACCACTACTTCGGGTCGATCCCGGAGCGGGTACTCGCCTTCATGCTCGAGTCCGAGCTGGAGATGCGCAAGCTCGGGATCCCGGTCAAGACCCGCCACAACGAGGTGGCGCCCGCCCAGTACGAGATCGCGCCGATCTTCGAGAACTCGAACGTCGGCTCCGACCACCAGCAGCTGCTGATGCAGACGCTGGAAAACGTCGCCCGCCGCTACGGCCTCGTCTGCCTCCTGCACGAGAAGCCGTTTGCCGGGGTGAACGGCTCCGGCAAGCACAACAACTGGTCGATGGGGACCGACACCGGCGACAACCTGCTCAACCCGGGCGAGACGCCGGCGGAGAACATCCACTTCCTCTTCTTCTGCACGGCGGTGATCCAGGCGGTGAACAAGCACCAGGGGCTGCTGCGTGCCTCGGTCGCCAACATCGGCCAGGACCACCGCCTCGGCGCCAACGAGGCGCCGCCGGCGATCATCTCGATCTTCCTCGGCGGCGAGCTGGAGAAGGTGTTCGAGGCGATCGCCACCGGCGAAGGCGACCCCAACACGCCGGCCTCCTTCCTCGACCTCGGAGCGCAGGTGCTGCCGCCGCTGCCGATGCACGGCGGCGACCGCAACCGCACCTCCCCGTTCGCCTTCACCGGCAACAAATTCGAGTTCCGGGCGCTGGGGTCGAGCATGTCGCTCGGCTTCCCGAACACGGTCCTGAACACGATCGCCGCCGAGGCGATCGACGAGCTCGCCGGCAAGCTTAAGGCGAAGCTGGACAGCGGCGAGCAGATGCCGAAGGCCGTGATCGAGCTCGTCAAAGAGAGCTACCTGGCCAACAAGCAGATCTGCTTCGGCGGCGACAACTACTCCGAGGAGTGGCATCAGGAGGCCGAGCGCCGTGGGCTGAAGAACCTGCGGACGACGCCGGACGCGCTGCCGGAAGTGCTGGCCGACAGCACCGTCGAGGCCTTCGAGAAGTACAACGTCCTCTCCAAGGGGGAGCTCGAGTCCCGCTACGAGGTCTGGGTCGAGCAGTACTGGCTGCGGGCCAACATCGAGGCGGAGACCGCCTTCTCGATCGCGAAGACGATGATCCTGCCGGCGGCGCTGCGCTACCTCGCGCTGATCGGCGAGTCCGGCGTCTCGGCGATCGAGGGCGAGGTTCGCGGCCTCGTCGACGAGCTGGTCGCCGGGCTCGGCGAGCTCGAAACGGCCAACGCCGACCCCGGCCTCGAGGGGCTGGAGATGGCCAAGCACGCCCGCGACAAGCAGCTGGCGGCGATGGACAGCGTCCGCGACGCTGCCGACAAGCTCGAGGGGGTCGTCGCCGACGACCTCTGGCCGCTGCCTAAGTACGAGGAGATGCTCTTCATCAAGTAGCGGCGAGTTGGCCGGTCCCGGGAGGGCATTCGCTCAACTTTTTCGGTGGGATCGCAGCGGTCTCCGCAGTTGAATCGCCGAAAAAGTACAAGCCGCTCATACCCTCCCGGGACCGGCTTCGCGACAGATGAACTTGGGTTCGAAGCTGGTTAGGGAGCGTCGTTGTCGTCGTTCTTGACGGCTCGATAGATGATGTAGCCGAGCAGGCCGAGGCCGATGATTGGGATTAGGCCGCCGAGGACTCCCCACCAGGTCTCGGCCGCTGCTAGGGGGAGCATTTGGGAGGGATCATGACGTTCGGTGCTCGATGCGCATCTTCAGGCCGCCCTTGGGGGAGAGCGTTGGCATCTGGCGGATCGTCACGGTGCGGCCCGGGAGGGACTCGAGGCGGAGGCGCTGCAGCAGCATCGTCGCGACGAGCTTCACCTCGGTCTGGCCGAAGCGCTTGCCGATGCAGATGCGGGAGCCGCCGCCGAAGGGGACGTAGGCGCCGCGCGGCAGCGCCGCCTTGCCCTCGCGGGTGAAGCGCTCGGGGATGAAGGCCTCGGGCTCGGGGAAGACCTCGGGCAGGCGGTGGCTGGCCCAGGAGCAGTAGTTGACGTAGGCGCCCTTGGGGACCGTGCAGCCGCCGAATTCGTACTCGCGGACCGCCCGCCGCGGGCCGATCCAGGCCGGCGGGTAGAGGCGCAGGACCTCGTCGAGGACCATCTCGAGATAGGGCATCTCCTTGTCCAGCTGCAGCGCGGTCGGGGTCTCGCCCTTCAGCACCCCGTCCTGCTCGTCGAGCAGGCGCCGAGTCACCTCCGGGTGGCGGCCCAGCTCGTGCAGCATGAAGGTCAGGGTCGAGGTCGAGGTGTCGTGGCCGGCGAACATCAGCGTCATCACCTGGTCGCGGATCTCGCGGTCGCTGAATTCCTCGCCGCCGGCGCCGCGGGCGCCGCAGAGGAGGCTGAGGATGTCGCGGCGGCCGGGGTCGGGGCTGGCACGGCGGCGGGCGATCTCGGCGAAGACGATCTCGTCGAGGAACTTGCGCGAGGCGATCAGCTTGCGCCACGGCGAGCCGGGACCTCGCACCAGACGCAGGTGGAAGTCGATCCCGTAGTAGCCGAGAGCGCGCTCGAAGTGCTCGGCCGCGGCGGCGCCCTTGCCAGCCTCGTCGGGGTCGAGGCCGAGCAGTGCCCGCATCGCGATCCGCATCGCCAGGTTCCGCATCCACTCGTAGACGTCGACGACCTCGCCGACGGCCAGCGCCGCGATCGCCCGCTCGGCCTCGACCGTCATCGCCTCGGTCGCGGCGACGATCTGCTCGCGGTGGAAGGCGGGCAACATGATCGCCCGGGCGCGGTCGTGGTAGTCGTCATCGATGGTCAACAAGCCGTCGCCGAGCAGCGGGATCAGGTCGCCGAAGCTCGACTCGCGCCAGTGGAAGTTCTCCGGGTGGCCGACGGTGACGAAGTGGTTAGCCTCCGGGCCGAGCATGAAGACGACCCGCGAGTGCAGCAGGCGCAGGCTGAAGATCGGGCCACAGCGTTCGTAGGCGTCGAGCAGAAGCGGCAGCGGGTCGTGGGCGATCCGGTGGGTGCGCGTCCAGCTGAAGTCGGTCTCGCCGGGCGGGAACCTGCCCCTCCCCCGCCACTCGTCGGCAAGGTCGCCGAAGACCCGCCGCAGCGGGTTACCGGACTTCGCCGGCGGCCGCGCGACCGGCGTCGTGCTGTCGATCGTGGCCATGCCGGGATCGTAACTGGCTGGATAGCCAGTCCGGTCGTTCAAACGGCGGAGGCGGCGAGCTGGCCGCAGGCAGCGTCGATGTCGCGGCCGCGGGTGAGGCGCACGGTTGCGGTGATCCGGTGCTCGGCGAGGATCGCGCGGAAGCGCTCGATCCGCTCCGGCGGGGAGCCGTCGTAGCTGCCGGTCGGGTTGTAGGGGATGAGGTTGACCTTGTAGCCGCGCGGGTCGAGCAGCTCGGCCAGCTCGCGGGCGTGCTCGGGCAGGTCGTTGACGCCGTCGAGCATTACGTACTCGACGAAGACCTTGCGGCGGCGGGCGGCGCGGTAGCGCTCGCAGGCGGCCAGCACTTCGGCGATCGGGTAGCGCTCGTTGACGGGCATGATCTGCGAGCGCAGGCCGTCGTTGGGAGCGTGCAGGGAGAGGGCGAGGCTGACCGGCATCTCACAGTCGGCGAGGCGGTCGATCCCCGGCACCCAGCCGACCGTGGAGATCGCGGTGCGGCGGTGGGTGACGCCGAGGTCGGGCAGCAACTTGCAGGCGGCGAGGACGTTGTCGACGTTCATCGTCGGCTCCCCCATCCCCATGAAGACGACGTGGTCGATCTGCTCGAGGCGGCGGAAGTGGAGCGCCTGGTCGAGGATCTCGTCGGCCGAGAGGTTGCGGCCGAACTTCATCTGCCCGGTGGCGCAGAAGGTGCAGGTAAGCGGGCAGCCTGATTGCGAGGAGAGGCAGACCGACCGACGGCCGTCCCGGTAGCGCATCAGCACCGCCTCGATCGGCCGGCCGTCGGCGGTGTGGAAGAGGGTCTTGACGGTGCCGTCGTCGGACTTCGCCTCGGTCGCGACCGTCAGAGTCGAAAGCGGCACGGCCGCCTCGAGCCGGGCGCGCAACGGTGCCGGCAGGTTCGTCATCTCCTCGTAGGAGCGCGCTCCCCGCGTCACCCACTCCCACACCTGCCCGGCGCGGTAGGAGGGCTCGCCGGTCTCGGCAAGGGTGGCGGCCAAAAGCTGGCGATCCATGCGGCGAGTGTAGGGAGCAGGCTTAGCCGTGCACCTTTTCCCCGCGCTCCAGCATGGTGACGAATTTGCGCAGCCGGCGCTCGCGCGTCTCCGGCTTCTTCGCCTCCTCGAGGCGGTAGACGATCGCGTAGCGGTTGGCGCTGTCGAGCGAGGCGAAGAACTCGGCGGCGACGGGGTTGGCGTCGAGCTCGCGCTGGAGGTCGGGGGGAACCTTCGTGTTCCGCTGGCCGTCGTAAGCCGCCTGCCAGCGGCCATCGGCCTTGGCGGCTTCGATCTCGGTTATCCCCGCCGGCCGCACCCGCCCCGCCGCGATCAGCTCTTCGGCCTTCTCGCGGTTGATCTTCGACCAGCGGCCGCGCGGCCGCCGCGGCGTGAAGCGCTGGAGGAAATGGGTCTTGTCGAGGCCGCGCTTCTGGCTGTCGATCCAGCCGAAGCAGAGGGCCACCTCGAGCGCCTCGGCGTAGGTGACGCTGGGCTTCGGCGTTCCTTTCTTGGCGATCTTCAGCCAGAGGCCGCCGGAGGAGTCGTGGTTCTCCTCCAGCCACGCCTCCAGGTCTTTCGGCTCCGGGAAGAGATGGATCGGCAGCTCGTCGGCCATTACCACCGATCTTCCCGGATCCGCGCTACAGCCCGGCGGCGTCGGCGAGGAGGTCGACCTGCCGGGGGTCGCTGGAGCTGGGGAAGAGGTAGAGCTCCTGGCAGCCCGCTCCCTCGAAGGCCTCGACGTACTGCTTGACGGTCTCGGCGTCCTTGGCGGCGGAGCCGGCGATGAAGTTGGCGGTGTCCTCGCCCAGCCAGGCGTAGTAATCGGTCAGGTAGGCGCGGGCATCCTCCTCGGCGCGGTCGCCGAGGGAGAAATAGGTGAGAGCGGCGTTCTGCGGCTGCTGCGAGCGACCGGCCTCCCTCCACGCCGCCTCGAAGCCCTGGCGCCATTCGGCGAACTGGTCCGGCGGCGCTCCCGCCGCGATCCAGCCGTCGCCGAAGCGGGCGGCACGCTTGAAGGATGCCTCGACCGAGCCGCCGATGAGGACGCGCGGGCGCGGGTCGTGGTCAGGCCCCATCTCCTTGCCCTCCCACACCTCCTCGATCCTGGCCAGCATCGCGTCGAGGTCACGGCCGCGGGTGCTGGTGTCGACGCCGGCGATCTCGTAGTCGTCCTCGCGACCGCCGAGGCCGATTCCCAGCGTCATCCGACCGCCGGAGATCGCCTGGAGGCTGGCGACCTGCTTCGCCAGTGCCACCGCGTTGACCCGCAGCGGCCCCAGCAGGACGGTCGTCGCGAGGCCGATCCGCTCGGTCACCGCCGCCGCCGCGGCCAGGGAGGTGAGCGGCTCGAGGTTCGGGTAGGCGATCCGGTCGATCGTCCCGAGGCTGGAGAAGCCGCGCGCCTCGGCCCGCCGCGCCCACGCGGTCAACTGCTCGCCCGTGGTGCCCGGGACCGCGTTGGGCAGGCCGATCGCGATATCCATCTGAAGCTCCTTCCGGCGGGTCTGAGGGTCTGGCAACGGTAGCTACCCGTTTGCACCGGGTAGCTCCCCCAAAAGCCGGTCGATCGCCTCCCGCGCGTAGGCGAAAACCTCCCGCCTGCCGCTCATCCGGTAGCGCGAGTTGGCTCCCATCACCAGCGAAAACAGCTCGAAGGCGAAACGCTCGGGGTGCTGCACCCCGGCGATCTGCGCCTGGCGCTCCAGCTCCCCCAGCCAGCCGTCGAGGGCGGCGGCGATCGTGTCGCGGACGGGGCCGGGCCGGTCGTCGTACTCGGCCGAGGTCGCCGACCAGAAGCAGCCGCCCGAGTAGTCCTCGAGCCGGTCGAGGTAGCGCTCGGCCATCGCCCGCAGGCGCGGCGCCCCGTCGGGCAGACCCTGCGCCGGCTCGATCACGGCGACGCGGAAGCGTTCGGCGGCGGCGCCGATCGTCGCCAGCTGCAGCTCCTGCTTGGAGCCAAAATGGGCGAAGAGGCCGCTCTTGCTCATCCGCAGCTCGGTCGCGAGGCGGCCGATAGTCAGTCCCTCCAAACCCTCGACCGAAGCGAGGTCGACGGCGCGGTCGAGGATCGAGGCACGGGTGCGGGCTCCCTTGGCCGGCCGCGTCTTGCCCTGGGTGACGGACATCACAGACACAGGATATAAAAAAGCACGAACGTTCGTTCAGAATCCGCCGGAGCGGCCGGCGGCGTGACGCGGGAGGAAGAAGATGGGCGAGTACGCGGTGAAGAAGATCGACGAGATGGAGGCGATCTACCTCGGCGCCTTCAAACGGGCGCGGGCGGAGCTTGGAGTCGAGTCCTTTGGGCTGCAGGTGATCGACATGCCGCCGAGCTACGAGAACTACCCCGAGCACGATCACGCCGAGGACGGTCAGGAGGAGGTCTTCATGGCGATTCGCGGCGGCGGCGAGATCGAGATCGCCGGCGAGCGCTTTCCGCTCGATCCCGACCACATGGCGAGGGTCGCGGCCGGCGTCAAGCGCAAGGTCTGGCCAGGTCCCGAGGGGATCCGGATGGTGATCGTCGGCGGCGTCCCCGGCGCCCTCTACGAGGCGCCCGACGTCAGCAAGCTCGGCGAGCCGGATCCGATGCGGAGCTGAACGGCCACGGATAGGCTGGGGACCTGATGCGGCGTCTCTCGTCCCTGGCCGTCCTTTTCTCCCTGCTGGCGCTGGCGCTGCCGGCGGTGGCGCCGGCGCAGACCTCCGGCCACGAAGAAGACGCGATCGTCGTCGTCGCCGGCGACGTGGCCGTCCCCCGCGGGCACTCCGTCGACGGGGTCTACGTCGTCAGCGGCGACGTGCGGCTGGCCGGTCACGTCGACGGCGACGTCGTCCTGATCTCCGGCGACGCCCTCGTCAGCGGCAGGATCGACGGCGACCTCGTCACCTTCGGCGGCCAGGCCCGCCTGCTGCCGCGTGCGTTCGTCGGCGGCGACGTCCGCTACGCCGACAAGCGGCCGGTCGTCGCCGGCAACGCGATCGTCCGCGGCGACGTCACCCGGGAGGACGGGTTCGACTCCTTCGACTTCCTCCCCTTCGTCGGCGCCTTCGCCCTCTGGCTCGGGATCGGGATCTCGATGGCGGCGCTGGGGGCGCTGCTGCTGCTCGTCGCCCCGCGGGGGGCCGACGCCGTGCAGGCGCGATCGCGCGAACGTCCGGGGCCGCTGATCGCGATCGGGGTCGCGGCTTCGATCGCCCTGCCCGTCGCCGCCGCGATCGCCGCGGTGACGCTGGTCGGGCTGCCGCTCGCCTTCGTGATCCTGCTGGCGCTGCTGCCGCTGGCGGCCGTCGCCTACTGCGCCTCCGCCTGGGTCCTGGGACGGCGGATGGTCGGCCCCTCCCGCAACCGCATCCTCGCCTTCCTCGCCGGGCTTGCCATCCTGCGGGCGGCGGCGCCGGTGCCGATCCTCGGTTTCCTCGTCGGCCTCGCAGCCGTCGTCTTCGGCCTCGGCCTGCTCGGCGCCGCTATCGGGGCGGCCCGGAATCCGAGCCGCGATCGGGATCAGTCTCCGGGCTGGCGTCAAAGCCCGGACAGCTGAGCACTGGCAGCCGCGGGTAGCGCGGATAGGCCGGGTCCTGGCGCGAGCGCTCGCAGAGGGAGAAGACCGAGCCGCGGGTGTTGGACACGAGGCGCTGGTGCCGGCAGCGGTCGCAAAGGCCGGCGGCGGGACGGTTGGGCGCCATCGGTCGAACCTAGATCATTCGCCGCGACCGCAAACTGCGACCTCCGATGGGGAGTGTCGCGCCTCGTCGCCGCCTAGCCTTTATCGAGCTATGCGAGCAGCCACCCTCTTCGACGCCGACGCCGCCTCCTACAGCGGCACGGTCGAGGTCGTCGGCGTCATCTACAAGGCCGACGACGACGGCTACGCCGTGCTGGAGGTCCAGGAGACCGAGTCCGGCGAAGGCTTCGCGCTGGTCGGGCCGGTCGCCCACCTCGACGCCGGCGACCGGGCCGAAGTCAGCGGCGAGTGGCAGACCCACAACCGCTACGGCCGCCAGCTGCGGGCGCAGGGGGCGCTGCCGCTCGACCCCGCCGACCGCGAAGGGCAAGTCGCCTACCTGACCTCGCTGCGCCACATCGGCGAGAAGCGGGCCGAGGCGCTCTGCGACGAGTACGGCGAGGAGGTGCTGGGGGCGATCGCCGCCGACCCGCAGCGGGTCTTCTCATCGCTGCGCGGGGTAAGCGCCGACCAGGCCGCGGCCGCGACCCAGTCGTGGTTCGCGAGCCGGGCGATCCGCGACCTGCACGTGCAGCTGGCGCCGCACGGATTGGCGCACCTGGCGGCGCCGATCCACGCCCGCTACGGCGAGCAATCGACGACGATCCTGCACGAGGACCCCTACCGGCTGACCGAGATCTCCGGGGTCGGCTTCACCCGGGCCGACAAGATCGCCCTCGCCGCCGACGTGCCGCCGGAATCGAGCCGCCGCGCCCAGGCGGCGGCGCTCTACACCCTGATCGAGGCCGAGGGGCAGGGCAACAGCTACCTGCCCCTGGACGAGCTGACCCGCCGCACCGGTCGACTGCTCGGGCTCGCCGCCGACCCGGACGTGCTGGCCCAGGCCCCGGGCCTGGTCGAAGACGAAGGGCGGATCTACCGGGCCGGCACCCTAGAGAGCGAGCGGGCCGTGGCGGCAACCCTGATCGCGCGCGCCGGCGCTCCCCCCCACATCGACCACGATCCAGGCGAGGAGCCCCGCGACGATCTCACCGACGAGCAGTGGGCGGCGGTGCGGGCGGCGTTCGGGGCGCGGATCTCGGTCCTCACCGGCGGCCCGGGAGTCGGGAAGACCAAGTGCACGAAGGAGATCGTCGCCGAGGCCGAAGCGGCGAACGCGACGATCGCCCTCTGCGCCCCGACCGGGCGGGCGGCGCGGCGGCTCGAGGAAGCGACCGGCCACGAGGCGAAGACCATCCATCGCCTGCTCGAGTGGATGCCGGGGCGGGAGCCGGCCTTCCGGCCGGGCAAGCCGTTGCCGGCCGAGCTGGTGATCGTCGACGAGTCCTCGATGCTGAACCTGCGGCTGGCGGAGGTCCTGCTCGGCGGCCTCGCCGAGAGCACCCACGTCGTCTTCGTCGGCGACGCCGATCAGCTGCCGCCGATCGGGGCGGGCAAGCCCTTCGAGGACCTGATCGCCTCCGGGGCGGCGCCGGTGGTGCGGCTGACCCAGATCTTCCGCCAGGCGGCGAGGTCGATGATCACCACCGCCGCCCATGAGATCAACCACGGGCGTCCTCCCCACCTCGAGCCCGGTCCCGACCAGGACCACGACTTCTTCTTCATCGAGCGCGGGACGCCGGAGCGGACGCTGGAGACGGTGGTCGAGGTGGTCTCCGAGCGGGCGCCCGGAAAATTCGCCGTCGACCCGATCCGCGAGGTGCAGGTGCTGGCGCCGATGTACCGGGGTGCGGTCGGGATCGACGCCCTCAACGAGCGGCTGCAGGCGGAGCTGAATCCGGACGGGAAGCCGGCGCTGAACGAGCGCTTCCGAATCGGCGACCGCCTGATCCAGACCCGCAACTCCCACGAGCTGGGGCTGATGAACGGCTCGATCGTCTTCCTCCGTGCCGACGACCCCGACGAGGAGACGATCGTCGTCGACACCGATGACGGCGGCAGCCTCGTCATCCCCTACGGCGAGACGGCGACCCTGCGGCTCGCCTACGCGATCTCGGTCCACAAGGCGCAGGGATGCGAGGTGCCGGTCGTCGTCGGCGTCTGCCACCGCTCCCACTCGCGGATGCTGAACCGGCCGCTGCTCTACACCGCGATCACCCGCGCCCGCAACAGCTGCGTGCTGGTCGGCGACCGGGCTTCGCTGGCCTCGGCGGTGCGACGGGACGACAGCGGCGGCCGCCACTCCGGCCTCGCCGAGCGGCTCCGCGGCGCCCGCTGAGCTCCGCTGCCTCCCCACTAGCCTAGGCGGGTGGAGAGACACCGCCTGCCCTGGGCAGAGATCGGGATCACGCTGCTCGGCCTGGCGCTGCTGGCGGCCCTCGCGATCGCCGTCGACCCCCTGCGCGAGTCGGTCACGGCCCTGATCCAGGGAGACCAGGACGAGGTCCGGAACCAGATCGACCGCCTCGGCCTCTGGGGGCCGCTGCTGATCCTCGCCCTCACCGTCCTCCACGCGATCGTCTTCTATCCGGCCGAGATCGTCGACGCCGCCGCCGGCTTCGCCTACGGCTTCTTCCCGGCGCTGCTGCTGATGATGGTCGGCTGGCTGGCGAACGGGCTCGTCTGCTGGGCGATCGGGCGGTCGATCGCGCGGCCGCTGCTCGACCGCTGGTTCGGCGCCGAGCGCTTCGAGCGGGTCGAGCGGGCGATCGAGCGCGGCGGCGCGACCCTGCTGATCGCGATGCGGCTGATCCCGATCCTGCCCTTCAGCATCGTCTCCTACGCCGCCGGCGCCGCCCGGGTCCCGCTTGCCCGCTTCCTCTGGACCACCGCCGTCGGCTACCTGCCGATCACCGCGATCGCGGTCTACTTCGGCACCCGGCTCGAAGACCTCTCGCTCACCGACCCGCTGGTGATCGGCAGCGGCCTGGCGCTGCTGGCGCTGCTTGGCGCCGGGCACTGGACGATGCGCCGCCAGGCGCGCCGCGGCGAGGCCTGAGGCTCAGCCGGAACGCTCTACCCGGAAGCGGAAGACGGCCGGGGTGGGATCGAGCGCCCCTTGGGCGTTTTCGGCCCTCACCCTGAGCACGTGGCGCCCGAGCCGGAAGCGGAGCACGAATCGGGGCGGGCATTCCCGATAGGGACGGCGGTCGACCCTGCAACGGAAGCCGGCGGCTGGCTGGTCGGAGCCGAAGCGAAAGGTAAGGCGGATGCTGCGCCCGCGGGCGTTGACCAGGGTGGAAGGGTGCCGGAGGAAGCTCGTGCTCGGGAGCGACGGGGTCGGCGTCGGGAGCGGGCCGGTGGTGCCCGGTGCCGGTGCCGGCGGCGGCTGCGAGCCGGCGGTTGCCTTCGCAGCTTCGAGCGCCGCCGTCGGTTCGCTCGGGCCGTCCCCCCCTTCCAGCGGGCCCGGGAGGCTGGCGATCGCAGCCGAGGCGTCGACCAGTCCCGCACCGGCGGCATCGGCCGGGAAGCTGCCGACCGGCGCGGCGGTTTCCATCAGCGCCTCCCGCACCTGCTGCGGGGAGAGGCTCGGCTTCGCCTCTCGCAAGAGCGCTGCGACGGCGGCCGCGTGGGGGGCTGCCGCCGAGGTGCCGCAGAAGCGCCAGGTACCGGCCGAGAGGAAGGCGAAGAAGGTGGTGGCGCCGCAGTCGGTGGCGGAAAGATCGGGCTTTGCGATGGTCTGCGGCGAGGCGAGCGGCAGTGCCGGGCCAGGGCCTTCCACCGGGCCGTAGAGGTGCGTGACCGGTCCCCGGGAGGAGTAGGGCTCGACCTTGGAGCTGTTGCCGTAGGGCACGGCGGCGACGGCGATCGCGCTTTCCGACCCGGCGTGGCCGTAGATCGCCGGACCGACGACGTCTCCTCCGCTCGATTTCGGATACTCGGTCTCGCTCACCCCGCCGCCGTTCTGCAGGAGGATGAACTTGAGGCGCGGCGTGAGGCCGAGGCGGCGGTTGATCGCCAGCTGCACGGTCTGAGCGCTGCCCAGCGGGTTCACCCACTGGACGACCTCGACCGGCCGCTGGGTGCCGCTGATGTTGGCTTCGGTCGATTTGGCGAGGATCTTGGCGCCGCTGCCGGAGAGGAGGTAGGCATCGAGGTCGGTGGCGACGCCGTCCCAGGGTTCCGCCCACTGCAGGTCGACGGTCAGCGTCTGGTGCGGTTCGACCGTGATCCCGAAGGTGTCGTCGCTGGTCGGTTTGGGATCGAAGTCCATGCACTGCGAGCCGCTGGCAATCGCCGCCGGGCAGCCGCCGGAGTCGCGGAAGGCCGGCGCTTCCCAGGAGGCGATGCGGTTGCCACTCGAGTCGAAGAGGTTGTCGTTGCCGGCGGCGCTGAGGTAGGTGACGCCAGCGGCGGTGACCTTGTCGATCGCGACCGCGATCGGACCGTCCTGGAAGAACGGCTCTTCGAACCAGGCGACGTCATCGACGATCACCCCGGCGCCGGCGCCTCCTTCGGAGACCGGGCGGGCGAGCGCTTCGATGTTGTGGGCGAACGATTCTTCGCTTTCGAAGGCGGTGGCGAAGGCGAGGTTCGCGTGGGGGGCGAGGTCGTGGGCGATCTGCAGCATCGCCCGGCCCTCGTCCCCGCCGTTGGCTGGACCTTCGGCGAGGACGTCGACCGGTAGCTGCTGCCCCGAGCAGGTCCCCGCCAGTCCAGGCAGGTCGCCCGAGAGAACGTCGCCCTCCGCGGTGGTGGCCGCTTCGGCGGCGTCGAAGGAGTCCGAGAGGACGCCGATCGTCTGCCCTTTTCCGCGCAGCTCGAAGCTTGCACGGGCGTCGGAGACCCGCAGCTGATTCAGTCCCTCCGAGATCGTCGCGCCCCCTTCGCACTGCCCGGCCGGGGTGAAGGCGACCGGTGCCCGCAGCTGCCAGACGGCGCTGACCTCGGGAAGGGCTGCGACCGCTTCCAGCCGCGAGGGCGAGATGGCGACGGTCGCGGTCTGCGTCCGCGCGCTGGCGCTGACGACGCGCGCTCCCGCCTGGCGGAGCGCCGGGAGGGCGGCGAGCGCGCCGGAGGGGATCCGTGCGGTGACCAGGACCCGGCCGCCGTCGCGAACGAGGCTGCCGGGGCCCTCGACGGGCAGCCCGAGCCGATGGGCCTGCGCGGCCGGCGGCTTTTCCGCGACTTCCGGTTCGGCCAGCACTTCCAGCGGGGTCGAGAGCGGGCTGGCGACCGCCGCTCCGGGCACGCTGAGCAGTGCCGCCGCGAGGAGCAGCGCCAGCGAAAGGCGGGCAAGGGCGGAACCCGGCGGCATGACTCGTTCCTTTATCGGCTGCGGGACGGGTCGAGTAAACCCCTCTTTGACGCGATGGCTGCGGGTGATCCTGCTACGGTCCCCACCGTTAGGGCCGGTGATTACCGGCGAAAGTTGTGCGTAGCGCTCGCAGTCGTTGCTTTACCGCATCCTCCGCGTTCGCAGCACATGAAGTGGAGGCAATGCATGCCGACTGGAACTGTCAAGTGGTTCAGCGACGACAAGGGCTATGGGTTCATCACGCCCGACGACGGCTCGAAGGACGTCTTCGTTCATCACAGCGCCATCCTGGGTGAGGGCTTCAAGTCCCTGACCGAGGGCGCCAAGGTGTCCTACGAGTCCGAAGAAGGCCCCAAAGGGCCGGCCGCCGCGAGCGTTCAGCAGCAGTAGTCTCGCTAAACGCTTCCAGCAGTCCGAAGCCCGCCTTCCGGCGGGCTTCGTTTTGTTGAGGGCCGCGTTCCCCTACTCTCCCCCCTCGCCATGACCACCGCACGAGAAGACCTGCGCAATGTTGCGATCATCGCCCACGTAGATCATGGGAAGACGACCCTGGTCGACGCGATGCTGTGGCAGACCGGCACCTTCCGCAAGGGCCAGGAGGTCGCCGAGCGGGTGATGGACTCGATGGACCTCGAGCGCGAGAAGGGGATCACGATCCTCGCCAAGAACACCGCGGTCACCTACGGCAAGGTGAAGCTGAACATCGTCGACACGCCGGGGCACGCCGATTTCGGCGGCGAGGTGGAGCGGGCGCTGACGATGGTCGACGGGGCGCTGCTGCTGGTCGACGCCTCGGAGGGCCCGCTGCCGCAGACGCGGTTCGTGCTGCGCAAGGCGCTGGAGCGGAAGCTGCCGATCGTCCTCGTCGTCAACAAGGTCGACCGGCCCGACGCGCGGATCGCCGAGGTCGTCGACGAGGTCTACGAACTCTTCATGGACCTCGACGCCGACTCCGAGCAGATCGACTTCCCGATCGTCTACACCAACGCCAAGGACGGCTGGGCCGCGCTGGAGGAGGGCGTCGAGGGCGAGAACCTGTCGCCGCTGCTCGACCTGATGCTGGAGAAGATCCCGCCGCCGCAGTACGACGAGGCGGCGCCGCTGCAGGCGCACGTCACCAACCTAGACGCCTCCCCCTACGTGGGGCGGCTGGCGATCTGCCGGGTGCACCAGGGGAGGATCCGCTCAGGGCAGCAGATCGCCTGGTGCCGCGCTGACGGCACCGTGCAACGGGCGGCGGTCTCCGAGCTCTACGTCACGCAGGGATTGGACCGGGTCGCAGCCGAGGAGGCGGGGCCGGGGGAAATCATCGCCGTCGCCGGGATCGAAGAGGTGACGATCGGGGAGACGCTCGCCGATCCGCAGGATCCGCGGCCGCTGCCGGTGATCACGGTCGACGAGCCCTCGCTCTCGGTGGTGATCGGGATCAACACCTCGCCCCTGGCGGGCACCCAGGGCGGCGACAAGCTGACCGCGCGCCAAATCCTCTCGCGCCTGGATGCCGAGCTGGTCGGCAACGTCTCGCTGCGGGTAAACGACACCGAACGTCCCGATGCCTGGGAGGTGCAAGGGCGCGGCGAGCTGCAGTTGGTCGTGCTGCTGGAGATCATGCGGCGCGAGGGCTACGAGCTGACCGCCGGGCAGCCGCAGGTGGTGACGCGCGAGATCGACGGCAAGACCCACGAGCCGGTCGAGCGTCTGGCGATCGACGTCCCCGAGGAGCATGTCGGCGACGTCACCCAGATGCTGGCCGGGCGCAAGGGCCGGATGGAGCAGATGGTCAACCACTCCACCGGCTGGGTGCGGATGGAGTACCTGGTGCCCGCCCGCGGCCTGATCGGATTCCGCACCGAGTTCCTCACCGTCACCCGCGGCAGCGGCCTGATGCACCACGTCTTCGACCGCTGGGAGCCGTGGGCGGGCGAGCTGCGCACCCGCCAGACCGGCTCCCTCGTCGCCGATCGTCGCGGCCAGACCGCGAGCTACTCGCTGATGAGCCTGCAGGACCGCGGCCGGCTTTTCGTCGGCTCCGGTGAGGAGGTCTACGAAGGGATGATCGTCGGCGAGAACTCCCGCTCCGAGGACCTCGACGTCAACCCGACCAAGGCGAAACAGCAGACCAACATGCGCGCCGCCAGCGCCGACGTCCTCGAGCGCTTGGCGCCGCCCGTGCGGCTCTCCCTCGAAGCCTCCGTCGAGTTCGTCCGCGAGGACGAGTGCGTCGAAATCACCCCCGACGCGATCCGCCTGCGCAAGGTCGAGCTCGACAAAATCAAACGGCTGAAGACCTCGAAGCAGCGCGACAAGGCTCCCGCGCGCTGAGCAGGCGAGCGACTCGTCGAATCACCTCGTCGGGTTCGCTCTGCAGCCGCGGCCCGGTCACCCGGATCGCCTGAATCCCCATCAGCAGCAGGTCCTCCTCCCGCTTCCGGTCCCGCTCGAAGGCAGCACGGGTCCCGTGCGTCTCGAAGACGTCTAGTTCGACTGCGAAGCGGTGCTCCGGCCAGTAGCAGTCGAGCTCGAACCCGCACTCGACGTAGTTCATGTGCGGCTGCGGAAGGCCAGCAGCGATGACCAGCTCCAGGAATCGCTTCTCTAGCCCCGAGCGCGTGAAGCTAGTAGGCGCGTAGAGCGCGATCGCCGTCCGCAGTCGCTTGTGTCCGTGATGCCCCACCGTTCGCGCCAGCAGCTCTTCCACCGCCCGCAGGTCAAAGAGGCGCAGCTCTTCGGAGCGCTCGACCATCTTCTCCAGCCAGTCGAAGGGAACGGTCCCGGCAAGGTCGAGAAAGGTGCGGGGTAATGCAGTCACCGGGATCCCCTCCCGCAGCGCCCTGTCCTCGGACGTAAGAGACCGTGCTTCGTGAAGCCGAAGTGGAGATCGACGCTTGCGATGCTGCGGAGTGCTTACAGAAGCAGGTAGAGGCGAGGTTTTCGTGAGGCCCCAAAGCCACGCAGCGGAGACATGGCTCAGGAGGGCATCCCGTCCACAAGCCAAAACGGCCGCTAAGCAGTGCCCGTGGATCGAAAGGCGGGTGTAGCCCACCGCATAGACGCCCGAGTGAAGCCGGTGGAGGCGACCAGCATCAGCGGCTCGGTAAACCTCTCCCCGCGAGTAACCGAGCGGCCCCGTTAACTGGCGGATCGAGACGACTCCATGCTGCCGATTCGCGAGATCGGCGAGCGAGCCATGGGCAGCAGAAGGGTGTCCCGGCCTTTTGTTCCGCATAGAGGTACAAAGGGCCGGAGCGTTCCCGGCTCTCCCCCCTACCCCGCTGCTGTTCGTCCCGCTACCGCGCTCCGTGCGCACAAAAGCCGCCGGCCCGGGGGCCGGCGGCTTTCGTTACGGCTTGTGTTCGGGCTAGACCGTCGCGGCGGCTTGCTCGGACTGGGACTGCTCGGAGGCCTGGGCCTTGGCGTCGGGGGCGGCGGTTTCCTGCCGCGGGAGCAGGACTTCTTTGGCGATCACGAGGCGCTGGATCTGGCTGGTGCCCTCGTAGAGCTGCATGATCTTCGAGTCCCGCATCAGTTTCTCGACCGGGTACTCCTTGATGAAGCCGTAGCCGCCGTAGACCTGGACCGCGTCGGTGGTGACCTCCATCGCCGAGTCGGCGGCGAAGCGCTTGGCCATCGAGGAGACCTTCGAGTTGCGGACTCCCTGGTCGAGCAGGAAGGCCGAGCTCCAGGTCAGCAGGCGGGCCGCCTCGACCTTGGTCGCCATGTCGGCGATCATGAACTGAATCGCCTGGTGCATCGCGATGGGGACGCCGAACTGGACCCTTTCTTTCGAGTAGTCCGTCGCGAACTCGAGCGCCGCGCGGGCGATGCCGACGGCCATCGCCGAGACGCCGGGACGGGTCCGGTCGAGGGTCATCATCGCCAGTTTGAAGCCCTTGTTTTCCTCACCCAGGAGGTTCTCCGCCGGGACCTCGACTTCGTCGAAGGAGATGGTCGCGGTGTTGGAGGCCCGCTGACCCATCTTGTCCTCCTTCTTGTCGACCGAGACCCCGGCGAGGTCGGCGTCGACGACGAAGGCGCTGATCCCGCGGTGCCCGGCCTCGGGGTCGGTCTTGGCGAAGACCGT
>Ga0207661_10001204_pt1 | contig 17315 bp, 12 predicted proteins | sample KBSC713LmetaG_FD_184337 | JGI IMG/M metagenome (GOLD analysis project Ga0207661, IMG submission 184337) | Corn rhizosphere microbial communities from Kellogg Biological Station, Michigan, USA - KBS C7.1-3L metaG (SPAdes) (version 2) | ecosystem: Host-associated > Plants > Roots > Rhizosphere ...
GCCTGTCGAGCGCTTGCCGCCGTCCGCCTATCCCGAGGAGTACACGCGCGGCCTCTACGGCGGCCCGCTGTGGTCGACGTTCCACGGCGCCCAGTGGCCGTACTACGCGCGCACCGGCATCGGCGTGTCGGGCTACGGCTGGATCGACAACTCGTACCAGCGCCTGAGGATCGGCGAGCCCTCGGCCACCTCGATGTATTCGCAGGACTTCCTGCAGCAAGGACGAATCCTGCTGCGCGTGACGCCGACGTACTCGGACGGCGACTTCTTCGTGCAGGCGCAGGCGGAGATCGTCGCCAACAAGGATCAGTCGCAGACGCAGCCCCAGCCCGGGATCGTCGACGCCGACGACGCCTGGGTGCGCGTCGGCGAGTGGCGGCGCTGGGACCTGATGCTCGGCCGTTTCGAGGCGTTCGAGATCTACAACCGCGGCATGGCCCTGGACGTGAACACGCAGGAGCGGCTGGGCGCGTTCGACGCGAACAGCAGCCCGCCCGACATTTACGGCGCGACGTATCTCTTCGATCGGCCCGGCCGCGCCGGCAACGTCGCGCTGCACCTGTATCCCGAGCGCTACCTGCGCTTCGAGTTGCTCGCGCAGTACGGCGGCCTCGGCCAGTACAACGAGCTGGGCGGTCGCCCCGCCGCCATCTTCGACATCGGCTGGCTGAAGCTGAAGGCGGCCTTCGAGTACCAGTGGCTGACCGCGAAGCCCGATCGCGATCAGGGCGAGCAGCGCAACTGGGGCTTCGCCGGGAGCGCGCAGTTCGTGTTCGTGCCCTACATCGAGGGCGGCATCAACTACGGCTTCGCGGACAACACGTTCATCGACCAGAACGGAAACCGCGACAGCAGCAAGACCGCGATCCAGTCGAGCGTCGGCTTCTTCGCCGACGCGCGCGTGGTCGACATCCTCGGCGCGATCGCGAAGCGCCCCTGGCACAACGACATGCTGGTCGGCGTCGGCCTGAACTACGTCGCCTGGGCGAACGAGCACTACAACTTCAACGCCGGCGGCAACTCGGACTTCTTCACCAACACGCAGGGCTTCGTGGCCGTGCAGTACCTGGTCCGCAAGCAGCTGTTCGTGAAGCTGGTCGGCGCGTACGCGCGATCGCGCTTCGAGAAGGCGTTCTCGCCCGTGCCCGACTATAACGACACGATGCTCAGCGCGCGCGTCCGCGTTCTGTATTTGTTCTGAAGGTTTTCGGAAACACCGCGGCTTTCGTGGGCGCGGGGCAGCGGGACCCCGCGCCGCGCGCGCGTCCCGCCGGATGAAATGCTGGTGCTCGGCGGGGCTTTCGGTGTAATTCCTAGCTGTCCCCCGAGGGCTGGGCCGCGACGGCGGCCTCGGCACTCCATAAGCAGTAAGGAGAAGCCTATCCATGTTGCACCGTCGTTTTCTTCTATCCGCTAGCGTCGCCTCCGTCGGGCTCTGGTTCGTGGCCGCGGGCGGCTGTTCGGCGCCGAACCGCACCACCTCGGGGACGGCGGGAACAGGATCGCCGGGCACCGCCGGCACGTCGGTGACCGGGACGGCCGGGACATCGGCGACCGGGACAGCCGGGACATCGGCGACCGGGACGGGCGGGGCGGGCAACGAGATCATCGTCATCACCGGCACCGCGGGAACAGGCGGCACGTCGTCGACCGGCAGTGCGGGCAGCGGTACGACGGGCAGTGCCGGCACCGGCAGCGGCGGAAGCACGACGACGGGCAGCGCCGGCACCGGGACCAGCACCGGCAGCGCGGGCACCACCGGCACCGCGGGCACGAGCGGCAAGATGGCGTGCGGCAGCGCGACAAGCGATCCGCTGCCGTACACCAGCGGCTACACGGCCGACGCAACCATCCGGAGCATGGCGATGAGCCTCGCCACCCAGATGACCGACGCCGAGAAGTCCCAGCAGATGAGCGGCCTCCCGCAGTCCGGCTCCGCCAACTACAACGTCTTCAAGCAAGAGGACAACACGTCGCGCAGCATTCGGGCGTTCTACTTTCGCGACGGCCCGCGCGGCGTGAACCTGTCGGCCAACAGCGACAACAAGTCGGATTTCTCGACGGCGTTCCCGGTCGCGATCGCGCGCGGCGCCGCGTTCGACGATCAGCTCGAGTTCCAGATCGGCCAGGCGATCGGCGACGAGATGCTCGCGTCCGGCAACACGATGATGCTGGCACCGACGGTGAACATCCTGCGCCACCCGGCCTGGGGCCGCGCCCAGGAGACCTACGGCGAGGATGTCTTCCTGCTCGGGCGCCTCGGCAGCGCCTTCGTCCAGGGCGTGCAGCAGTACGCCGCCGCCTGCGCGAAGCACTACGCCGCCAACAACATCGAGAACGGCCGCGAGACGGCGGTCGCGATCATGTCCAGCGAGCAGACGCTGCGCGAGATCTACGCGCGTCACTTCGGGATGATCATCCAGGAGGGTGGCGTCTCGTCGATCATGGCGTCGTACAACCAGGTCGGCGTGACGGGCGGGGCGGCGGCGCTCCACGCGACGCAGAGCTCGCACCTGCTGGGCGACATCCTGCGCGGCCCGACCACGGGCGGCTTCGGGTTCCAGGGCTTCGTGCTGTCCGACTGGTGGGCGATGCCGAACGGCAACAGCGTCCCGTACCCCGCGACCAGCACGCTGCAGCCGACCGCGCTGCAGGCCATCCAGGCCGGCCTCGATATGGAGCTGCCCTGGCGATACAACTACTCGACGCTCACGAACCTGGTGAGCGGCAACATGATCACGTCGGCGCAGCTGGCGACGGCGACGGCCCGCATCCTCGAGCAGAAGCTGCGCTTCAAGGTCGACAAGACCAGCGGCGCGCTGGGCCTGAAGACGCCGTTCACCGTCTACGACACGAACAGCGCGTCGATCACCAAGAACGATCAGAAGGATCCGGCGATCGGCATGACCCACATCGAGCTCGCGCAGAAGGCGGCCGAGGAGTCGATCGTCCTCCTCAAGAACAGCAACAGCACGCTGCCGATCAAAGCGGCGATGAAGAACATCGCCATCGTCGGCGCGAAGGTGAACTACAGCGTCCAGTCGACCAGCAGCCAGGACACCTGCTCGTCGGGCGCGAACGGCGCGCTCAACTGCAGCCTCGACTTCACGAACAACGTCCGCACGGGCGACCTCGGGTCCAGCCGCGTGTTCGCGGATCCCGCCAAGAGCGTCGGCCCGCTGAAGGGCATCATGACCGCGGCCGCCGCTCACGGCGCGACCGTGACGGCGTACAACAGCGCCAGCGGCGCCGCGAGCGCCGACTTCATCGTCGTCGTCGCGGGCCTCACGCCCCAGGACGAAGGCGAGGAATACACGGGCTCCGGCGATCGCACCAGCGGCAACACCAGCTCGCACGCGGTCGCCCTCGGCCTCGACCCGAAGCAGAACAGCGGCACGCAGAACGCCCTCATCGCGGCGGTCGCGGCGCTGGGCAAGCCCTTCGTCGTCGTGCTGGAAGGCGGCAGCGTCATCGACATGGGCGCCTGGTACTCGAGCGCGCCCGCGGTGCTCATGGCCTGGTACCCGGGCATGGTCGGCGGCACCGCGCTGGGCCGCATCCTGTTCGGCGACGTCGCGCCCAGCGGCAAGCTGCCGATCACCTGGGACGCGAACCTCGCTCACTGGCCGAACTTCGCGGAGAACTCGGGCACGACGACGATGGATTACTTCCTCGGTTACCGGTACTTCGAGAAGAACGGCACCGCCCTGAACCCGACGATGGGCAGCTTCCCATTCGGGTACGGCCTCTCGTACACGTCCTTCAGCTACGGCAACCTGAACGTGCCGTGCTCGACGGTCGCCAAGGATGGCACCGTCACCGTCACCGTCGACGTCACCAACACCGGCACCGTCGCCGGCTCCGAGACGATCCTCGTGTTCGCGTCGTATCCCGGCTCGACGGTCGCGACGCGCGCGGGCAGCTACAAGGAGCTCAAGGCCTACCGCCGGTCCGGCGTGATCCAGCCGGGGCAGGGCGCCCGCGTGCCGATCCCGCTGCGCGTGAAGGACCTCCAGTACTGGGACACCGCCTCGTCCAGCTGGAAGGTCGACGCCGGGATGGTGAAGGTGATCGTTGCGCCGAACGCGACGGCGTCCGCGTGCACGGGCGGCTCCGGAGCGAACTGCGCGCTGTCCGATACGTTCATGGTCAACTGACGAGGGGGCTCACCCGACGATGCGCGTCCGCAAGGCGAACGGCCACCACTCCACCTTTTTCAGTCCCACCCTCGCGGCGATCGTCGTCCTTGGCGCCGCATCCTCGGCGCGCGCGCAGGACGCGGATCCGTTCGCGAACGAGCCGCCCGCGGTGCCGCAGTCGAACGTCGCGAAGCCCAGTCAGCAGGCGCCGGCGAACGCGCCCGCCGGCTCGGACGCGAACTTCCCGACCGGCCTCGTCGAGCGCCTCCCATCGTCGGCGTACCCCGAGCCGGTCATCCGCGGCCTCTACGGCAGCTCGCTGTGGCTGGACATGCAGGGCTACCAGTGGCCCGCCTACTCGCGCATCGGTGTCGGCATCTCTGGCTACGGCTGGGTCGACACCGATTACAAGCGCACGCGCATCGGCGATCCCGGCCAGTCGGATCACCTGACGAAGATCTTCGGCCAGGGACGCTTCGCCCTGCGCGTCACCCCGACGTACTCGAACGGCAACTGGTTCGCGCAGGCGCAGGCCGAGCTGATCGCGAACCTCGATCAGCTGGACGTCCAGCCGCAGGTCGCCGACACCGACGATCTCTGGGTGCGGACCGGCTTCTGGAACAAGTGGGACGTCACGGTCGGCCGCTTCGAAGGGTTCTCCGTCTACCACCTGGGCATGGGCCTGGACCTGAACACCGACGAGCGCAACGGCGCCTACGACAGCCGCGGCCCGGGCTCCGTCCCGCAGCCGTACCTCGCGAGCTACCTCTACTACCGGCCCCAGGGCCCGCTGAACATCGCGCTGCACCTTTACCCGGTGCGCGGCCTGCGCTTCGAGATGCTCGCCCAGTGGGGCAACAACAACACGGTCAACGTGCTGGGCGGCCGCCCCGCGCTGATCTACGACCTCGGCTGGCTGAAGTTCCGCATCGGCGCCGAGTATCAGTGGCTCTTCGCGGTGGACCCCGCGCCCACCTCGCACAACGAGAGCCGCAACCGCGGCGTGGCCGGCTCGATCCAGCTCGTGCTCGCGCCGTGGATCGAGCTTGGCCCCAACATCGGCCGCGCCGTCACTGACGTGTTCACGAACGCCGTCCAGCAAGACGGATCGTTCGCGCTGGACACCAGCAAGTCGGGCGACATCTGGAGCTACGGCGGCTTCCTGAACGCCCGCCCGTTCGAGAACGCGCTGATCGGCGGCGGCGTGAACTTCGCGAGCTTCGCGAATCTGCACCTGAACACCGCCGGCCAGCACGATCAGGCGACGAACACGCAGTACTTCCTCGCGCTCCAGTACCTGGTCGAGAAGCAGCTGTTCGTGAAGGTCGTCGGCGCCTACGCCAAGACGCACTTCGACTTCAGCTTCAGCAACCAGGTCTACGACAACGACATGTTCAGCGTCCGCGTCCGCCTGATGTACCTGTACTGAGATGGCGCGGGCGGCGATGGCGTTGCTGGTGCTCGCCGGCTGCGGCACGACGGCCACCATCCAGGAGGGCGACCTCCAGCACCAGGTCCGGATCAATCGGTCGACGCCCTCCGAGCTGTTCGTCCAGACGAACGAGGGCGAGCGAACCATCGCGCGCGCGGGGATCAGCGACATCGACCATCCCGGGAACGTCCTCGCCGTCGCCGGGCTGCCGTTCATCGCGCTCGGCGCGGCCAACCTGCTGGGCGTCTGGAATTGCGGCGACGGGGAATCGTCCCACGCGTTCTGTATGAGCAGCGGGGTCGGCGTCGTGAGCGTCTCGGTCGGCCTGCTGATGACGATCTGGGGGGCGACGACCTGGGACCGCTCGCGGCGAGCGGCTGGCGCTGGCGCCGGCCAGCCCTGACCGATTTGTCGCCGGCACCCACACAGGCCCACAAAGAAACACAACGAATTACAATTCGATGACAATTGGCCCCTTAGGATGGCGGCCATGACGATTTCCGGTCTGGTCATCGGGACTTACCTCGCCGTCCTGATCGTTCTGGCGGTCTACGGGCTGCACCGAACCGCGCTCATCTCGATGTACTACCGGAACAAGGACCGGCGGCCGAAGCCGGCCGGTCGGTTCTCGGAGTTGCCGGTCGTCACCGTGCAGCTGCCGCTGTTCAACGAGATGTACGTCGTCGAGCGGCTGCTCGACGCGGTCTCGGGCATCCGCTACCCGCGCGATCGCTTCCAGATCCAGGTGCTGGATGACAGCACCGACGAGACGCAGGAGATCTGCAAGCGGAAGATCGCCGAGCTGCAGGCGCGCCTCCCCGAGCTGGACATCGAGTACGTCCACCGCACCGATCGCACCGGGTTCAAGGCCGGCGCGCTGCACAACGGCCTGCAGACCGCGAAGGGCGAATTCATCCTGATCTTCGACGCCGACTTCGTGCCGATGCCGGACATCCTCGAACGGGCGATCGATCACTTCACCGACCCGAAGGTCGCCGTCGTGCAGTGCCGCTGGGAGCACATCAACCGCAACTACTCGGGGCTGACCGAGGTGCAGGCGCTGATGCTGGACGGCCACTTCATCATGGAGCACGCGGGCCGCAACTGGTCGGGCCGTTTCTTCAACTTCAACGGCACGGCCGGCATGTGGCGCCGGTCGGCGATCGCCGACGCGGGCGACTGGCAGCACGACACGCTGACCGAGGACATGGATCTCTCGTACCGGGCGCAGCTGCGCGGCTGGAAGTTCGTCTACCTGCCCGAGATCGCGGCGCCCGCCGAGCTGCCGGTCGAGATGTCGGCGTTCAAGTCGCAGCAGTTCCGCTGGGCCAAGGGGTCGGTGCAGGTCGCGAAGAAGCTGCTCGGGACGATCTTCCGGTCGAACGCGACCTGGGAGCAGAAGTCCGAGGCGTTCTTCCACCTGACCAACAACCTCGCGTACCCGCTGCTGCTGGTTCTGTCGATCCTGCTGCTGCCGAACCTGGCGCTGCGCACGCACCACGGCTGGCGCGAGGTGCTGATGATCGACTTCCCGCTGTTCTTCGGGACGACGCTGTCGATCGCTTCGTTCTACCTGGCGTCGCAGCGCGAGATCGCGCTGCTGCGTGATCCGAACGCCCCGGCGCGCTTTCAGTGGCGCGTGCTGGCGCGGCTGCCGCTGGTGCTGTCGGTCGGCATCGGTCTGTGCGTGAACCAGACGCGCGCGGTGCTGGAGGCGCTGGCGGGCAAGGAGACCGAGTTCGTGCGCACGCCGAAGCACGGCGTCGGGAACGTCGGCAATGTCCGCAATGTCCTGTCGACGGACAAGAGCTGGTGGAGCAAGAAGTACCACTCCGCCAAGTCGATCACGCCGTTCCTCGAGCTGACGATGGCCCTGTACTTCGTCATCGCGATCGGCGTCGCGATCGATCACGGGCACTACATGTCGCTGCCGTTCCTGGGCCTGTTCCTGTGCGGCTTCGGCTACGTCGGCTGGGTGTCGCTGTGGCAGGGCAGCGTCGGCGCGGCGCTGCGGCGCGCGTTCGGCATCGTGAGCGGCAATCGCGGCACCGTCGTCGTCCCGCCGCCGGCTCACCCGGTGATGAACGTGCGCCGCAAGACCGTCACCGGCGAGATCGTCCTCGCCGACTCGCCCTCGCTGCGCGCCCCCGAAACCTCCGTGTAGAGCGCAGACCCCTTACCCTCTGCCACACTGCCGCTGTGCGGGGCGAGGGGACCTGAGACTCCTTCTCCCTCTCCCGCTTGCGGGAGAGGGTCGGGGAGAGGGCAGGCCTTGCGAGCGGCGCCGCCCGGGCGAGGAAGGCGCAGACCCCTCACCCTAACCCTCTCCCCGCTGCGCGGGGCGAGGGGACCTGAGGAAGAGGACCGGAGGAGCCTAGGCCTGCAGGAACGCCCGGTAGCTCATCGGGCGCATGCGCGGGAGGAGGCGCTGCAGCACGCGGCGCACCGCGCGTACCTGACCGGGCCGGCGCATGTCGGCCGGGTGAATCGCGAGGCGCGTGTCGGTGACCGGGCGAAGGCTCTGCGCGCTCGCCCAGATCGCGGTCGCCGCCGCCTCGACGGCGTTCAGCGAGCCCCAGCCGATCAGCCGGCGGGCGCGCAGGCCGGCGCGGCGCCGCCCCGCGCAGTCGACGATGCCGCCGAACACCTCGTAGAACTCGAATCCCGAACGCTCGACGACCTCGCGCGCGGCGGGCGATAGCTGCCACGCCGGCGGGACGAACGCCCGGGTCGCGTCGTCGAGGCCGGCCCGGCGCATCAGCGTGGCGCCCTCGTCCAGGCGTCGCTGCGCGTCCGCCTCGTCGCTCTTGTAGAGCTCGCCTTGCCCGCGCGCGAACACGTGGGCGCGGATGATTCCGGCCGGCGAGAACGCGCGCCCCGGCATCCGGTGCGTGAGGCCGTGCATGGCCAGGCACGCGCCCGCGTCCGCCAGGCCGCGCAGGAACTCGACCGTCCGGGGATGCGCGTCGATCGTCGTGACACCGTCGTGGTGCGGGATCGCGAAGACCGTCAGATCCGCCGCGCCCACGCCCAGCTCTCGGAGCAACGACACCGCCTGCACGCAGTCGTCGACGGTGAGCGGTGAGACGTCGTGCAGCGAGACCAGCAACGCGGGCGCCTTCGCCCGCACGGCTACTGCGGCTGTGTCATCGACTGCCATATGCGCGAGAACGTCGCTCCTTCCCAGCGATCGATCATGGCCTTGCGGCCCTCGGCGGCCATTCGTTGCGCGCGCAGGGGATCGTCGAGAACGCGCCCGATGGCGGCGGCGAGACCGGCCGCGCCCAGCTCGTAGCATTCCGCCGAAACGCCGTGCGTGACGAACTCCGCGATGCTCGCGTCGGTGGGCACCGCGACAGGCACGCCGCTCAGCATCGCTTCCACGTTCACGAGCCCCAGCGTGTCGACGCGGCTGGCGAATACGAACACGCCCGCCGACGCGTACAGCCGCTTCAAAGTGTCCCCGCACTGCAGCCCGAGAAACGAGACGAACGGCTTGTCCTGACAGCGGTGTTCCAGGCGCTTGCGTTCCGGTCCGTCGCCGACAAGCAGCAGCACCGGGGCCGGATCACGCGATTGCAGCCGCTCCACGGCCTCGACCACGATCGGCAGGTTCTTCTCCTTCGACAGCCGGCCGACGCTGAGTACCACGGGACGATCTCCGACGCGCAGATTCAAAACGTCGAACACCTGGGGAGACCGGTGCGCCGGAGAGAAGTCATCCGGGTCGACGGCCATAGGCGTGACCAAAAGCTTGTCGGGCTGGATGCCGAGCTGGATCAGCATGTCGCGCGAACGCGACGACATGACGAAGACGCGATCGACCTGGGCATAGAACCAGGCGAGGTACCGCCGCAGGCCGCGCGCGAGCAGGGGGTTTCCTCCCAGCGTCGGCACCAGGCCGAGCACCTCGACGTGGTAACTGGCGGTGACCGGGAGCTTGAGCAGCTTGGCGATCCACAGGCCGGCGAGACCCATTGGTCCGGGGGTCGCCAGCTCGATGTGCGTCACCCGCTGCCGCCAAGCCCATTCGAGCGTGCGCGTCAGCGAGGGCACGTGAAAGCGCATGCACGGGTACAGCGGCACGGCGAACGAGGTCGCGGCCGGCACCTGGTCGTCGCCTGCCTCGGCGCAGCAGTGAGGCAGAAGCACCGTGTGGCCGGCGGCGCGGGCGCGCGCGACGAATCGCTTGCACCACGTCGACACGCCGTCGACCTGATCCAGCGAATCGCTGAACAACGCCAGCCGCCGTTCGGGCGCAGGGAGCGGGAAGGCGGTCCACTGCTCGCGCAGCTTCCGTGCGTGCAACGCTTGTTTGCCGAACTGGCCAGCCGCGATCAGCACCGGAATGGCCGTCTTCAGGCCGCCGAACAGGTTACGGACCCCGGCCATGACGCCGCGGACGTCGAAGGCGTGGGCCGCCGCCAGCAGCTGGGCAAGGGCCCGGTCGATATCGTCGATGCCGTGATCGTCCGTGCCGTCGACGATGTGGACGTCGTCCTCGTGCGCCCGCGCGCCACCCGCGAGTCGGCCCACGAGGTCGAAGAACCGCTCCTTGATGCCGTGGGGCATCGTCTGGTTCACGCAGGTCGCCATCGTCGCGAGGTGCGCCTGCTGGCCGACGGTGCGCGCCCGTCCGGCCATGCACCCGTCCAGGAACGCGGCCGCGTCCTGGTGCTCGCCGTCCAGCTCGGTGTAGATGGTGCCCGAGCGGCGATGGCCGTGATCGTCGGACCCCGCGGTCAGCGCCTTCCGGTGCGGCGTGTCCCCGCGGGCGGCGATGCCGTGCTTGCGCGCGAGCGCGGCGATAACTTCCGGCGTCAGCCTGTCGAGGATCGTCGCGAGGTCCGGTTCGATGCGGCGATCGGTGAGCCCGTTCGTCCCCTCCAGCGTGCCGAACAGCAGCAGGACCTTCTCCAACGTCGCCGCGTCCAGGGACCAACTGGGGCTCAGCAGCGGGTGGGCGAGACCGTGCGCGATCCCGGCCCGGTTGAGGTACTCGCAGAGGCGATAGATGTCGTTGCGGCAGGCCTGGATCTCGTCGTGCTGGTCGCGCGTGATGTTCCAGGCGAGGACGTGCATGACGCAGCCGTTCTCGGGGAACGCGGTGGTCACCTCCTCGGACAGGAAGAAGTCGGGCCGGTCGATCAGCGTCAGGCCGCCGTCGATCGTGTCGTGGTCGGTCAGCGTCACCAGCGACATCCCGCGCGCCTTGCACAGCTCGTACTGGCGCAGGGGTTCGGCATAGCTCTCCGGACAGCCGAAGAGCCGCGTGTACCACTCGTGGTTCCCGAGGGATGCCGCCGAGTGAATGTGCAGGTCGCAGCGCGTTGAGCGCATCTTGCCCGGGGCGAGGAAGGTGGTCACTCTACAGAGAAACGGGGGAGTGTCCATCCCGGGGTGTGAAACCGCCCGGCGCAGAACGGTGTCTTAAGAAGTTGTCGTTACCGAGACTCGACGATCCTGGACATGCGTCTGGTGCGCAGCTGGTGCTGCCGCCGGCGGATCCGCGCAAGTCGGCGCCGATGCCGTTCGATCCGGTGCTGCTGGCCGCCGGGGCAGGGGTGGGATGGCGGTCGCTGATCCGTTCGATGTTCGGATGGAAGCGCTACCCGGGCAGCGTCGAGGCCATCTGCCGGGCCGCGCTCGAGGATTGCTGGCGCGGCGATTTCTTCGCCGGCTCCGCCGGACATTTCCGCCAGTTCTGGACGCGCGATCTGGCGATGTGCACGCCGGCGCTGTGCCGCCTGGGCATGCGCGACCGCGTGATCCGGTCGTGGGAGTGGGGGCTCGATCGGTTCGAGAAGGCCGGTCGCATCACGACGACGATCTTCGCGCGGCGGTTCCCGCGTGACGTCTACGCGTACGCCTGCGACTCCCTTCCGATGTTGCTGTACGCGCTGGAGGCCGCGGGCGCCGATCATCTGATCGCGCGCCACCGCGGCTTGCTGTCACGCGAGGTCGATCGGTTCTACGCGACCGTGTTCGATCCCGAGCTGGGCCTGGCCCGTCCCGACGGCTATTTCTCTGGGCCGCGCGACTGCATGACCGGCCGGTCGACGGTCTTCGCGAACACGATGGTCGCGCTGCTCGGGCGGTTGGTCGAGCGGGCCGAGGGCCTGCCGCGCCCGCTGGCGGGTCACGACGTCGCGGCGGCGATGCGGCGGCAGCACTGGATGGGCGACGCCTTCCGCGATTCGCTCGACCGGACCTTCCCGTCAGGCGACGCGAATATCTGGCCGTTCTTCTTCGGCCTGTTCGAGGACCGCGACATGTGGCGAAGCGCGTTCGGCGTGCTGGAGGCGAACGGCTTCACCAGCCCTGTGCCGCTCCGTTATTTCCCGCGGCGCCTGCCCGAGGCAGAGCTGCCGGTCCCGCGGATATTCACGCCGAACTACCAGGGCGACCCCAGCTGGACGCAGCTGGGGCCGGTGTACCTGCACCTGCTCGCGCAGGTCGATCGCCCGAAGATGGAGCAACACCGGGCCAACATGGCGGCGCTGATCGAGCGCGACCGGAACTACCTCGAGCTCTACACGACAGAGGGCAAGCCCTATCGGGGCCGCGCGCTCGTCTATCACGCCGACGAGGGGATGATCTGGTCGGCGATGTTTCTCGATCTCTATCGCTAGGGCGCCTTTAAAGCGCCTTCTTGATCATGTCTTCGATGCGCGCCCGCGGGACCGCACCGACGACCTGACCGACGACCTTGCCCTCCTTGAAGACGAGCAGGGTCGGGATGCTGCGGATATCGTATTGCGTCGGGAAGTTCTGGTTCGCGTCGATGTCGCATTTTCCGACGCGCAGCTTGCCTTCGTAGTCCTTGGCCAGGGCTTCGACGTGCGGCGCGATCGCGCGGCAGGGCGCGCACCACGCGGCCCAGAAATCGACGAGGACCGGGACCTTCGAGTCCAGAATCTCCGTCTTGAAGTTCGCGTCGGTCACTTCGAGCAAGTTCGAGCTGGCCATGGCGAACTGCTTTAGCACGACCATCGGGCCGGTCCAAGCGCGACGGTGGCGCTGGCGAGGTACGGAAACGTGCGCGTCACGTGCGAGTCGCGCCGCGCGCGCCGCGGTGGTAAATCTGGGGGCGTGTCGACGTTGACTTGGCACGAGGTCGGGGCCTACGCGATCGCCGCCCTCCTTTACATGGCGCACCTCGTGGGGCTGCGCCGCGGACCGGAGTATGCGGGTCGCGCGCTGCTCGCCGTCGGTGTCGCGCTGCACTTCGCTGACATCGGCGTGCGCTGCTACCACGGCACGAGCCCGATCTCGTCGACGCCGGACGCGATGTCGCTGGTGGCGTTCATGATCGCCGCGGTCTACCTGCTGACGTCGATGCGCTACCAGCTCGCGGCGGCCGGTGGGTTCGCGGTGCCGGCGGTCGTGGCGCTGATCCTGCTCGCGCGCCTCGCGCCCGCGGAGGCGATGGCGCCCGCGGCGGTGGCGTTGCCCGAGATGGGGCGCCTCGGTCAGGCGCACATCCTGCTGGCGACGCTGGGGGTCGCGGTGTTCGCGTTCGCGGCGGTGCTCGCGATCGTCTACCTGTTTCAGGACCGCAGCCTGAAGCGAAAACAGCTGGACCGCGTCGTCGCGCGCGGCACGCCGCTGGAGACGCTGGACCGCCTGGCGCATCGGTGCGTCTCGGTCGGCTTTCCGGTGTTCACGCTGGCGATCGTCACGGGCGCGATCTGGGTGGCGCGGCTGGGCCTCCTGCATGGCCGGGGGACGCTGCGTCCCGAGTATCTGATCGCGGTCGGGACGTGGATCGCCTTTGCGGTGCTGATCATCGCGCGCGTCGGGGCGGGGTGGCGCGGTCGGCGCGCCGCCTGGCTGACGCTGGGTGGTTTCGGCGGCACTGCCCTGGTGGTCGCGGCGTACTTCATCCGGCACGCGGTGTAGACGATGGCCGGGGCGAACATCGACCTCCTGTTGATCGGTGTGTCGCACAAGACCGCGCCAGTCGCGGTGCGCGAGCGCCTGGCCGTCGAGCCGGACGCCGTCGCGGCCGCGCTCGCTGAATTGACCGCGCTGCCGGCGGTGCGCGAAGCCGCGATGATCTCGACCTGCAACCGCGTCGAGCTCTACGCCGCGGTCGACGACGCGGATCGCGCGTCGGCCGATCTCGCCGAGATCCTGGCGCGCCGGGCCGGTGTCGCCGTCAGCGACCTCGCCGAGCACCTCTACCAGCACCGTGATGCCGCGGCGGTGCGCCATCTGTTCCGGGTCGCCTCCAGCCTCGATTCGCTCGTGATCGGCGAGCCCCAGATCCTGGGACAGACGAAGCAGGCGTACGACGCGGCCGTCCAGCACGGCACCGCGGGTGCCTTGTTGCGCTCGTGCTTCGAGGAAGGCGCTTTTCGCGTCGCGCGCCGCGTGCGCCGCGAGACGGCGATCGCGCGCAACCCCGTTTCGGTCAGTTCGGTCGCTGTCGACTTCGCGCGCCAGGTCGTCGGCGACTTCGGCCGTAAGCGCGTCCTCATCGTCAGCGCGGGGAAGATGGCGGCGCTGGCGGCGCGCACGCTGCGGACGCACGGTGCCTCGCTGACCGTCATCAACCGGACGCGCGCGCGCTCCGAGGAGCTTGCGAAGGTCTACGGCGCCGACGTCGCCGACTGGAATGATCTGCGCGGGGCGCTGGTCGCGGCGGACATCGTCATCGCGTCGACCGGCGCGCAGCGGCCGGTCCTGACGCTCGAACTGATCAAAGAGGTGCGCAAGGCCCGCCGGGGGCGGCCGCTTTGCCTCCTGGACATCGCCGTCCCGCGTGACGTCGATCCGGAGGCCGCCAAGCTGGACGGCATCTACCTCTTCGACATTGACGACCTGCAGAAGCAGGCGGGCGAGCATCGCGCCGAGCGCGAAGAGGAAGCCGCCGAGGCCGAGGCCCTCGTCGAGGAGGAGCTGGGGCGGTTCGTGAAGCGCTGGCGGAGCCGCCAGCGGGGCCCGGTCGTCTCGGCGCTGCAGGCCCACTTCCACGGCATCGCGCGGGCCGAGGTCATCCGAGTGTCGGGCGGCATCGACGAGAAGGAACGCAAGGCGCGCCTCGATCTAGCGGAGAGCCTCGTGAAGAAGCTGCTGCACCTACCCATGACCGCGTTGCGCGACGACGATCCCGACGAAGCGCTGTCGCTGGTGCAAGCGCTGCAGCGTTTGTTTTCGCTGTCGCCCATTGCCGCCGTGCCGGCGAGCGAGGAAGCGCAGGCCGCGGGCAACGTCGAAAAGAAGGCTACCGGATCATGAGCACGTCAGCGGGATCGATCGTCATCGGCACGCGTGGCAGCGCGCTCGCGCGGTGGCAGGCGGCGGAGATCGGTCGGCTGCTGCGCGAGGCGCATCCCGGCCTCGAGGTCAGCGAGAAGATCGTGGTCACGCAGGGCGACCGCGTGCAGACGGGGCCGGTCATCGATCTCGGCGGCAAGGGCGTGTGGGTCAAGGAGATCGAGGAAGGGCTGCTCGCGCGCGACATCGACGTCGCCGTGCACAGCATGAAGGACGTGCCCGCCGAGCTGGCGCCCGGGCTGGCGATCGTCGCCGTGCCGACGCGCGCCGACCCGCGCGACGCGATCGTCAGCCGCGACGGCGGTGGCCTGGCGGCTCTGCCCGCCGGCAGCCGCGTAGGAACGTCCAGCCTGCGGCGCGTCTGTCAGGTCCGCGCCGCGCGCGCCGATCTGTCGGTCGAGATCCTGCGCGGGAACGTCGACACGCGCCTGCGCAAGGTCGCCGAGGGGGTCGTCGACGCGGCGGTGCTCGCCTCCGCCGGCCTGGATCGCCTCGGGTTCTCGGCGCGCATCGCGGAGCGCCTGGACCCGACCCGCATGCTGCCGGCGATCGGGCAGGGCGCGCTGGCGCTGGAGGCGCGCGCGGACGACGCGCGCGTCGTGAAGCTGTGTCGCGCCCTCGCGGATCCGGCGGCGGAGGTGACGACGGCAGCCGAGCGCGCGCTGCTCGCGGGCCTGGGCGTCGGTTGCCGGACGCCCGTCGCGGGGTACGCGACGCTGGTGGAGGGCCGGGTGGTGCTGACCGGGCTGGTCGGCCGCCCCGACGCGTCCGAGATGATCCGCGACGTGGTCACCGGCGCACCGGGCGACGCGGCGGCGCTGGGCGCGGAGCTCGCGCGCCGCCTGCTGGCGCGCGGCGCCGATCGCATCCTGCGCGAACTGGAATTGTAGTGATTCCGGCGGGCCGCGCAGGTCCCTGGAAGCTGGCGAGCGAACGGCGTTCTTGTAAGCTGTTGATATCATTGAAGCGCCAGGCTCATTGCTTGACCAGGGGCAGGTCCGGGGCTATCAGCATCGGCTCACGATGCTCGGTTCAAGGGACCACAACCGCAGCCTTTCTCTTCCGAGAAGAGCCGTGGTGTCCCACCTGCCGCAGTCGAAGAGGCCCGTCCGCATCCTTCTAAATGAAGGCGGCTTTCCGGCCGAGTTGGGCTCGATGCCTCAGCCGGTGAAGGAGCTCTGGTACGTCGGGCGGTTGCCCGATGCGGGCGATCGGCGCCTGGCGATCGTCGGCGCCCGGTCCGCGTCGATGGCCAAGACCCGTCTGGCGCATGGCCTCGCGGCCTCGGCGGTGCGGGGCGGCTTCGCGATCGTGTCGGGCGGCGCGCTGGGGATCGACGCGGCTGCGCATCGCGGCGCCCTCGAGGCGGGCGGCGCGACGTTTGCCGTGCTCGGCTGCGGCGTCGACGTCGTTTACCCCGATCGCCACGCCGCCTTGTTCGCGGATGTGGCCGCGGCGGGCGGCCTTCTTTCCGAGTACGAGCCCGGCACGCAGCCGCGTCACGGGCAGTTTCCCGCGCGCAACCGGATCATCGCGGCGCTGGCCGAGGCGGTCCTGGTTGTCGAGGCAGGGTTCGCTTCGGGCGCGCTGATCACCGCGCGCTGGGCGGCCCGGCTGGGGCGCCGCGTGCTCGCCGTCGCCGGCAGCCCGGGCACGGACGATCTGGTCGCGACCGGTACCGCCCGTGCCGTGGAGGACGCCGAGGATCTGCGCCGCGCTCTGGCGGGGGAGGCCCCCGCGGTTCGCTCGGTTCCGGCGCGGTTTGCGGCGCTGATGGCCGAGCTGCGGGCAGGCGAGGCCCGTCCGGCCGAGCTGGCCCGGCGCCTGGGTCTGCCGCTGGCGGACGCGCTGGGTCTGATGGCGGAAGCGGAGCTGGACGGCTGGCTTTGTCGGCGCCCCGGCGGAGCGCTGGCATCTATGGAGAATGCGCGTGGCAACTAAGAAAGCGGCGGCCGCCAAGCTGGACAAGGCTGACAAGCTCGAGAAGCCCGACAAGGTCGAGAAGCCCGAGAAGGCGGCGAAGGCTGCGAAGCCGCCCAAGACCGCGCGGACCGCCAAGGCCGCCCCCAAGGTCGATCCGGCCGCGAAGGCGACGGCGAAGAAGCCGGCTGCGAAGGGCAAGGCGGCGACCAAGGCCAAGGCGAGCGAAGCCGCGCCCCCCGTGCGCGCGCGCAACGACAACGCGCTGGTGATCGTCGAGTCGCCCGCCAAGGCGAAGACGATCAAGAAGTACCTCGGGCGCGGCTACGTCGTGAAGGCGTCGGTCGGCCACGTGAAGGACCTGCCCCGCAAGAAGATGGGCATCGACATCAAGAAGGGCTTCCGTCCCGAGTACGTCGTCATCGAGACGAAGAAGAAGGTCCTGTCGGAGATCAAGGCGGCGGCCGCGCTGGCCGGACGGGTGCTGCTGGCGCCCGACCCCGATCGCGAAGGAGAGGCGATCGCCTGGCATATCGCCGAAG
>Ga0207661_10001205_pt1 | contig 17301 bp, 15 predicted proteins | sample KBSC713LmetaG_FD_184337 | JGI IMG/M metagenome (GOLD analysis project Ga0207661, IMG submission 184337) | Corn rhizosphere microbial communities from Kellogg Biological Station, Michigan, USA - KBS C7.1-3L metaG (SPAdes) (version 2) | ecosystem: Host-associated > Plants > Roots > Rhizosphere ...
TCGGGTGCTTGTCGGTCGCCGACTGCAACAGCAGCCTGGCCGTGTTGGCCGCGCCGCATGCGACCACGACCACGTCGCCCGCGAACCGCTCCTCGGCCCCGTCCCGCTCGACGACCACCTCGCTTACCGCGGTGCCGTCCCCGTTCGTCCCGAGCCTGACGACCCTCGCGTTCGTCCGCAGCGTCACGTTCGGGTGCTCGAGGGCCGGCCGGACGCCGAGCACCTCGGCGTCGGACTTCGCGTGCACGAGGCACGGGAAGCCGTCGCAGGTCGCACAGCGGATGCAGGTCGAGAACGCCGGGCTCGACTCGTCGAGCATGATCCCGCACGGCGCGTGGAACGGCCGGTAGCCGGCAGCCTCGAGGTCGTCCGCAAGCTGCTGGATCCGCGGCTCGTGCGAGACGGCGGGATGCGGGTAGGGCGCGCTCGCCGGAGGCTCGGTCGGATCCTCGCCCCGGGCGCCGTGCACGTGGTAGTGCTGCTCCGCGAGCGAGTAGTAGGGCTCGAGCTCGTCGTAGGCGATCGGCCAGGCCGGCGAGAGGCCGTCGTGATGCTGCAGCTCGCCGAAGTCCTCCTTGCGGAGCCGGTACAGCGCCGCGCCGTAGAGCTTCGTCGCCCCACCGACGAAGTAGTGGACACCGGGCTGGAAAGGCTTGCCGCTCGCGTCGTACCACGTCTCCGGCGAGACATAGCGGTTGTCCACGAACACGTCCTCGTCCGACCAGTTCTGCGGCTCGCGGGTGAGCCAGTCGCCGCGCTCGAGCAGCAGGATCCGCTTCCCGGATGGCGCGAGATGCCGTGCGAGCGTGCCGCCGCCGGCGCCCGTTCCCACGATGATCACGTCGTAGGCGTCTGACATCAGTACCGCTGGAGGAGCTCGGGGATCATGATCCGCGCCGCGGCCTCCATCAGCGCGAGGTGGGAGAACGCCTGCGGGAAGTTGCCGAGGTGGCGACCGGTCTCGGCGTCGAACTCCTCCGCGTACAGGCCGAGAGGCGACGCGATCCGGAGGAGCTTCTCCATCAGGTCGCGCGCACGCTGGACCTCGCCGACGATCGCAAGCGCGGAGACGAGCCAGAACGAGCAGATCAGGAACGTGCCCTCCTTGCCCGAGAGCCCGTCGTCGGTCTCGTCGGTCTTGTAGCGGAGCACGAAGCCGTTCTCGGTGAGCTCCTCGGCGATCGCATTGACGGTCGCGCGGAGACGCTCGTCGTCGGGTGGCAGGAAGCCGAAGATCGGGGCGAGCAGCACGGAAGCGTCGAGCGAGTCGGTGTCGTAGTGCTGCTTTAGGACGCCGCGCTCGTCGACGCCGCGCTCGAGGATTTCGTCCTTGATCGCCTCCGCGGTCGCGGCCCACTCCTGCTGGAGGCCCCCGTCGCCGCGCAGCTCCGCGAGCTTCGCGGCCCGGTCGAGCGCGACCCAGCACATCAGCTTCGACGAGACGTAGTGCTGCGGCGCGCCGCGGGCCTCCCAGATCCCCTGGTCGGGGTTCTGCCAGACGCTGGTCGCGCACCCGGCCTGCGCCTGCACGATTGGCCAGAGGCGGCGCGGGAGCCGCTCGCTCTTCTTCGTATGGAGGAGGATCGAGTCGAGCACCGCGCCGAAGACGTCGTTCTGCCGCTGGTCGAATGCGCCGTTTCCGATCCGCACGGGCTGCGCGCCGGCGTAGCCGGAGAGGTGGTCGAGCGTCGACTCGGTCAGGTCGCGGCGCCCATCGATCCCGTACATGATCTGCAGCGCTCCGTCCTCGTTCGCCTCGAGGTCGGCGACGAACTGCATGAACTCGTCGGCCTCCCAGTCGAGGTTCAGCCAGTGGAGCGCCTGGAGCGTGAACGTCGTGTCGCGCATCCACGTGAAGCGGTAGTCCCAGTTCCGCTCGCCCCCGGGCGTCTCGGGCAGCGACGTCGTCAGCGCCGCCACGGTGGCGCCCGTCGGCATGTACGTGAGACCCTTGATCGCGAGCGCCGAGCGCTGGATCGGCTCGCGCCAGCGGTGGTCCGGGATCCGCGCGCGCCCGAGCCAACCACGCCAGAAGGTTCGTGTCGCGACGATCCGCGCCTCCGCCTCGTCCGCGTCGTCCGGCCCGGCGAGGCCGTCGGCCCACGTGAGGCAGCAGTACGCCCGCTCGCCCTGCTCGAGGACATGGCGACCGCGGACGCGGTTGCCTTCGATCCCGAGGTTGAGATCGGAGCGGAGGCGCAGCGGCACGAGCGCCCCGGTGGCGTCGGCGACGTGCCTGTCGTCGCCGACCAGTGTCCACTCCGCCGGAGTGAGCCCATAGTCCACGACCGGCTCGCAGATGAGCTCGACCTCGACGCGGCCCTCGAGGCACCGTACGGTGCGGACGAGCATATGGTCGCCGTCGTCGTCGGCCGGCGGACGGGTGTGCGGGGTGACCCCGTCGTCGCCCGAGTAGGGCCCCATCGTCAGCGCGTCGCGCACCTCGATCCACCCCTGCGGTGTCTTCCACGTGGTGAGGAGGACGTTCGTCCCGGGCTCGTACACGCGCGAGGCGGGATGGTTGATCCCGTAGGGCGCGAGCCGGAAGAACCCGGCCTGACGGTCGAGGAGGCTGCCGAAGATGCTCGGCGAGTCGAACGCCGGCACGCAGAGCCAGTCGATCGCCCCGTCGGCCGCGACGAGCGCCCCGGTGTGGCAGTTCGAGAGAAACGCGTAGTCGGCGATCGGCGGGAACGGAGACGGCGCCGCCGCGCTCTGTGGTGCTCCGGCGCCGGCGGAGCCGGCACCTGCGCGGCTGGGCGGCTCCGTCGAGCCTACGCCGCTCTGTGGTGCTCCGGCGCCGGCGGAGCCGGCACCTGCGCGGCTGGGCGGCTCCGTCGAGCCTACGCCACTTTGTGGTGCTCCGGCGCCGGCGGAGCCGGCACCTGCGCGGCTGGGCGGCTCCGTCGAGCCTAGGCCGCCAGCTTGCGTCACCTCCTGCCCGTCGCTCATCGCTCGACCCAGGGCCCGTGCCAGCGGCCATGACCCTCGACGAGCGCGTCCGCCTCCTTCGGCCCCCAGCTGCCCGGCTGGTACGCATGGACCGGCGGCGGCGCATCCAGCAGCGGCTGCATGACCCGCCACTGCTCCTCGACGGCGTCCTGACGCGTGAAGCGCGTGCTGTCGCCGACCATCGCTGCGTGGAGCAGGACCTCGTACGGCGTCGGCCCCTCGCCGCCCTCCTCTGCGAACTTCATGTCGAGCTGGATCGGCGCGACGATCCCCCTCGTGTCGGCGCGGTGCGCGCCGACGATGATCCTGATCCCGGTGGAGGGGTCGAGCCTGATCACGATCTGGTTCGGCTCGGGAGAGGCGATGCCGAAGCCGAGCTTCGGCGGGTGCTTGAAGACGATCCGTACCTCGGTCTCCGTCGTCGGCAGGCACTTGCCGGCGCGGATGAAGAACGGCACGCCCGACCAGCGCCAGTTCTGGATCTCGAGTCGCAGCGCTGCGTACGTCTCCGTCTTGGACCCGTCGGCAACGCCGTCGATCGAGAGATAGCCGTCGTACTGGCCGCGCACGTAATGGGCCGGGTCGCCTTCGACGATGGAGCGGAAGAGCGCCGTCTGCGCATCCTTGATCGTCCCCGGCTCGCCGCGCGACGGCGCCTCCATGGCGGCCGCGGCAACGACCTGCATCAGGTGGTTGACGACCACGTCGCGGAGCGCGCCCACCGGGTCGTAGAAGTGCCCACGGTCCTCGACGCCGAAGTCCTCGGCCATCGTGATCTGGACGCAGGCGACGTGGTTGCGGTTCCAAACGGGCTCGAAGAGCGCGTTCGAGAAGCGGAGGAAGAGGATCTCCTCGAGCCCCATCTTCCCGAGGTAGTGGTCGATGCGGAAGAGCTGCGACTCGTCGATCGACCGGTGCAGCTCGTCGGCGAGCGCACGGGCGGAGGCGAGATCGTGGCCGAAGGGCTTCTCGACGACGACGCGCGCGTTCGTCGTGAGCCCCGCGCCCGCGAGGCTGGCGACGACCCGCCCGAACAGGAACGGCGGGATCTCGAGGTAGAAGACCGGGCTCGACGCGCCCCCGATCGCGTCCTTGACGCGGCCGTACGTGGCGTCGTCGGCGAAGTCGCCCGAGACGTACGAGAAGCGCTTCGCGAGCCGCTCGAACACCGACTCGTCGAGCTCCTCGCCGGTACCCGCGATCGAGTCTCGCGCCCGCTGGATCAGCTGCTCGACCGACCAGTCGTCGACGGCGACACCGACGATCGGGCAGTCGAGCAGGCCGCGCGCCTCGAGCCGGTAGAGCGACCGGAAGGTCATCACCCTGGCGAGGTCGCCGGTGATGCCGAAGACGACGAGGACGTCTGCCTTGCCGGATGCGTCGGGCACGAGTGCGACGCTAACGGGTTCTGACCGGGAGCCGTTCACCCACATCGGGTGAACCGCTGCCGTCGCCGCGGCGAGAGGGCCGGCGACGCTTCTTCATGCGTCGTCCGTCTTCACCGTGATCCGCCCGGTGCGCTGGTGCGTGAGTGCCGCGCCGGCCCAGTCGACGACCGCGTGCGCACGATCCTCGTTCGTCGGCAGGAGCGCCAGATGCACCGTGCCCCAGGCGGCCTGCGCCTTCAACCCCTTCATCGTCTTTCCGCCGAGCATCTGCACGACGGCGGCGCCGCGTCCGATCGTCGCCATTGTCCCCTTGTCGCGGTACTTGAAGGGCTTCGGCTCCTTGCTCCGGAGGCGCCTGGCGATCGTCTCGCCCGCGTGCTCTCCCGACTGGAGCGCGACCGAGCCGAGCTGCGGGAGGGCATGCTCCGTCCGGGCGTCCGTGATCGCGGCGATGTCGCCGACCGCATACACCTCGGGATGGCCGGGGACGGCGAGGTCCGGCCCGACTCCGATTCTGTTGCCTCGCTCCAGCTCCAGTCCCAGCGACTGCACCAGGTGATTGCCCTGGAGCCCGGCGCCCCAGACGAGCGTGTGAGCAGGGATCTCCGTCCCCGACTTCAGCGTGACCCGGGTGGTGGTGACCGAAGCGACGATCTCCCCGGTGACCACTTCGACGGTGCGTTTCCGCAATGCCGCTTCGGTGTAGGCGCGAAGGTTCGACTTGAACATCGAGAAGATCTCCGGCCCCGCCTCGACGAGCACCACACGCGAGCTCTCCTGCGAGACGCTCGGGTAGTCCTTCTCGAAATCGCCCCGGTAAAGCTCGGCGATCGCGCCGGCGCTCTCGACGCCCGTCGGGCCACCGCCGACGACGACGACGTTCAGCGCACCGTCCTCGACCAGACTCGGGTCCTTGTCGGCTGCCTCCCACCGCCCGAGCACGTGGTCCTTGAGCCGAATTGCGTCGGTCAGCGTGTACATCGGGAAGGCGTGCTCCGCAGCGCCCTCCGTTCCGAAGAAGTTGACCTCCGCTCCCATCGCGAGGACGAGGTAGTCGTACGTGAGCGGCGCCATCTCCTCGAGCTGCACCTGACGGGCGTCGAGGTCGATTGCCGTGACCGACGTCTTGTGGATCGTGACGTTGTCCTGATCCTGAACGAGGTCGCGGAGCGAGTGTCCCACCGCACTGGTCTCGAGCAGCCCCGTCGCGAGCTGGTACAGCAGCGGCTGGAAGGTGTGGTAGTCGTGCCGATCGATCAGCACGACGTCCGCTTCGGCCTGCTTCAGCTTCATGACGGCGCCGACCCCGGCAAAGCCCCCGCCGAGCACGACCACCCGCGCACGGGAGGCGCTCTCGGGCGACGTTGTCACGCGACGGCTCCCTTCTCCGACCCCGGGTCATCGCCCGGCTCGACCACTTCGAGGGCCGCGCCGACGTCGTACCCGATCGCGAGGCCGAGGTTGGGCGCAGCCGAGACGATCCGTGGGATGCCGACGACGGGCAGCACCACGATCAGGGCACCGACCAGCTCCTCGTACGTCACACCGGCCTCGAGCGCGTCCTCGACGACGCGCATGTAGGACGGCGGGGCGGCGTCGACCGCCACGAGCGCGCCGATCTGGACGAGCGCCCGGGTGCGTCCGTCGAGGCCCGACTCCGCCACGCTCGCGTCCCCACGCGCGAGCAGCGCCTCGATGTACCGGTCGTCGCGGAGCGCGAGCTTGCGCAGGGTGGTCCTGTAGTCGAGCACGGCGTGGTACCGCCATCCAACGCCGCGCGGGCGGGGCGGCACATCATCCCGAGAGGGTGAACTCCGCCGTGGAAGACCCTTGCTCGACCAGTCCGAGCTCGCGCGCGCGGGCGATGGCTTCGCTCCGGCTCGAGACGTTGAGCTTGCGATAGACCGAGATCGCCTGGGTCTTGACGGTGTTGCGCGACACGTAGAGCTGCTCGGCGATCTCGCGGAACGAGAGGTGGGTGGTCAGGAGCGGCAGGAGACGGAGCTCGGCCGCGGTCAACCCGGACTGTCGGGGGTCACGGCGCTTGCCGAGCCGCCGCACCTCGTCCTGCGCCGAGGCGGCGTCGGCGGCGAGCCTGCCGAGCCGCGGGCGCCGCCGCAGCACGGCCGCCGCCCGGTCGAGCGCGACCTGAGCGGCGGTGAGGTCGGCGAGGGCGAGATGCACACGGGTCAGCTCGAGGTGCGTCTGCACGGCGCACCAGGGAAGCGCGCGGCCGAGCAGTGGCATGAGCTGCTCGGTCCACTCGAGGTCGGGGCGCGCGCGGCGCGCATCGCCGCGGAGGCGAAGACGCGCGGACGACGCGAGCACGAGTGCCGTCGTGGCGTCGCCGGATTCGCACTGCTCGTCGACGAGCGTCCGCGCCTCGCTGATCAGGTGCGCGGCATGGTCGTCGTCGCCGCTGGCCGCGGCAAGGAGGCCGAGCTGCGCGAGCGCCGCGATCCTCGTCTCCGTGGCGCCGACCGCCTCGGCGGTCTCCGCCGCCTCGTAGAGCGACTCCTCCGCCCCACCGTCCTCGCCGATGAGCTCGGCGACGCCGCGAAGGAGAAGCGCGACCGCACGCCACGGACTGGGCCGGGCGACCGCCTCCACCGCACGCTGGGCGTCGGCGCGCATCCGCTCGACGCCGTTCGCGCACATCGCGGCGTCGAGCACGGCGACCAGGCCGTCGGTCGAGTCGTCTCCCGAGCCGTCGGCGGCGTCGCGCCAGCGCAGCGCGGCCGCCGGCCGTCCCTGGAAGAGGTGGATCCAGGCGCCGAGCGCCGCCACCTCGGGATATCGGCAAAGCACCTCCGCGTCGTCGAACCAGTCGAGCCACGGCTCCCCGACCGCCGCGCCGTTCGCGGGCGAGCCGGGGCCGTCGCGCGTGACGAGGCGGGCAACGTGGTCGAGGTCGCCGGCCGAATGCGCGTACCGCACAGCTCCGGCGAGGTCACTCACGGACTGGGACCACGCAGCGGCGCGCCGGCGCAGACCGGGGAGCGCCCTGGGCTCGCGCCGGCGAAGCTCGCCGAGCAGGTACTCGCGGAACGCGACGTGGTAGCGGAACCAGCGACGCTGACGATCCAGCGGCACGACGAACAGGTTCGCCTTCGACAGCGCGTCGAGACGTCGGCCGGAGTCGTCGGTGCGGAGGACGTGGTCGCAGAGCGGCGCGCACAGCCGGTCGAGCACCGCAGTGCGCACGAGAAAACGGGTGTCCTGCGGCGAGAGCCCCGCCATGCATTCGAGCTCGAAGTACTCCGCGACGAAGCGGTCCTCCCCGCTCGCCGAGTCCGCCGACGTCCCGTCGAGCGCCAGCGCCGCGAGGGTTGTCCCCGCCGCCCAGCCCTCCATGCGCCGCCTCAGACCGGCGTGCCGGGCCGACTCCGCGTCCACCCCGAGCTCCCGCAGGAGGAGCTCTTCCTCCCGCGGGCTCAGCGCGAGGTCGCACTGCGCGAGCTCGAAGAGACGGCCCGCAGCACGTGCACGGGCGAGCCCGACGCGAATCCTCCGTCCGGCGAGCACGAGGGTCGATCCTTTCGGCATGTCGTCGGCAAGCGCGGCAACGAGCGCGAGCGACGCGCGCGAGCGGATCAGGTGTACGTCGTCGAGGACGAGCAGCACGGGACGATCCGGCACGAGCAGTGCACCGCGCCGTCTGCCCGGGGAACGCCGTCCGAAGACCCGTGCGAGGGACGCGCGCAGCGCGTGCGGATCGTTTAGGTCGTCGTCGAGCGTCAGCCACGCACACGGTCTCTCGTCACGCGCAGCCCACTGCGCGAGAAGGGTCGTCTTGCCGTACCCGGCCGGGGCCGAGACGGCGACGAGCGGCGTGCCCGAGGCGCGCAGCCTGTTGACGAGCGGCGTGCGCGTCACGGCCTGCGAGCGGAGCGCGGACGGACGCGATCCGTGGGGCGTGTCGGAAGGGGCCGCTCGCCCCTCGTGCAGCGATGTCTGACGGACTGGCATGGACCTCTCGATCCTTCGGAGGACGCGGGCCGCCCCGCCGCACGAGCCAATCGACTCGGGAACCTCAACTGAAGCGCATTCGGGCAGGCCTACGCAAGTCGAGTGCGACGACCGGCCCTCGGTTCGACGGACGGCCCCCCTCACGTATCGCTCTGCCCGAGAGACCGCGGAGCCCGTGACGCTTCGTCCAACCCGGGTGAGGCCCGCACCCGACCAGTGCGAGAGAATGGCCGGATGAACCGGCCTCCGTCGACGACGCCGCAAAGAGCGGGCCTCGTCCTCGTCTCGCTGATCGCGGTCGCGACGGTCGCGAACCTCAACCTGTCGGTGGCGAACGTCGCCATCCCGGACATCGGGAACGACTTCGACTCGTCGCAGACCACGCTCAACCTCATCGCGGTGGGCTACTCGTTCGGGCTCGCCGCGTCGGTGCTCTGGTTCGGCGCGCTCGGCGATCGGTACGGCCGCAAGCTGCTCATCGTCCTCGGGATGACGCTCTCGATCCCGGTCTCGCTCCTGGCCGGCTTTGCCTGGAGCGACGACGTCCTCTTCTTCGCACGCGTCGCCGGGGGGTTGTGCGCGGGCATGGCCTACCCCACCACGCTGGCGCTGATCACCGCGCTGTGGTCTGGCCGGGAACGAACCAAGGCCATCGCTCTCTGGTCTGCGATCGGCGGCGGCTTCGCTGCGCTCGGGCCGCTCGTCAGCGGGATTCTGCTCGAGCACTTCGACTGGGGATCGGTCTTCCTCGTGACGATCCCACTCGCGGTGATCGCGCTCGCGCTGGCCGTGTGGTTCGTGCCCAGCCACGTCAACGAGACGACCGAGGCGGTCGACAACCTCGGAGGCATCGTCTCGGTCGTGCTCGTCGGCACGCTGATCCTCGCGATCAACTTCTGGCCGGTGAACGGCATGGAGACGACTGCGCTCGTGCTGTTCGTGATCGCGGTGATCGCGATGCCGGTGTTCCTCCTTCGCGAGCGGCGCGCCAAGAATCCGCTGTTCGACCTCCCGGTGGCGGCGAGGCCGACGTTCTGGGTCGCGGCGTGTGCGGGAATCATCGTCTTCGGCACGCTCATGGGCACGGCCTACGTGAGCCAGCAGTACGTGCAGAACGTGCTCGGCTATTCGACTGTCGAGGCGGGCGCCGCGATCCTGCCGGCAGCCCTCGCGATGGTGCTCGTCGCGCCGCGCTCGGCGAAGCTCGTGGCCGCGCACGGGTCGCGGCTCACGCTGCTCTCGGGCTACGTCTTCCTCGTCGCCGCGTTCGTCGGGATGTTGCTGCTCTGGAAGGAGGACACCCCGTACTGGCAGATCGCGATCCCGTACATCTGCATCGGGATCGGCGTCGGCCTGGCCGGTACGCCTGCCTCGAACTCGCTCGCGGGGTCGGTTCCCGTACGGCGGGTCGGCATGGCCTCCGGTACCGCCGATCTCCAGCGCGACCTCGGCGGCGCGCTGATGACCTCGATCCTCGGAGCCGTGTTGACCGCCCACTATGCGACCGCGATCGCGGGCCAGTCGGTTTCGAGCCAGGTCTCGAGCGCCACCGAGAGCCAGCTGCAGCTCTCGTTTGCGAGCGCCGAGAACATCGCGGCTCAGGCGTCGCCGCAGGACGCCGAAGCGATCCTCTCGGCCGCGAAGTCGTCGTTCCTGAACGGCGACCAATGGGCCTACGGCGCGGGCCTCTTGTCGGTGCTCCTCGGCGCGGCCCTCGTCTTCTTCCTCTTCCCGAAGCGCGAACGGGAAGACGAGCTCCGCGCGGCGTATCACACACAGGACACCGCGTCGGCCGCGTCGTCGCCCCCGGGCCCGGAGAGCCCGGGGGCGATCGTTCCCACCTGACCCGGCACCCGAGCGGGATCGTCGAGTTCGAACTGACGCCCTGCAGGTCAGTTGTCGGCCAGCGCGTCTCGCGCGGCGACGTCGAACGGGATCAGGTCACGCGGGAGCAGCGTCCGGATCCGCTCGTCTCGGGCAACGGTCGGGTTGCGAAGTCCCTCCACGAGCGGTCGGGCAACACCAGCTCGCACCGGGGTGACGAGGTGCAGCCAGTACGAGGAGAGCCGCGGGCTCAGCACGGGCACCTCGACGATGCGCGGCGATCGCCCCCGGAGGCGCCCGACGCGCTCGATCATCTCGCGGTACGTGAGGACTTCGGGGCCGCCGACGTCGAACGTCTCGGCGAGCGTGTCCGACCGACCTGCGACGCCCGCGAGATACATGACGACGTCCGCGAGCGCGATGGGCTGCGTCGGCGTCTTCACCCAGCGGGGCGCGATCATCACCGGCAGGCGGTCGACAAGGGCGACGATCGTCTCGAACCCTGCGCTGCCTCGGCCGACGACGACCGCGGCTCGGAGGATCGTCACGGGGACGGCGCCCGCGACGAAAACCTTCGCCGTCTCCGCGCGGCTGCGGAGGTGGGGCGAGAGGTCGGGTGCGTCGTCGCCAAGGCCGCCGAGGAACACGATCTGCGAGACGCCGGCGTCCTCGGCCGCGGACGCCACGTTGGTCGCGGCACGACGGTCGATCTCGTCGAAGTCCGACGCGCCGAGCGCGTGCACGAGGTAGTAGACGACGTCGACCCCGTCGAGCGCGCGGCGGATCGTCGCCGCATTCGTGGCGTCCGCGGCGACGGAGCGCACAGCGGTTCCCTCCGGAGCGTCGCCACTGCGTGAGACGGCGACGACGTCGGCGTGCTCCGCGAGCGCGGGGACGAGCGCTCGCCCCACGAATCCCGTTGCACCGAGGACGGCGATCCTCATCCCGCTGCCTCCCGGATCAGACGGCGGAAGAACCGCCGGCTGATCCGGACGTGGACCCGCCGCTGGAGCTGGCCGTAGAGTGGCGTTCTGCCGAGCCGCGGAACGAACCCGGCGACGACCGCGCAGAGGTCGCACGGCTCCGAGGCACTCTGCGAGAGCATGATCGAGCCCACGGGGCGGCGCGCGAGCACCCCGCCGCGAATCGGATACCTGCATCGGACGCCCGCGTCGTCGACCGCCACCTCGGGGGGGCCGAACCGCAGAAGCACGGGGCCGACACCGAGTAGGCGGAGGCGGAGCTCCTCCCCGGCGGTGCGCAGGCGAACGGCGCCGCGGCCCGCCCGCTCGACCTCATGCCAGTACCGGCGGCCGAGCTCGAGCGCACCGGCGGGCGAACGGGCGACGACGGGCCGGGCGACGCGCACGCACTCGTCCGAGTCGATCCCGCCGTCTGGCCCGCGATGGTGGCTGGACCGCCAGCCGTCGAGCACGACGGAGGTCGACCTCATGCGACAGCAAACGGAGCGAGACGCGTCAGACGCTCCGCCTCCTCCACGGGACCCGCCGTAAGCGCCTCGGCGTTCTCGAGGTTTGCCCCCACCGCGCCGGCGCCACCGAGACAGAGACGCTGCTCGGCGGCGAGCTGTTCCAGCTCGGCCCGATGCCGGCGGAATGCGCGCCGCCCCACGGCGCTGACGACGACGAACTCGGGGTGACAGGCGCGTGCGGCATCGGCGACGCTCGCGACCGGGGTGTCGGCTCCGAGGTAAACGATGCGCCACCCCCGTGCGCGCAGCGCCAGCCCGAATGCGATCAGGCCGAGGTCGTGCTGCTCGCCGGGCGCGCACGCGAGGACGATTCTTGGCCCGAGGCCGCGACCCCAGCCGCGCGCGAGGCCAAGCAGGCGGCCGCGGAGGACGCTCGACGCGAAGTGCTCCTGGGCGATCGAGACCTCGCCGTGCTCCCAGCGCTCGCCGAGCTCGTGGAGGTACGGGATGACGACGTCGCGCAGGACGGCGTCGAGGCTCACCCGCGCGAGGAGTGAGTCGACGACGGCGTGGGCAGCGGCCTCGTCGTAGCCGGCGAGCGCCGCCGCGAGCTCCTGGCGGGCGTCCGACACACGGGGCGCGCCCTCGGCGGCGTCGGTCTCGGGCTGGGTCGCGAGGGCAGCGGCCTCCGCCGCGGCCAGTCCCCGGGCCAGATGGCGCTGCATCGCCTGCACTCGCTCGAGGTCAGATGCGGCGTAGAGCCGCAGGCCGCCGGGCGAGCGGGTCGGCTGCAACAGGTCGTAGCGCCGCTCCCACGCCCGCAGAAGCTCGGGGCTGACGCCCGAGCGGCGGCTCAGCTCGCCGATCCGGAAGAGGCCGACCTCGGACATGCCATTCACTATACAAAACCTAGACAGTGGTTTGACAAGCGCTGTTCACCTCGGCTATGGTCGTACAAAACCTAGACAGGAGGTATACAAAATGCGCAAGCTCGATCTCCTCGCCGCGACGCTCGTGCTCGTCGGCGGCCTCAACTGGGGGCTCGTGGGCATCGCGAAGTTCGATCTCGTCGCGTGGATCTGCGGCGGGATGGAGTTCGGCGAGACGAACGCGGTCAGCCGGGTCGTCTACTCCCTCGTCGGCCTCGCCGCCGTCTACGGCATCGCCTCACTCGTCGCGACGGCGCGCCGTCCAGTGGCCCGTCACCACACCGCCATGACGGCGGAGGGCCATTGATCTCCCCAACTGACGGAAAGGAACAGACATGACGAAGCTCCTCTCGCTCCTCGTCGTGGTGGCGGCGCTCCTCGCCTCCACCGTGGCGAGTGCGCCCGCACAACCGCGTCAGAGCGGGGACCTCGTGCAGACGGTGGTCGCCGCAGGGCAGTTCAAGACGCTGGCGCGTCTCCTGACCAGGGCCGGCCTCGTCGGCGCCTTGGAGAAGCCAGGCCCGTACACGGTGTTCGCACCCACCGACGCAGCCTTCGCGAAGGTCCCGAAGAAGACGCTCGACGGCCTCCTCGCCGACAAGGCGAAGCTCAAGTCCGTCCTCCTCTACCACGTCGTTGCAGGCAAGGTCACGGCGACGGACGTCACGAAGCTTTCGGCCGCGAAGACGCTCGCAGGCGCATCGGTCCGCATCCGCGTCTCCGGCACGAACGTCTTCGTCAATACGGCGAGAGTGACGAAGCCGGACGTCATGGCGACGAACGGCGTGATCCACGTCGTCAGCCGCGTCCTGATCCCGCCTGCGGGCTAGGCACCCGCGACACGGATGCCCGTCGCCGAAGGCGGCGGGCATCCGCGGCTCCTCCTAGTACTCGGCCTCGGTCGACGCGACGGTGTCGGGCGCCCAGTCCTCCGCGCCCGAGATCGCACCCGCGACCATCGGGTAGACGAGCACCGAGACCATCGCGGCGCCGATCAGCGAGGCTCCGACGTCGGCGTCGATCGCCCCCCGGTCCGCGCCGATGCCCACGATCGCGACCACGAGCGGCAGCTGGGTCGCCCCGAAGAACGCGACGCTCGCCGTGCCGCGGGGCCCGAGGTCCCGGAGCCAGAGCAGCGCCGGTGTGCCGCGGACGACCAGCAGCAGCACGAGGAAGAGCGCCGCGAGGGCCAGGCCGCTCGCGGTCAGCAGGCTGTCGAGGTCGAACGTGAGCCCGGTGGCGACGAAGTAGATCGGGATCAGGAGCCCGAACCCGATCCCCTCGAGGCGCATGCGGACGACCCCACCTTCCGGGTTGTCGAGCACGAGACCGACGATCAGGCCCGCCGCGAACGCGCCGAGGACGAAGTCGAAGCCGACGTCGTGCGCGAGCAGCACGAGCGCCGCGATCAGCGCGATGGACAGGCGGACGGCCGCCTGCCCGGTCGAGTGGAGCGTCTCCCGGATGATCGCGACGAGACGCGGCGGCCGCGCGCGCATCGCGAGGAACGCCGTCCCGATCGTGACCGCGCCGAACACGAAGAGGAGGGCGATCTCCGCGGCCGCGCCGTAGATGCCCGTGAGGAACACCGACATGACCGTGATCGGCCAGAACTCCCCGGCGACGCCCGTGCCGAGCACGGCCGTGCCGAGCGGTGTCGGCAGGATCCCCGAGTCGCTCAGGATCGGCACCAGGGTGCCGAGCGCGGTGGTGCTGATCGCGATGCCGAGGAGCCAGCCCTCGGCCCCGAGCCCCGCGAGCTGCAGCAGGTAGCCGATCCCGATCCCGAGTGCGAGCGAGATCGCCCAGCCCAGCGAGCCGCGCGCGATCGCCTCGCGAGGGACGTGCTTCTCGACGACCTCGAGGCCAGCGAAGAAGAAGAGCAGCGCGAGCCCGAAGTTCGCGAGGAACTGGATGTAGGCCCCTTCGGTGGCCCAGCCGAGCACCTCCGGCCCGATCAGGATCCCGAGCACGATCTCGACGACGACCGTGGGCAGCACGAGATGCGGCCCGATGCGCGCCAGAAACGCCGCCGCCGCGGACGCCACGAGCACGAGGGTGAGCGATCGCAGCTGTGCCGATGTGACGACCGGCGCCGACGCGCCGAGAAGCTGGGCGCTCAGCGAGTCGGTCACGCGATCTCGCGCCGAATCATCGACGCGCAACCTATCGCGCTCGCCGCCGCGCATAGGGATCCTTAGGCTCGATGCGAGCCTCGGCTGGCGGCCGGGGATCGGGCGGCTGTATCTCGTCGGGCCGGTCGCTTCGCCCTAGCAACGCTAAGGCAGATCGTGCATCGATCGGCTCCAAAACCATGTACAGTGTCACCGTTGCCGCGATCTGCCCTGGCATTACATATGCAAACCTGTAGCCGGAAAGCAACGCTGCGCCGCGCGGACGTGCTCCGCCGTGGGCTCGGAAGCGGCGTCGCGCTCGTCGCCTCGGGCGCCACACTCGGCGCACTCGCCGCACCCGCGGCGGCGGCGGTGCCCGACGTCGATCTCTCCTACTTCCGTCTCCTGACCGCTGCCGAGCTGCTCAAGGTCGACTTCCAGGCCAAGGCGCTCGCGAACGGGGAGCTCGACGCGCAGGCCACGAGAGTCGTCCGCCGGATGCGGGCCGCCGACAGAGGGCACTACGCCGGGCTGGCGGCGCTCCTGAACGGCGGGGGTGAGACCGCTGCGACGGCGGACGACATCGACTTCGGGTACCCGCGCGGGAGCTTCGACTCGCAGGACGCGATCGCGAAGCTCGGCTGGAAGCTCGGCACGCTGACCCTCGGCGCCTATCTCGGCGCCGTCCTGAATGTCCAGACTCCGGCCGCGCGGCTGGCGCTCGCCCAGATCGCCGCGAACGAGGCGCAGCAGCTGAGCGCGCTCGCGCCCTTCGCCCGCCGGCGGGCGATCGGGAGTGCGTTCGCCCCCGCGCTCCCGATCGACTCCGTCTCCGCCGCGCTCGACGAGTACGAGAGCTGAGCGATGTCCAAGCAGCTCTACACGGCGAGCGAGGCGGCCGCCGCCCTCGGCATCAGCCTCGACACCCTGCGACGCTGGGACAAGAGCGGCCGGTTGAAGGTCGAGCGCGACCGGAGCAACCGGCGCGTCGTGGCGAAGTCCGAGATCGACCGTGTGCGGGGGGACGGCGGCGGCGCCCACATCAGCGCCCGGAACCGCTTCCACGGGGTCGTCACCGACGTCCAGGTCGAGGGCCTGATGGCGCAGGTCGAGATCGTGGTCTCGGAGCCGGTGCGACTCGTCGCCGTCGTCACACGCGACGCGGTCGAGGAGCTCGGCCTCGAGACGGGGATGGCCGCGACCGCGATCGTCAAATCGACGAACGTGATCCTGCAGCACTGACGAAGGACGGCGCCAGATGCGCTTCGACCCCCGCCACACGCTTCTCGTCCCGGCCGTTCTCGCGCTCTGCGTGGTGCTCGCCGCATTCGCCGGGCGGGCGCAGGCGGCGGCGCAGGCCCAGATCACGGTCTACGCGGCCGCTTCCCTGACGAACGTCCTCCCGCAGATCGACGGCTCGCCGCGCTACGCGTTCGGCGGCTCGAACACGCTCGCGGCGCAGATCCAGCAGGGAGCGCCGGCGGACGTCTTCGCCTCGGCGAACATGACGTTGCCAAACCAGCTCTACGCCAAGGGCCTGTGCTCGAAGCCCGTCGTCCTCACGCGGAACACCCTGGTGATCGTCGTGCCGAAGGCCAACCCGGCGGGGATCAAAAGCGTGTACGACCTGGCGAAGCCGGGGATCAAGCTCGACGTCGCGGGACCGGGGGTGCCGGTCGGCAGCTACACGCTGCAGATTCTGAAGAACATGAACCTCACGGCCTCCGTGACGAAGAACGTCGTCAGCCAGGAGACGGACGTCCGTGAGGTGCTGGCGAAGGTCGCGCTCGGCGAGGCCGACGCGGGGTTCGTCTACTCGACCGACGCGAAGACGGTGTCGGGCCGGGTGACGGTGGTCAAGGTGCCGGCCTGGGCGCAGCCGAAGGTGCAGTACGGCATGTGCGTCGTCACCGGGAGCGGCAACAAGGCGGACAGCCGGGCCTTCATCGCGAAGGTCGTGGGCAAGCCCGGGCAGGCCAAGCTCGTCGCGGCCGGGTTCCTGCCGCGCGTGAAGCCGAAGCCCAAGTCGGCGAAGACCTAGACGGTGCCGGGGAGGAGCGTCCGCCGGACTCTGCTCGGCGTCGCGTACGTCGCGGCGGCCGTCGTCGCGATGGTCTTCCTGTTCCTCCCGATCGTCGCGATCTTCGCCCACACCTCGCCGGCGGAGCTGGTCGAGCAGCTCGGGAACCCCATCGTCCGCGACGCCTTCGTGGTCAGCCTCAAGACGAGCCTCATCGCGCAGGTGCTGATCCTCGCGTTCGGGACGCCGACGGCGTTTCTGCTCGCGAGCCGCCGCTTTCGCGGGCACGCGTTCGCGGTCACGCTCGTCGAGCTGCCGCTCGTGCTGCCGCCCGCCGTTGCCGGCATCGGGCTGCTCGCCGCGTTCGGCCGGCTCGGACTGCTCGGGTCGAGCCTCGACGCGTTCGGAATCAGCCTCCCGTTCACCCAGACCGCGGTCACCGTGGCCGTCGCCTACGTCGCCAGCCCGCTCTACATCCGTCAGGCGATCGCGGCCTTCGAGGCGACCGACCCCGATCTCGCGGCCGCGTCGCGCACCCTCGGCGCGAGCCCGCTCCGCACGTTCTTCCGCGTGATCCTGCCGCTCGCGCGCGGCGGGCTGATCGCCGGCCTCGCCCTCTCCTTCGCCCGCGGGCTCGGCGAGTTCGGCGCGACGATCATGTTCGCCGGGAGCC
>Ga0207661_10001214_pt1 | contig 17235 bp, 16 predicted proteins | sample KBSC713LmetaG_FD_184337 | JGI IMG/M metagenome (GOLD analysis project Ga0207661, IMG submission 184337) | Corn rhizosphere microbial communities from Kellogg Biological Station, Michigan, USA - KBS C7.1-3L metaG (SPAdes) (version 2) | ecosystem: Host-associated > Plants > Roots > Rhizosphere ...
CCACGACGACGCCGCGCCCCGTCCCCGCCGCGAACGGATGGTCGCGCAGGCGGCGCCCCAGCTGACATTGCGCGACGCGCCGACCGAGGAGTCGCCCGAGACGCTCGCGCGCCTGCGGGCGCTCAGCCCGCCGCCGTTCGAGCCCGCGACGCCGCCGCCCGCGGCCCCGGCGCCCGCGACGCAGCCCACGACGGTCGTCTCCCAGCTGGGCGCCGGCGGTGGCAACTGCAACGACCGGCCTCTGCCGCAGATCCGGTTCGAGCACGCGATGGAGGGATTCAAGGTGCTCAGCGGCGACCCGACGTCGGTGTTCAAGAACCCGATCATCGACCACGAATACTCGTGGTGCGGCGGGGGATCGCTTCGCTTCGACTCGTCGTTCGACGGCGACCCGGCCGCATCCGGCGAGGCGGTGGTGTTCCTGCCCCACTTCGTCGACCTGCGCGGCAAGACGGTCACGGTGCGCTTCATGGTTCGCGGCACCGGCGACGCGGAGTTCTCGGCGCGCATCCTGGCTGGCCAGGGCGAGATGCGGACGGGCAACACGTACACGCCGCAGCTCACCGCCGGCCGCTGGTGGACGATCAGCACGACCTTCCACGACCAGCTGACCGGCTTCGGAACCTTCGACTCGAAGATCCACATGGCCGACCGGATCATCTTGAAGGTCGACGCGACCGGCACCTTCCGGGTATGGTCCGGGCCGATCTACATCGACGACATCGGCTGGCGATAACGTCGGGCTGATTCCGAGCCCAGGCGACGCCTGTCGCGGCTCAAATGACAGTGGAGGTCCGCATGATCCGGCATTCATTGCACCTGCAGGGACTCGTGGCGGTTCTGTTCGCGGCCGCTTGCGCCAGCACGTCATCGCCGAGGCCCGTGTCCGCGCCGACGGCGGCGGCGGCACCCGCCGTGAACCCGTTCCAGGGCGCGAATTTCTACGTCGATCCCGAGTTCTCGCGCATGGTCGGAAAGATCACGGCGCCGACGCCCGAGGACGGCGCGCGCCTGAAGAAGGTCGGTGCGTATCCGACGGCGGTCTGGCTGGAATCGCTGGAGACCGCCAAGCTCGCGGGGCCGACGCTGGACGACGCGCTCAAGCAGGAGGCCGCCACCGGCAAGCCGGTCGTCCCGGTGTTCGTCGTCTACAACCTGCCGAACCGCGACTGCGCGGCCGAGGGCTCGCGCGGTGAGCTGTTCGTCGACAAGGGCGGCGAGGCGCTGTACCAGACGCAGTTCATCGACGTGATCGCGGCGCAGTTCGCGGCGCACCCGTCGCAGAAGATCGCCGTGGTGCTGGAGCCGGATTCGCTGCCCAACCTCGTGACCAACGTCGAGCTGCCGACCTGCGCCGCCGCCGAGCAGGTCTACCGGCGCGGCATCGCGTACGCGATCAGCAAGCTGTCGATGCCCAACGTCTTCATCTACATGGACGCGGCGCACGCGGGCTGGCTGGGGTGGCCGAAGAACCTGCCCAAGGCGGTGACGGTGTTCAAGGAGGTGCTCGCGCAGGCGGGCGGCGCCGATCGCATCCGGGGCTTCGCGCTGAACGTCTCGAACTACGATCCGGCGCGCGAGCCGGCCGCGAAGAAGAGCGGCCCCGACGACCCGAGCCAGGACGAGCTGGGCTACGCGGAGGATCTGGCGGCCGGCCTGGCCAAGGTCGGCATCACGGGCAAGGGGTTCATCATCGACACGAGCCGGAACGGCAAGGCCGGGATCCGCAGCACGCCGGGCAACTGGTGCAACGTGAAGGGGGCCGGCCTCGGCGCGCGCCCGACCGCGGCGCCCGCCCCCAACGTCGACGCGTACTTCTGGGTGAAGACGCCGGGCGAATCCGACGGCACCGCCGATCGCAAGGCGGCGCGCTTCGACGAGAACTGCGTCTCCGACGACGCGATGCCCGGCGCGCCCGAGGCGGGCGAGCTGTTCGCCCCCTACCTCATCGACCTCGCGAAGAACGCGGCCCCGCCGCTGTAAATTCAGCGCCGGGGCGGAGGAGTCGGCCCCCTCTCCCTAACCCTCTCCCCGCTTCGCGGGGCGAGGGGACCAGAACGTTCGGTGTCGAGGTGGCGCCCGCCGAAAAGTCACCCTCTCCCGCTTGCGGGAGAGGGTCGGGGTGAGGGCAAGCCGCTCTGGATCGCGCGGCTGTTTCAGCGCGCGGCGGTTCGCAGCGCGGCGATCGCGCCGGCGTAGTCGTGGTTCGGCGCGCGGTAGACCCCGTAGCCGGCCACCAGCACGTTCGCGCCGGCGGCGACGACCGTCGACACGGTCTCCAGGTTGATGCCGCCGTCGACCTGGATGTCGACGTCCAGCCCCCGGCGCTCGACCTCGGCGCGCAGCGCGGCGATCTTCGGCACCACCTCGCCCATGAACTTCTGCCCCGAGAATCCCGGATTCACCGTCATCACCAGCACCATCTGCAGGTCGGCGAGCACGGGCAGCACGAGGTCGATCGGCGACGCGGGCCGAAGCGCGACCGCGGCCTTCTTTCCGAGCGAGCGGATGTGCGCGACGGTCTTGCCGAGGTCGGACACCGCCTCGGCGTGAACGTTGATGAGGTCGGCGCCGGCGCGCGCGAAGTCGTCGATGAAGCGGTCGGGGTCGACGATCATCAGGTGCAGGTCCAGCGGGATCGTCGTCGCCTTCCGCAGCGCCTTCACGATGGCCGGCCCGAGCGTGATGTTCGGGACGAACTGGCCGTCCATCACGTCGACGTGAATCATGTCGGCGCCGGCCGCCTCGACCGCCTTCACCTCTTCGCCCAGTCTCGAGAAATCGGCCGCGAGGATCGACGGCGCGATGCGAAGGGGGCGCTGCTTCATTGACGGCGGCACTTATATCAACGTGTGCCGCCGCCGGCCATGAAGAAAGCTCAGTCGTGAGTCTGCACGGGGACGGTCATGCCCGTGTCGTCCCAGACGTTGCCGGACAGCTCCAGCGTGGTCTGCGTGCTCTTCAGGATCGGGCAGTCGTAGAAGGAATTGCGGCCGAAACGATTGCCGATGACGTGGACGTCCGTCAGCGACGCGGCGCCCTTGTGCGAGATGTTGAACGTGCAGCCCCCGCCGTCGGCCCAGTTGGATTCGAGGTGCAGGTCGCCCACCGCGCCGAAGTCCTGCGTGACCTGGACGGCGGCGTTCTGATCCTTGGCGGCGACCAGCTGGTTGCCCGCGATGCGGATGCCGGTCCCGTCGAGGATCTGGATCGCGTCGTTGTGCGTCGGCCCCCCGCCCTGATTCGGGTCGGACGCGAAATACGACTGGTCGTGGACGTACGAGCACTCGAGCGTGCTGTTCGACCCGAGCTTCAACCCGTCGACCCCGCCGTGGATGTTGAGGCGGCGCGCGACGAAGTGGTCGCCCCACAGCCCATCGACGGTCGCGGACGGCGCCGCGACCGCGATCTCGACGTCTTCGATCAGGATGTTCGTGCCCGAATCGATGCGGATGACGCCGGTGTTCTGCGTGTAGGGCGTCGCATGGCCGCGTACGACCGAGCGGGTCACGTGGACGTTGCTGGCGGCGATGACCAGGAAGCCGTAGATGTCCTTCCCGTCGATCACGGCGCCGTCCTGGGTGACCATCATGTCGCCGTTGACCGGCGTCGGAACGAAGCCGGCAGGCACGCCGGTGTTGGTGGCGGTCGGCTTGATCCCGATGCACGACGACGGCCCGCCGCCCGTCCCACCGCTGCCCGCCGTTCCGGTCGTGCCGGCCAGGCCCGTCGTGCCGGCGGCGCCCGTGGTGCCCGCGCTGCCTGTAGTGCCGCCCGCGCCACCGCTGCCGGCTGTGCCCGCGCCGCCGCCGCCGTCAGGAGCGGACGCGCCGCCGCTGCCGCACGCGACCGCGGTCGACACCAGCGCAACGATCGCGAGCCGGCGCATGGCCGCGCCCGCTACCCGCCGACGAACACGAACGGATAGCTGATCGCGAGCCCGCCCTTCTGCGACTTCGGGAACACCCAGTGCGACACCATCCCCAGCACGCAGCCGGGCAGCGACGTTCCCTGGAACGCGGGCGCGTCGACCTTCGTGTTCTGGACATCGCCGCCGGCGCCGACCTCGAAGCTGACGATCGCCTTGCCCGAGCGCTGGTCGCCGTCGCGGCCGATGCGCAGGAAGCACGCGCGCACGCCTGCCAGGTTCTGGCGGATGACCTTCTGGACGGCGTCGTTGCTCAGCGTCGCCGGCGTCCCCATCGTGTCGTCCACCTTCGCGGACAGCGCGTCGTTGTTTCCCCGCTTGGCGCGCCGGACGTTGCCCATCAGGCCCTCGCCGCGGTCGTCCTCGATGTAGAAGACCTCCAGATCCTTGTCGGCCAGCGCGGACCATTTCTGGTCGAACTCGGGCGTCGGCGCCACCGTCACCCTGCCCTCTTCGCTCTTCCGCGTGCAACCCACGGCCATCAGGCCCGCCACCAGAACCGACACGAGAATCCGCATCCCCGGATGATATCCGCTCATACCTCCGGGCCGGTGCGAAAAGGTGACGCGCGCTGGGCGCGGTGGACGCGGCGCAGAACGAACGTCCATAACCCCACGGACAGCAACGAGATCACGACCCAGATGTGCGCCCCCATACCGCGGTGAAGGGCGTAGTCGTAGCACCCGTGGAAGAACACGGGCGCGAACAGGCAGAAGGCGCGATCCCGCCAGAGCTTGCCGCCGCAATCGAACTTCGCGCGCCCGGCGTAGTAGCCCATCGTCGCGCCGAACAACGCGTGCGCGGGGACCGCGAACACCGCGCGCATCCAGGCGACGCCCAGGCCCAGGCGCGCGACGAAGAGCAGGTTCTCCAGCGTCGCGAACCCCAGCGCGACCGCCACGCCGTAGACGACGCCGTCGAGCGGTTCGTCGAATTCGTCCCAGTGATAGATCGCGGCGACCAGGACGACCCACTTCGCCAGCTCCTCGACGAAGCCCGACAGGATGAACGCGTCGAACAGCTTGGCCGGCTCACCACCCAGCAGCAGCCAGTCGCGCGGCACCCAGGTCTCGGCGGTGCTGGCGATGCCGTGCGCGGCGATCATCGCGTACAGGCCCAGGCCGAAGGCCATCATGATGTGCTGCAGCGGCTCGCGCTCGTAGCGATCCTTCAGATAGAAGAACGTGAGCAGGAACAGCGACGGCGCGGCCGCGACGATGACCGTCAGCACCCAGAGGCGCACGGTTCCATCATAGGCCCACCCTCAGCTTCAAAACAGCGGTGACAGCGCGGCGAACCACTTCGCGGCGATCTTGGTGGAACCTGACGCATTGGGGTGGACACCGTCGCTGGTGTCCTGGCCCTGCGCGGGGTTGAAGCCGGTGAACTGATCGACGACGGTGATCGGCGACGCGGCGGTGCTGTTCGCGGTCGCCCAGCCTGGAATCTGCGCGTTCAGGTTCTGCGCGCGGGTCGTGCAGTCGCTGCATCCCGACGGCTGGAGCGGAATGATCTGCGCGACCATGACGCGAACGTTCGGGTTCACCATCCGCAGCTTGTTCAAGACCGCGGTGTAGCCGTTCAGGATGTTCGCGGGCGCGATGTTGTTCCAGACGTCGTTGGTGCCGAAGTGCATCAGCACGATGTCGGCGGGACGCCCGTCGAACCACGTCGCGAGATCGCGCGCATCCGACAGGTAAGGATCGCTGGAATCGGCGCCGCCGGGACGCGTGCCCGTTCCCGCCGCCTTCAGGATGTCGGTGAGAATGTAGCCGCCGTGGCCTTCGTTGTCGCGGTCGTAGCCGCTGACGTTGCAGCCCGGATCGCCGTTGCGCGATCCGATGAAATTGAAGGTCTTGCCCGCCTGCGTGAGCATCTGCCAGAGCTGCGCGCGGTAGCAGACCGACGCCGTCGTCGAATCGCCGAGCGGCATGATGCGCGGATTCGTGAGCAGGCCGCCGGTGCCGCCCGCGCCCTTGCTGCCGCCGCGGCCGGCCGCGCCGCCGCCACTACCGCCGTTGCCGCTGGAACCACCGCGGCCCGCTGCGCCGCCACCGTTCCCGCCACGCCCGCCCGCGCCCGTAGCTCCGGCTGCGCCCGCCACACCGCCACCGCCGCCGCGGCCCGCCGTCCCGCTCGCGCCACCGCTGCCGCCGTTCGAGCCACCGCGTCCGGCCATCGCGCCGGCGCCGCCACCCGCGCCACCGCTGCCGCTCGCGCCACCCGTTCCGGGCGTGGAGCCGCCGGTTCCACCGGTGCCCGCGCCACCGCTGGTGCCCGCCGTCGCGCTGGTGCCCGCCGTCCCGCTGCCGCTTCCGGCGGTCCCGGATGTTCCCGCCGTGCCGCTCGTGCCCGCCGCGCCGCCGCCCGTACCCGCCGTTCCCGACCCGTCGTTGCCCCCGCCGCACCCCGCGGCCACCAGCGCGCCGTCGGCGAGGAACGCAATCAAGACGAACGAACGCCGATAGCTGAAGCGAGTGCGCATGGCGGCATCCTAAGGGAAGCCGCGACGAAAACCTTCACGCGTCCGCTCAGGCGCTCGCGCGGCGCAGGCGGACCGCGAAGAAACCGTCGGCGCCGTCGCGCTGCGGCCAGGTGCGGATCGCGCCGGTCGCGTCACCCAGGCGCGCCCACGGCACGCGCCCGCCGGCCGCAGCCGCAGGCTCGATCGCGAAGTCCGGGTGCGCGCGCAGGAACGCCGCGACGACATCCTCGCATTCGCGGCGCTCGAATGTGCAGACGGCGTAGACGAGCAGGCCGCCCGGCCGCAGCGCCGGCGCGACGACGGACAGCATGCGCAGCTGCTGCGCCGCGAGCGCCTCCAGATCGGCGGGTGCCCGGCGTGCCATCGCTTCCGGGTGCCGCCGCAGCACGCCGAGGCCGCTGCACGGCGCGTCCAGCAGGATGCGGTCGTAGCGCGGCGTCGGATCCGGCAGGGGCTTCGTCAGATCGGCGGCAACCAGCGTCGCGCCGGCCAAGCCCAGGCGCTGCAGCGTCGCGCGCGCGGCGTTCAGCTTCTCGGCCGCGACGTCGACGGCGTCGACGCGGGCGCGATCGCCGGACAGCGCCAGCAGGTGCGCGGTCTTTCCGCCGTTGCCCGCGCACGCGTCGAGGATCCGTTCACCGGCGGCCGCGCCGCACAGCTCGACCACGACCTGCGCGCCCGCGTCGGCGATCGCGAACAGCCCGTCGCGCCAGGCCTGCGTCGCCGCGGGCGCGTCCAGACGACGCGCGTCCAGCGCGTCGGGCGCGATCTCCGACGGGGCCACCACCGCGCCGGCCCGCTCGGCGGTCAGCGTCGTCGCGAGCGCCTCGCGCGTGGTGCGGCCGGCGTTCGCGCGCAGCGTGACCGGCGGTGTCTCCGCGATGCTGTCCGCGAAGGCGACCGCGTCGGCGGCGGGCATCTCGGCCAGCAGCAGCGCCGAGAGCCAGGCCGGCAATCCCGCCGCCAGATAGCCCGACGGGTCGGCCGCGGCGTCGGGCACGGGCGGTTCGCCCTGGCGCGCGAGCCGCCGCAGCAGCGCGTTCGCAAAGCCTGCGACGCCGCGCCCCGCCACCTGCTTGCACGCGTCGACCGCGTCGTTGACGGCCGCGTACGCCGGCACGCGATCCAAGAACAGGATCTGATACGCGCCCACGCGCAGCGCCCCGAGCGCCCGCGGGTCCAACCTGTCGACGCCGCTGGTTGACAGCGCGGCCAGCGCGCGATCGATCCGGCCGCGGCGGCGCAGGACCCCGTACACCAGCTCGGTCGCGAGCCCGCGATCCTCCGCGGACATCGCGGGCGCACGATCCAGCGCCGCCGACAGCGCACGGTTCGCGTACGCGCCGCCGACCTCGACGCGCTCGAGCACGCCGCGCGCCAGCGACCGTGCCGTGAGCGGCGCGGCCGGGCCTGCGTCCGGCGCCTCGCGCGCGGACGATCCCCCCCCCGCGGGCCGGCGCCCTCGCGCCGGCGGTCCCTTGCGCGCGCTCACGCGAGGACCGTGCCCGCCGGGATCGGGCGACCGGCGAGCACCGCCGCCGCGGGCAGCCGGCGCCGCCCCGGCAGCTGCAGGTCGCCGAACGCGATCGCCCCGCCCGCGCACGCGACGGCCAGCCCCTCGGGCCGCAGGCCCAGCACCTCACCCGGCCGGTCGCCTCCCGGACCGTCGACGACGCGCGGCGCGAACAGCTTCAGCGGCTCGCCGTCCAGGATCGCGCTCGCGCCCGGCCAGGGATCGACGCCGCGCGCGTGCGCGGACACCACGCGCGCCGGCCGGTCGAACGTCAGGTGGCCGTCCGCCTTCGTCAGCAGCGGCGCCAGCGTCGCGTGCGCGTCGTCCTGCGGCGCCAGCGTCACGCGCCCCTCGGCGATCGCCGGCAGGGTCTCGCCCAGCAGCCCAGCGCCCAGCGTGGCCAGCTTCTCGGACAGCGTCCCGCCGGTGTCGTCGTCGGCGATCGGCAGCGCCCGCACCGCCGCCACCGGGCCCGTGTCCAGCCCCGCCTCCATGCGCATGATCGAGACGCCGGCCTCGCTGTCGCCGCGGATCAGCGACCACTGGATGGGCGCCGCGCCCCGCAGCTTCGGCAGCAGCGACGCGTGGACGTTCCAGGCGCCGAGGCGCGGCAGATCCAGCAGCCGCTGCGGCAGGATCCGGCCGTACGCGACCACGACGAAGATGTCCGCGTCGAACGCCGCCAGCGTCGCTTCGGTCTCGGGCGTGCGCACCTTCTCGGGCTGGAACACGGTCACGCCCAGCGCGGCGGCGGCGACCTTCACCGCGGGCGGCGTCGCCGCCTGCCCGCGGCCGGCGGGACGATCGGGCTGACTGACGACCGCGACCAGCGTCGTGTCGGCCGCGACCGCGCGCAGCGACGGCACCGCGAACGCGGGCGAGCCGAAGAACACCGCCCGGAGCGCGGCCATCGCGTCGCCTAGCTCCTCACGACAGGTGCTTCGTGTAGCGCGGCCGCAGGTTGTCGTCGGCGAGCACGCGCAGCGCCTCGCCCACGACCTCGCGGATCGCGTCCAGCTTCTCGCCCAGCTCGCTCGCCAGGGCGGGCTCGATCGCGTCGGGCGCCAGCTCGCGCGCCAGCCGGTCGTGCGCGAGCTGGACGTCCGCGGTGCTGGCGTCGCGCGCGACGCCGAGGATCTCGAAGTAGTCGCCCTCCTCGACCAGCGCGTAGCGCGCCATCAGCGCCGTCCGCCGATCGGCCGCCGAGCGCATCCGCCGGTCATCGGTCGGCAGGTCGTCGAACTCGCGCTCGCCCTCGGGCGCCGTGCGCGTCCGGGGCGCCGACGCCAGCGCGCGCGACAGGTCGGCCTCGAAGAGATCGTCGATCCCGGCGCTCAGCTTCGCGAGCAGCGCGCTCGCGTCCCCCGCGCCGGGCGGGACCGGCGGCGTCCGCGGGGCCGCGACCGCGCGTGCCTTCAGCGGCTTCAGCCCGACCGCGGGCCGCCCCAGCTGCGGCCCGCCACGCGGCGTGCGCGCGCCCTGCGCGAACTCTTGCCCGGCCGTCGAGGCCGCATTCTCGCCCGTGGTCGTCCGCCGTCGCGCGCCGTTTCCGTCCTTCGCCGCCGCGGTCAGCACGGTGCGCGCCCGTTCGAGCAGCTCGTCCGGCGCGACCGGACGGACGAAGAAGCCGTCGGCCAGACCCGCCATGCGCGGCTCGTCGGCGCGGTCACCGACGAGGAAGATCGGCACGCGCCCGCGCGGCACCGACCGGACCTTGACCAGCGCCTGCATCGGATCGGGGTGGACCATCTGCGGCGCCATGATGATCAGCGCCGGCCGGCTGGCCGTGATCCAGCCCGACAAGCTCTCGCCCGGCTCGACCGCGACAGCCTCGAAACCCGCGGACACCGCAGCCTTGCGGAGTCGATCCGCCTCATACGGGCCCGAGATGATCAGCAGCTTCATTCCGACGGCACGAATGTACCAGACGGCCGGCCAGCGGGAAGGCGGGGCGCGCTCATTGCGCCAGCCGTTTGTCGCCGTAGCGCACCGCGAGAGGAATCAGCAGGAGGCAGCAGAGATCGGTCCAGTCGGTGGTCATCCGGAAGCGACCGGCGATGCCCAGGAATGGCCCGACGGCCGACAGGCCGGCGAGCGCCCAGCGGGTGACGGGCGGGACCACCTCGAGCGCCGTGAAGATCACCGCCGTCACGACGGCGGCGACCCGCAAGCGCCTGCCGGCGGGCCACGCGAAGGCGATCCCAAGCAACTCCGACAGGAAGAGGGGCATGAGGAAGCAGACCGCGACGTCCGACAGCTTGCCGGTCAGCGCGTTGTGAAACAGCGGCTTCAGCCAGAGGTCGTTGGTCACGAGCAGCGCGAGCGCCGCGATGGGCAGCGGCGCGAAGAATTCGGACCGGACCGGCCAGCGTCGCGCGATCACGGCCCAGCGATCTCCGTGATCGATTGGATCGTGAAGCGATCACCGCAGGCGGCCCACGCGTTCCTGTCGGGCAGACCGCAGTTGACCGGGACCGCGAAGAGGAACCGCTCCAGGTACCACGGGTGTGCAGCGCCGGCGTCCAGCGGCGATACCAGCTGCCCCTCCGGCGGCAACGTCGCCGGGTTGATGCGGAAATACCAGGTCCCCTTGCAACTCGCCTGCGTGGGCGAAGTGAAATCCGAGTGCATCGAAGTGAACACGCCGCCGGTCGGCTCCGGGATCTGCGGCGTCCCGGCGACGCCGGATGCCCCGGTCACGGATTGGGCCATGTAGCCGATGCAGCTCCCGTTGGGCTGCGCGCGCGTGAGATCGAGGACCAGCAGGCTGCCGTCCGTCAGGCCGTCCAGCCCGCCGCAGGGGACGGCCGCATTCGCTGCACGCTCAGACGAACCCAGAAGCACCTGGATACGCGCCGTGTCGCCGAGGCCCGTGAAGCAATCGCGCGGCTTCTCCTCCACCGCGGTGGTCGCCACCAGCCACCAGGCACAGAAAAGCAGCGCCGCGACATGGGCGATTCGCCGGACGATGAGAGGAAGGCGCGTCATCTCCCTCCATGGTCGCCGAAGTCGGCGCCGCCGACCACTCAGAGCGTGCTGTGCGGATCCACGTCGACCGCGAAGCGCAGATCGCCGGTGGCCGCCACCTGGGACGCGGCGGCGCGCGCGGCCGCCGCGACCACCGCGCGATCGCGCGACGACAGCCAGACCTGCCAGCGCACCCGGCCGCGCAGCATCGCGAGCGGCGCCTCGGCCGGTCCGCGCACGGTGACCAGCGCGCCGCCGGCCGTCCGGGCGGCGTCGGCAGCGGCGATCGCGGCGGCCCGGGCTCGGGCCCCGTCGCGCGCGTCGATTCGCAGCGCGATCATGCGCGAGAACGGCGGGTAGCCGGTCTCCTCGCGCGCGATCAGCTCCGCGTGCGCGAAGCCCTCGTAGTCGTGGGTCGCCGCCGAGACGATTGACGGGTGATCGGGCGCGTACGTCTGGATGATGACGCGGCCCGGGCGGTCGCCGCGGCCGGCGCGTCCCGCGACCTGTTCGATCAGCTGGAACGCCCGCTCGGCGGCGCGAAAGTCGGGGAGGTTCATCGTCTGATCGGGCTTGAGCACGCCGACCAGCGTGACGCCCGGGAAGTCATGTCCCTTCGTCACCATCTGCGTCCCGACCAGGACGTCGATCTCGCCCGCGTGCATGCGCGCGAGGATCGCCTGAAGGCCGCTGCCCGTGTCCGCGCGATCGCCGGCGGTGTCGCGATCGAGGCGCGCCACGCGCGCGTCGGGGAAGCGCTCGCGGACGATCGACTCCACGTGCTCCGTGCCGATGCCCATCCGCTCGAGCCGCGTCGACGCGCACGACGGACACCGTTCGGGGACGTGCTGCAGCCGCCCGCAATAATGACAGACCAGGCGCGACCGGCCGCGGTGGTACGTCATCGAGACCGCGCAGTTCGGGCAGCGAACGACGTGGCCGCATGCGTGGCAGAGCAGCAGCGTCGAGAAGCCGCGCCGGTTCAGGAACAGGATGCTCTGCTCGCCCGCGGCGAGCGCCGCGCCCAGCGCATCCACCAGGGGCGCCGACAGCAGGCCGTCCGGGCCGGGCGGGTGCCGCCGCAGATCGACGACGGTCACCTCGGGCAGCGGCCGCGGCGTCGCCCGCTCGGGCAGGACCAGGCGCGCGAATCGCCCGCGGATCACGTTGTGCGCGCTCTCCAGCGACGGCGTCGCCGATCCCAGGATCGCGACCGCGCCCGCACGCTGCGCCCGCACGACCGCCAGATCGCGCCCGTGATAGCGGACGCCCTCCTCCTGCTTGAACGACGGATCGTGCTCCTCGTCGACGACCACGACGCCGAGCGCGCGCACCGGCGCGAACACCGCCGAGCGCGCGCCCAGCGCGATGCCGACCTCGCCCGCGCGCAGCCGGCGCCAGGCCGCGAGCCGCTCGCGCGGCGGCAGCGCGCTGTGCAGCACGGCGACGTCCTCGCCGAAACGGGCCCGAAAGCGCGCCGCCAGCTGCGGCGTCAGCGCGATCTCCGGCACCAGCACCAGCGCGCCCCGCCCCGCCGCGCGCGCCGCCGCGATGACGCGCAGATAAACCTCCGTCTTGCCCGAGCCCGTTATGCCCTGAAGCAGGAAGCTGGCGAAGCCGCCAGCCTGCGCGGCGGTCAGCGCGTCGACCGCGTGCGCCTGCGCGGGCGTCAGCGACATCCCGGCGGGCATGACAGCGGTGCGGGCCTCGGGCGCACGCTCGATCACGCGGTGCTCGACGCGCGCCAGCCCGGCGGCGACCAGCGCCCGCAGCGCCGTTCGCTCGCCAGGCGAGAGCGATGACACGAGCAGGCCGTCGCCCGTGGCGGCGAGCTTGGCGGCGAGCGCCCTCTTCAGGGCGGCGCGTTTCGGCAGCGTGTCCGCCGAGGCGCTGGTCGCGCGCGCGTACGCCTCCGTCGGCGGCGGGCGGCGATCCTGCACCTCGTCGCCCGTCTCGACGAAACCGGCCTCGACGAGGCGGGCCAGCGTGCGCGCCGTGCGGGGCGCGGCCCGCTCCAGCCGCCGCAGCCCGAGCTCGCCGCCCGCGGCCGCCAGCGCCGCCAGGACAGGATTGGCGCCCGACGTGCCGGGGAGCAGGCTGGGCTGACGCTCCAGCTCGCGACGGCCAGCGTCGGTCAGGCGCACCGCGCGCGTCGCGCTCGCCTGCTCGCCCTGCGGCAGCGCGGTGCGCAGCACCTCGCCCAGCGGCGCCTGGTAATACTCGGCGACCCAGCGGCAGAACCCGATCATCTGCTCGTCGAAGGCGGGCTCGCCCCCGACGACCTCCTCGATGTCTTTCGCGACCGGCGCGCCCGGCGCGGCCGCCGCCGCGCGCGCGACGACGAAACCTGTCACCGTCCGCGTCCCGAACGGGACGACCACCTGCGCGCCGATCGGCGCGGCGGGGCCAGGGCGCGGATCGCGGTACGTGAACGTGCCCTGGACGGGCAGCGCGACGGCGACCTCGAGGAAGTTGCCGCCCGCCTCCTCCAACATCAACGTCGGTTCACTTCTTTGCGGCGGTCTCCGCCAGCACGCGCGTCACGCCCGCGCGCACGTCGTCCGCGATGTCCGCGCGCTTCAGCGCGTAGTGCACCATCGCGACGACGTAGCCGGCGCGATCGCCGACGTCGTCCCGGCGGCCTTCGACCTCCAGCCCCGCGAGGCCGTGGCGCTCGCACAGCGTCGCCAGCCCGTCGGTCAGCTGGATCTCGCCGCCCTTGCCGGGCTTCGTCTCGGCGAGGATCGGGAAGATCTCCGCGGGCAGCACGTAGCGGCCGATGATCGCCATGCGCGACGGCGCCGTGCCGGGCGCGGGCTTCTCGACCAGCTTGCGGATCGCGTACTGGCGCGGGCCCACCGACTCGCCGTCGACGATGCCGTACATGTGCTCCTGGCCGGTGGGCACCTCCTTCAGCGCGATCACGCCGGTGCCCGTCTTCTCGTAGACGTCGATCAGCTGGCGCACGCCCGACACCTTCGCGTCCAGCAGGTCGTCGCCCAGCACGACCGCGAACGGTTCGTCGCCGACGGCTTCGCGCGCGCACAGCACCGCGTGGCCCAGCCCGCGCGCCTCGCCCTGCCGCACCGAGTGGTACCGCGCCATCTCGGTCGGCCGCCGCACCAGCGCGAGATCCGCCGTCTTGCCGCGCTTCTCCAGCAGCGCCTCCAGCTCGCCGGCCCGATCGAAGTGGTCCTCGATCGCCGACTTGCCGCGCGCGGTGACGAAGATGATCTCCTCGATGCCGGCGGCGACGCACTCCTCGACGATCAGCTGGATGCTGGGCGTGTCGACCAGCGGCAGCATCTCCTTCGGGACCGCCTTCGTCGCCGGGAGGAACCGTGTTCCCAGACCGGCGACCGGCAACACCGCCTTGCGGACCTTCTTCCGTGGGGCTTGGCTCATGGGCCTCCGCATTCTAGCCGCTCCCGTGCGAAGCGCGGGGGTGCGGCTACGTTTTTGATCGTCAAGCGCGCCGCCAACCCGCGCCAGCCCCGCGCGGGGCGGTGCTCGTGGTCGCGCTCGGCGCCGCGGGGGGCTCGTTCAGCGCGTAGACCGCCCGCAGGATCTCCGCGACCGCCTCGTACAGCGCCGCCGGGATCTCGGCGCCCTCGGGCAGATCGCGCAGCGACCGCGCCAGCGTGACGTCACGGAAGATCGGGACGCCGGCCTCGCGGGCCACCTGCTTGATCCGTTCGGCGAGCAGACGCTCGCCGCGCGCAACGACGACGGGCGCTGCCTCCCCGTCACGGTCGTAACGGAGCGCCACCGCGATGTGATCCGGGTTGACCACGACGAAGTCCGCTTTTCGGACCTCGGCGACCATTCGTTGCTCCATCAGCTCGCGGTGCAGCCGCTGGCGCTCGGCACGATGGCTGGGATCGCCCTCGGATTCCTTGTACTCGCGCTTGACCTCGTCGCGGGTCATGCGCTGGCGCGCCGTGTGGCGCCGCCGGACCAGCACGTAGTCGGCGGCGCCCAGCGCCAGCGCGACCAGGGCGACCCGCTCGGCCAGGCGCGCCGACACCGCGCCCATCGCGCCGGCCAGCCTGGCCACGGGCGCCCCGGCCAGGCCCGCCAGGCCCGCCAGCAGCGGCCGCACCGTCAGCCACGCGAGCGCCGCGACCAGCGTCGCCTTCAAGAGGCCCTTCCCGACCTGCAGCGCCGCCTGCCCGCCGAACGCGCGGCCCAGCCCCGCCGCCGGCGACAGGCGCGCCAGATCGGGCCGCAGCGCGCCGAACGCGAGCAGGCCGCGCGTCTGCAGGAAGCCCGCCCCCAGCGCGACCAGCGCCGCCGCCGCGAGCGGCGCTGCCAGCACCCGCGCCATCACGCCCAGGCCGGTGATCAGGGCGGCCGCCGCGCCGGCGTCCGCGGTGGTCGCCGCCGCGAAGGCGCCCTTCCAGTACGACAGCAGCCGCGCCGTCAGCGCCGGCCCCTGCGCCACCAGCACCACGATCGCCGCGGTCATCGCCGCGGCGGAGGTCGCATCGCGGCTGAACGCGACCTCGCCCCGCCGCCGCGCCTCATCGAGGCGCTTCGGTGTCGGCTCTTCGGTGCGCTCGGACGCCATCCGGCTCCCGGCGGCCGCGGGTTACTTCTTCGGCGCAGCGGGAGGCGGAGCCGGCGGCGCGGCCGGCTTCGCGCCCGGTCCCGCCCCCGCCCCACCCGCGCCCGCTTGGGACGCGCTCATCATCTGCTGCATCAGCGCCGCTTGATCGAACGGCTTCGGCGGCTTCGTGACCAGCGGCTTCGCGTCCTTGCCTGTCGCGGTCAGGTCGAACAGCAGCTTGCCCTTGATCTGCGGGTTGTTCTTCTGGTCGACCTCGATCTTCACGAGGCCGAACGGCGGCACGTTCTCGCTGACCCAGTACTCGATCTTGTCGCCCTGGGGCGTCTTGTCCCGATAGTGCTTGGTCTTGAACGACCCGGCCGTGACCTTGATCGTCTCGGTTCCGACCAGGTTCTTCGGGTTCGGCTTCGTGAACGGCTTGCCGCCGGACAGCTCGACGGGCATGTCCATCGGGTCGCCCGCGCCCAGCTGCATCACCATCTTCTTCGGCGTGCCCTCCGCCCCCGGCGCCAGCGTCATCTGCATGACCATCTTGCCGGCGGCGGCCATCATGCCGCCCTCGACCGACGTCTCGATGACGTTCGTCGTCGGCGTCTTCGCCACCAGCGCCATGCGCATCTTCATGGGCGTCAGCTGGCCCATGGTCATCGTGTAATCGGACCAGCTACCGACCGCGACCTTCGCGAGGTCCATCGCCATCGGCATGGGCGGCCCCTGCCCCGGCGACTGCGCGAACGCAACGGTGGAACTGCTTGCACACAGCACAACGGCGAACGCGAATCCCAGACGCGACATGGACGCTCCCTTCAAATGTGCGCGGAGTGTACCAGAGCGGCGCTTCAGCCTTTGCGTTGATGCGGACGCAGCCCGCGCGCGAAGACACCCAGCCCTCCGGCGATGAGACCAAACATCACGATGGTTCCCCACAAGCTGGTGGGCCGGAAGTAGATGTCCAGGTTCATCAACACGCCGACCAGGATCAGCGCCACGCCACCGACGGTGAGGAACCAGCCGAGCACCGAGCGGCCGTTGAAGAACAGCACCCCGATGCCGCCCAGCAGCGGGATCAGCGTCAGCCCGAAACTGGTTCCAGGAGACCCGAAGAACCGCCAGAACGACGTGTGCACCGTGACGTGATCGAAGACGATGTAGATGCCGATCGCGATCATCAGCAACCCGACGAGCACCTCGCCCAGGCCTCCGGGCGTGCCGCCGGGCCCCTCGAACTTGGCGCGCCCCGAGACGCTGCCGCCGGTCTCCGTCATCGCCGCAGTCTACTGCAGATCGGCGGGCGCACCGTCGCACGGCCGCCGCGGCTGATCCAGCTGGGCCTGGATGCTCAGCAACGTCTCGTTCAGCTTCTTCGTCTCGGCCGGGGAGCGCGCCCAATTCAGCGCCTCCTCGCAGTGCCCGAGCTGCGCCGAGGCGACGAACAAGGTCGCGCGATCGAAGTCGTCGGTGGCGCCGCCCAGCCACGCCTTGATTCCCAGCGTTCGCGCCTCGGCCCACTGCTGTCGGCGGAGCGCGTCGAATGCGGTCAAGCGCAGGACCTCCGTCTCCTCGGGCGCGAGCGCGCGGGCGCGCGCCGTCGCCTGCTGCAGTTCGATGCCCGGGAGGTTCGGCGTGCGCGCGCGCGCGACCCACGCCCGCCAATCGCCGTCGTTGCTCGTCACCATCGCCCGCGTGAGGCCGTCCCATCGCGCGGCGTCGACCTCGCCGCCCGCCAGCAGCAGCATCGCGGCCAGCGGATTCGTCGGGTCCAGCGCCAGCGC
>Ga0207661_10001217_pt1 | contig 17210 bp, 16 predicted proteins | sample KBSC713LmetaG_FD_184337 | JGI IMG/M metagenome (GOLD analysis project Ga0207661, IMG submission 184337) | Corn rhizosphere microbial communities from Kellogg Biological Station, Michigan, USA - KBS C7.1-3L metaG (SPAdes) (version 2) | ecosystem: Host-associated > Plants > Roots > Rhizosphere ...
GGATCATCGACCGGCCAGCAGGTTCGCGAACTTGGTGCGCAGCTCGCGCTTGAGGACCTTGCCGGTCGGGCCGAGCGGGAAGTCGTCCGAGCCGGTTGAGACGACGACGGCGGCCAGCGCGGCCAGCCCGACCCGGGCCAGCTCCTTGTTGGCCTTCTCGAGGATGGTCTCGGCGGTCCACTCACCGGCGTCGGCCTGCAGGCGGACCACCGCGATCGGGGCCTGGCCGCCGTCGGGGGCGGGGATGCCGATGACCGAGCAGTCCTGCACGACGTCGGCGCAGTCGGCCAGCAGGATCTCCTCGATCGGCAGGCTGTAGACGGGGCCGGTCAGGGTGTCGATGACGTCCACAGTTCGGTCCAGGTGGTAGAAGTTGCCCTCCCGGTCGCGTCGGGCGACGTCGCCGGTCAACCAGTAGCCGTTGAGCTTGAACGTGGTGGTCAGCCGTTCGTCGTGCCAGTACCCGGGGGTGATCGAGGGGCTCTTCACGGCCAGCAGCCCGACCGTCCCGTCAGGTACCGAGGTGCCGTCGAGGTCGAGGACGGCGGCGTCGATGACGACCTCGGTGGGCTTGCCGACGTTCCGGTCGTCGCGCGGGGTCTCCGGGGTGGTGATCCCGCCGAAGAGCGCCATGCCCATCTCCGAGGAGCCGAGGCCGTCGATGAACTGTGAGCCGGGCAGCGGGTCCTCGTCGGCCGCCTCGCTGGGCAGCAGCCAGGGCTTGATCAGGCCGGCCGGGCGTTCGCCGAGCGTGACCAGCCGGCGGATGTGGCCGTAGTGGGCGGAGTCGCCGGTGTTGAACCACGAGTGCACCTTCGCGGCGCCGGCGACCGGCAGGTCCCCGGTGGCCAGTTCGACGAAGGTACGCGGGAAGGAGGCGACCATGGTCGGCTGGAAGGCCTCCATCACCGGCTCGACGACGGAGCGCCGCCAGTCCCCCATCACCACGGTCGGCAGGCCGAGCAGGGTGGCGGTGAGGAAATAGCTCAGCCCGCCGGCGTGGGTGTGCGGCATGAGCGACATCAGCCGGTCGTACGGCTGCGCCGGGAAGCGGAGCATGCGCGGCTGCTTGCCGTCCCAGAACTGCCGGTGGGCCAGCATCGTCGACTTCGGGACGCCGGTCGTGCCCGACGAGTGGATCAGCGCCACCACGTCGTCATGGGCGTGCTTATACGGGTACACCTCGGGCAGCGGCGCTGTCGTGCCATCGAAGGCGCGGACCTCGGCGGTGAGTGCCAGGAACCGGGGCCGCCGCTGCGGGTTGGCCCGGTAGGCGGCGGCCAGCCTTGTCGTGTCGTCGGCGACCACGCCGACCACCCCGACGTGGTCGAGGTAGCGCACCATGATTTCCGGCCGCATGGCGTCGTTGACCATCGCCGGGATCGCGCCGAGCGCCGTGAGGGCGAGGTAGTGCAGGAGCGGCTCGAGGCCTTCGGCGACGACCACGGCGACCGGCTCACCCGGCCGGATCCCGTTTGACCAGTACCACTTCGCATACCGGTCGCGCTCCGCGGCGAGCTCGACCATGCTCAGGCTGCGCAGCACGACCTCGCCGCGGTGGTCGAGGGAGTGGGTGTAGACGAACGGCGCGTCCCGATGGGGGTTGTGCTCCAGCGCGTACTGCAGAAAGTTGCCGGCGCCGAGGTCGGGCTCGGTCATGAACCGCTCGCGCACGGACAGTGGGGCGATCGAGGTGGTGAGGGTGTCGGTCATCGTGGTCTCCCTACGATTTCGGCGGCCGCCCGGTGCCCGGAGCGGATCGCGCCTTCCATGAGCCCGAAGAACGCGGTGCTGGTCTCGGTGCCGGCCCAGTGCACGCGGCCGTGCGGGGTGGTCAGCTGCGGGCCGAGCCGTCGCCAGTCGCCGGGGCCCATGAGGGCGGCGTAGCAGCCGCGGCTGTACGGGTCGTTGATCCAGTCGGTCACCTCGACGCGGATCGGTTCGGGCAGCCCCGGGAAGAGCCGGTGGGCTTGGGCGAGCACCGCGGCGCGGCGCTGCGCGCCGGGCAGGGCGGCGAAGCGGTGCGCCTCCCGGCCGGTGACGAAGCCGGTCAACACGCCGATCGCGGCGTCCGGCGGGGAGTCGTCTACAGTGGACAGAAGAGGGCCGTCGGCGCTCATGGACCAGCCGGACAGTTCCTGTTCGCGCCACACCGGCCGGGGATAGATGAGGTGTACTTTCACCGCACAGCCGGGGACCGTCCGGCTCCCCGCGCGCGCTCCCGGCAGCCCGGGCCGGTAGTCGATGGTGTCGGCCAGCAGCGGCGGCACGGCGACCACGACGGCGTCGGCGCGGACCGGCCCGGCGCGACCGTGCACGGTCGCGCCGGTCTCGTCCTGCACGATCGCGTGGACCGGTTCGCCGAGGTGGACCCGGCCGGTCAGCCCCTCCGCGAGGCGTACGCAGACCTCGTGCGCGCCGCCGGCGACGCGGCTGTCCTGGGCTCCGCCGGCGAACGCGTTGAGGTAGCGCAGCCCTCCGCCGGAGCGCAGGTAGAACGCCATGTGCAGGACCGAGACGGCGGTCGGGTCGGCGGCCATCATCTCGCCGAGGAACAGTGGCAGGAACAGCCGCGCGTCCGGGTGGGTCAACCGCTCATCCAGCCACTCGGCGACGGTGAGCTCGTCCAGCGCGGCCGCGTTCGGGCTGAGCCACGGCGCGTCCGGCCGCACCTGGCTGGTCACCTCGTCGAGCAGGTCGAAGAGGGTGCCCAGGGCGACCGCCGACAGCGGCGGGAACCGTCCGGCGCGGGTCTGCACGCCGTCGCCGAGGGCAAACCGGCTGTGCCCCTCGACGGTGGTGGGCACCGTCTTGCAGCCCAGCTCGTCGAGCAGCGTGACGAGCGCGGTGTGCCGCTCGCCGAGGTAGGCCGCGCCGGCGTCGACCCAGGCGCCCGGCGCGACCTCGATGCCGAAGGTCCGGCCGCCGACCCGCGACCGCGCCTCCAGCACCGCGACGTCGGCCCCGGCCTCGGCCAGGTCGGTGGCCGCGACCAGGCCGGCGAGCCCGGCCCCGACGACGACGACCTTCATCGGAGCACGCCCGCCGCGGTGACCCGCTCGGCCAGCGCCGCGGGCGTCGGCGCGAGCAGGAAGTCCTCGTAGGACAGCTCGACACCGTAGGTGCGCGCGAGCGCGCTGAGGATCCGGGTGGCCAGCAGAGAATCCCCGCCCGCGGCGAAGAAGTCGGACCACGGGCCGAGGTCGTCGATCTCGAGAACCCGGCGGTAGATATCGACGATCACGTCGACGCTCATCGTTCCTCCTGCCCGACCGCGGCGGCGAATCGGCGATGCGAGCCGGCGCGGTCAACCTTGCCGCTCGCGGTGTAGGCGAGCGCGCTGACAATGGAAATCCGGGCGGGGATCAGGTGGGCCGGGGCCCGCTCGCGCAGGAACCGGCGGACGTCGGTGTCGAGCCCGTCGGCGTCGACACCGGGCTGCGGCACCAGGTAGGCGGCCAGGACGGTGTGGCCGGCCAGCGGCACGCCGACCACCGCCACCCCGCTGATCGACGGGTGCGCGGCGATGTTCGCCTCGACCTCGGCCGGGTTGACCCGGATACCGCGGATCTTCAGCTCGCCGTCCAGCCGCCCTTCGTGCAGCAGGCAGCCGTCGGGTCGCCGGCTGACGCGGTCGCCGGTGCGGAAGAACCGGTCCCCGTCGACCTCGACGAACCGGGCCGCGGTTGCGTCCGGCAGCCGGTGATACCCGAGGGCCAGGGCCGGACCACCGATCAGCAGTTCCCCGTCTTCGCTGAGTTTTTCGTGTACGTGCGGCAGCGGCCGACCGATGGGAGTGCCCGCACACGGGTCGGCGGCCGGCCCGTGCAGGTCGACCGCGTGCGTGATGAGCGTGGTCTCGGTGCAGCCGTAGGTGTTGAGCAGCCGGATCCGGCCGGTGTCCAGGCGCCGCCAGTCCGCGAGCCGGGCCGGGTTGACCGGCTCGCCGCCGATGATCACCAGGCGGAGCCGCTCGGGCAGCGGCTCGCCCGTGCTGACCAGGTGGAGGACCAGCTCATGCCAGTACGCAGAAGGAAGATCGAGCACGCTGATGGCCTGGCGGCGCACCGCCCGCAGGAACCGGGGGAACGACCCGGTGTGCGTCTCGTCGTCGAAGACCAGGGTGGCGCCGCCGGTGAGCGTCGGCAGGATCTCCTCGAAGCAGGTGTCCCAGGACAGCGACGCGAACTGCAGCACGCGGTCGGCCGGGGTGATCCCGAAAAGGCCCCGCAGCGCCGCGACCGTGGTGGCGATCGCGCGTCGCGGCGTGGCGACCGGCTTCGGGGCGCCGGTCGAGCCCGAGGTGAACAGGATGTAGGCCGCGTCCGGCTCGGTTGAGGCGGCGGCGTCGCGCATCTGCCGCTGCCGTTCGGCCGGGAACGCGGGATCGATCGGGAGGTACGTCCCGCCGGCCGCCCAGATGCCGAGCAGGTCGACGACGGTGTCCGGGCGGTGCGCGACGTGGACGCCGACCGTTCCCGGCTCGGGTCCGAGCCGGGCGGCGGTCGCGCGGACGGCCGCGGCCAACTCCGAATACATGAGTTGCGTGTCGCGGTGGACGATCGCCGGTTGTCCCGGCTTTCGTTCGGCCAGTTCGAGGATGCTGCTGACGAGGTCGGAAAGTCTTGTGGGGTCCGGCACGCCGGAAGGGTGGCACCCGCGACCACGAATTCACTGCGGATCCGATACAGATCGGCACTGCCCAGTTACTCGATCGCGACCGGCTGGCGGTGGCGCATCCAGGCATCGACCACGTCGTGGTCGAGCAGATGGGCTCCGCATTCCCTGGCGAATCCGCGGACGACGTGCGGAAAGGCATAGCAGTCGGGGCCGTCCTCGACCACGAGATTGGCCGAGACCAATTCGTCGAAGAGTTGGCGGACGCGCCGGCCGGTCGGGTCCGGCGTGGTCGCCACCTGCAACGAGGTTCCGCCGGACAGGCCGAGGCGGCCGAACAGGTGGGCGGCGGCCGGGCTGAGCGACCGGTAGGCGGCGGTCAACCCCTCGCGTACGCCGGGCACGTCGCCGTCGAGCAGGTCCTCCCCCAGTTCCTCGGTGAACGAGGCGAGCGACTGCCCGGGCCGGGCGAGCAGCGTGGCGGCCACCGTGCGGACGGCCGGCGGGTATCCGGCGCACCACCGCAGCACGTCGGACACCGCACCCTCGCGCAACCGGTCCCGGCCGACGATGCGCTCGAGCAGCTGCCGCGAGGCGCCCGGGGTGAGCGGCGGCAGCACGACCAGGTGCATCGCGTGCTGGGTGGACAGCGTGCCCAGCCGGACCCGGCTGGTGATGACCAACTGACTGCGCGGCGTCGGCGGGACCAGCGGCACCACCTGATCGGCGGTGAGCGCGTCGTCGGCGACCAGCAGCACCCGGCGGGCGCTGATCAGCGTGCGGTACAGCGCGGCCCGCTCGTCCTGGTCGGACGGCAGGTCGGCGCGGGCGACCCCGAGCGCGGTGAGCACGGCGGCCAGCGCGCCCCGGGCCGACATGGTCCGGCGCCGGTCCTGCCCGTGCAGGTCGAGGAAGATCTGGCCGTCCGGGAACCGGTCGGCGTGGGCGCGCGCCCAGTGCACGACCAGCGCCGTCTTGCCCAGCCCGCCGAGACCGGAGACGACCACGACGCGCGGGTCCGAACCTGCTTGTAACTGCCGTGCCGAAGCGGCCCCCGCGACCGCTCGGTCCAGCTCGGCCAGTTCGGCGTCGCGACCGGTGAAGTGACCGACCCCGGCCGGCAGCTGCGCGGGCCGCGCGGGCCGGGTGAGCGTCGGCGTACCGGAGCCGATCGAGTGCTCCGGCTCACCACGTAAGATCTGCGCGTGCAGTCGGCGCAGCTCGGCACACGGCTCGCTGCCGACGTCCTCGACCAACCGGTCCCGCAGGTCCTGATACACGCGCAGCGCGTCGGCCTGCCGACTCCCGCGGAACAGCGCCAGCATCAGCTGGCCGGCGAGCCGTTCCCGCAGGGGGTGGGCAGCGACCGCGGCGGTCAGCTCGGCGACCAGTTCGGCGTGGTGGCCGAGGTTCAGTTCCACTTCGAAGAGGTCCTCCTGCAGGCTCATCTGCAGTTCGGCCAGCCGGATCCGGTCGGCGTCGACGCCGGGCGCGCAGACGCCGTCGAGCGGATCGCCGCGCCACAGGGCGAGCGCGGCGTGCAGCGCATCGGACACTTCGGAAGGGTCAGCCGCTTGGCGCGCCTGCCGCACGAGGTCGTCGAGTTGCTGGACATCGGTGCTGTAGCCGCGCGGATCGAGCAGATACCCCGGATGCCGGGTGACGAGGACGTCGCCCAGCTTGCGACGCAGCTCGGACACCAGCCCCTGGACCCGGGACCGGGGTACGGCGGGCGGCCGGTCACCCCACAGCGAATCAACCAGTCGTTCCGTCGAGACGACGGTTCCGGGCGAGAGTGCGAGCAGCGCGAGAAGGTTTGTTTGTAATGGCGAAAGCGAAACGGGTTGCTGACACACCTGCGCCTCCGCCGGACCGAGAAGACGAACCACCAGCATGTTGCTATCAAAACGGAAACCGCAATCAGTTCAGGTGGGTACAGATGCGGCGGAATGCATAGCTGACGATCAACGTCCAGGGCATCGAAGCCGCCGTCAAGGGTGATGAAGAGGGTGTATGTGATCCACCAATTGCTGCCGGCTGGCGTCGCCGCCGCCGAGGAGTTTCGGGACCGGCTCGACGCCATGCTTTTCCCGGCGGAGGCCGCACAGATTCAGGGTGCGGTGGAGGCGCGGCGGCGCGAGTTCGCCACCGGCCGGCACTGCGCTCGGCAAGCCCTCGCCGAACTCGGCTTCCCGCCGGCGCCGCTTCTCAGCGGCCGCCACCGCGAGCCGCTGTGGCCGGAAGGGGTGATCGGCAGCATCACCCACTGCGCCGGCTACCGGGCCGCCGCCGTCGCGCCGGACGCGCGGCTGGCGGCGATCGGCATCGACGCCGAGCCGGACGAGCAGCTCCCGGCCGGCGTCTTCGAGGCCGTCGCGACCGGCGACGAGGCGGCGCGGATCACCGAGCTGCTGGACGCGGCGCCCGAGGTCCACTGGGACCGGCTGCTGTTCTGTGCGAAGGAGTCGATCTACAAGGCGTGGTACCCGATCGCCCAGCGCTGGCTCGGGTTTGAGGACGCGGTCGTGACGCTGGACCGGGCGGCGCGGACCTTCACCGCCGAGATCCTCATCCCCGGGCCGCTGACCCACGTGGCTGGGCACTGGCTGGCCGGGCGCGGACTGCTCCTGACTGCCGTCGCGCTGCCCCGACCATAAACTCTCACGCATGGACAAGATTCCTGAGTCTTTGCGGCAGCTGCTGGCCACCGGTCCCCTCGCCACCGTGGCCACCATCGATCCCGACGGCACCCCCCACGTGACGCTGGCCTGGGCCGGCTTCGACGGCGACGAGCTGGTCATGGCGACGTTCTTCTTCCTGGACCAGCGCAAGCTGCGCAACCTGCGCCGCGACCCGCGCGTGGTCGTCACGGTCCAGGCGAAGGAGTACTCGGGTCAGGGCCTCTGGCCCTACGCGGTCATCCAGGGACGGGTCGACCGGATCACCGAGGGCGGAGCGCTGGACGTGATGGACCGGCTCGCCGAGCACTACATCGGCCCCGGCCAGCAGTACCCGATGCGCGACGCCCCCGAAGGCGTGGTCGTGCACGTGACGGTCGACCGGGTCTACGGTCAGGGCCCCTGGGCGCAGGGCGGCGACTGATGCGTCGACGACACGCGATCGCCACGGCCGCCGCGGGCCTCGTGGGCGCGGTCGCCGGCGGCGCCACACCGGCGCCGGCGGAGCCCGAGCGCGCGGATGCGCAGCTTCGGCGCGCTTCTGGCAATACCGCCTACGCCGGCGGCCGGATGTCGCTCGACCGGCTGCGTCTGGTCTTCCTGTCGCACGTCAACGACCCGGCGACCACCAGCGGCTTCCCCGGCGACCCGGAGTTCACGCTGACCACCGCGTTCACCGTGCCCGAGGACGGGTTCTACCTGCAGTACGTCAAAGAGGGCGAGCACACCGGCACGCACTGGGGTGCCCCGGTGCACTTCGACGAGAACGGGCTGGCCGCCGACCAGCTCGACCCGGGTGACCTCTTCCTGCCCGCGGTGAAGATCGACATCCGGGACAAGGCGGCGCGCGACCAGGACTACGCACTCACCGTCGCCGACCTCAAGGCCTGGGAGCGCCGGCACGGACGGATCCCCGAGGAGTCCGCGATCATCCTGTGGACCGGCTGGGCGAAGCGCTGGGGCACGCCGGCCTACGCGAACCTCGACGCCGAGGGCCGCATCCACCAGCCCGGGTTCGGCCTCGAGGCGGCCCAGTGGCTGGTCGACACCGGCCGGCTCGGCCGGCGTGGCTCGCTGGGCACCGACACGTTCGGCGCCGATGTCGGCATCGACGAGACGTTCGCGGTGAGCACGCTGCTGTTCCACCGGCACCGGATCAGCCTGGAAAACCTCGCCAACCTCGAGGCGCTGCCGACGACCGGGGCATGGGTGCTCGTCGGCGGCCCGCGCAACCACCACGGCTCGGGGTCACCCGCCACGATCTTCGGCGTGATCCCCCCGCTTGGCTAGGGCGCTGACGCCGGCTGGAGCCGCGCCGGGCGCGGCTTCAGGCGGCGTCTGCCGCGGCGCCGCCCGGCCGCTGATGTCGATGCGGGCGAGGCGCGCCCGGTCGAGGAGGATGTCCATCCTGGTGATCCGCCCGCCCAGCATCGACACGGCCGCGATCGCGTAGACCTCGCCGTCGAGCCGCGAGACGAAGCCGATCGCGCCGTTGACCAGCGCGGGCCCCGCATCGAGGCCGAGCCGCGAGACGGCCAGCGCGCGCCCGGCGACGCTCGCCGCGCCGCGCACCAGGACGAGCGGTCCCCGGCCGTTGTCCTCGCGGACCACGACGTCGGGATCGAGCACGGCGACGAGCGCGTCGAAGTTGCCCTCGCGGGCGGCCGCGAGGAACGCGGTGACGACCGCCCGCTGCTCGGCCGCGCTGGTGTCGGGAGTCGTGTCGGCATCGCGGATGCGCCGGCGTCCGCGGCTGGCGAGCTGGCGGGCCGCCTCCGGCGAGCGGCCGACGATGGCGCCGATCTCCTCGAACGGAACCGAGAACATGTCGTGCAGCACGTAGGAGAGCCGCTCGGCCGGGGTCAGCGTCTCCAGCACGACGAGCAGCGCGAGACCGACGGAGTCGGCGATCAGCGCCTCCTGCTCGGGGTCGGTGGCGTCGGCGCGGTCGACGACCGGATCCGGCAGGCGGGCGTCGAGCGACTCCTCACGCCGGGTCGCGCGGGCGCGGAGCAGGTTGAGCGCGACCCGCCCGACCACGGTCACCAGCCACGCCTCGAGGTTGTCGATCTCGTCGGCGCTGGACCGGCTGAGCCGGATCCACGTCTCCTGGACGGCGTCGTCGGCCTCGCCGGTGGAGCCCAGCATCCGGTAGGCCACGGCCCGCAGCCGGGGCCGGTGCTCCTCGAATCGTTCGGCCAGCCAGTCCTTGTCATCCATAAACGTCACGTTTCCGCGCCACCGCGGGTCTGCCTGATATGAGTGACCTTCAGGCTATCGCCGACCGCGTCGAGATCGAGGCCCTGCGCGCCGAGTTCACCGACGCTGTGATGATGCGCGACTACAACCGCGCGGCGCTGCTGTTCACCGCCGACGGTGAGTTGCGGATGCCCAACGTGCCCGTCGAACTCACCGGCCCGGATCAGATCCGTGCCTGGGGCCGGCGGGTGCCGGAGTTCGTCGAGTACCTCATCCAGACCGCCCATGCGGGCACTGTCCAGCTCAACGGCGACACCGCGACCGGCCGCACCTACATGCAGGAGCTCATACGGACCCGGGACGGCCACTCCGAGGTGAACTTCGCCATCTACCACGACCGTTATCAGCGGACCGGCGACGGCTGGCGGTTCGCCGAGCGGACCTACGAGATCCGGTACGTCGATCCCACACCGCTGGCCGGCTCGGTGCCGTAGGGATTACCACGCTGCACGGTATGTCGCGCGACGATGGAGCGGCCCGCAAAAGTTCCACCTTTGGGTGACGCCGGCGCGGCCCGGGTTTCCTAGCGTCGCCAGCATGAGCGCACGAGATGTTGTTCAGCGGTACGTGACCGCACTGGGCGCCGGTGACCGGGCGACGCTGCGGGCCAGCTTCGCGCCGGACGCGACCTGGTCCCTGCGCGGCGACCTGCCGGTCTCCGGCACCTACACCGGCGCCGACGAGATCCTCGACGGGTTCCTCGCGGCCATGCTGGCCCGGCTCGATCCCTCGGCTCCGGTCACCCAGACCCTCAAGCACGTCATCGCCGACGGTGACCTGGCCGTCGCCGAGTGGACCAGCCGCGCCCGGTCGGCCGGCGGCGAGCCCTACGAGAACGACTACGCGGTGGTCTTCGAGGTCCGCGGCGAGCACATCACCGCCGTTCGCGAATACTTCGACACGGCCTACGCGCAGCGCGCGGCTCGCGGCTGGCTTCGCTGGGCGCCACTACCGTGGTCCACGATGTCGCCGCCGCGCGCGGCCCGTTCGATGTGGTCATGGAGTCGGTCGGCGGGGACAGCCTGCCGGTTGCGCTGGCCCGTCTCGCCCCGGACGGTCTCCTGATCTGGTTCGGACAGGCCAGCCGCGCCCCGGTGACGCTGACCTTCTTCGACTTCTTCGCGGGGCCGGCCGACGGGCGGATCCGGCACTTCGACTACACCCGCGGTTCGTCCGGCTTCGCCGCCGATCTGGTGACGCTGACCCGGCTGGTGGCCGAGGACCGGCTGCACCCGGAGATCGGCGTGTGCCGTCCGTGGACCGCGACCGCGCAGATCCTCGCCGACCTGCGGGCGCGACGGATTCGCGGCAACGCGGTGCTGACCATTCCGGCACGAGATGGAACGCATTACGGGTGACGCTGTCTGACGGAGGTCGAGCCATGAACGCCACGAGTCACCGTCCACTCCTGCGATGGGCGCTGCTGTTCGCGGCCGCCGCCTCCGTCGGCGCCGTCGTGCCGGCTGGGGTCGCCGCCGCTTCGGAACCCCAGCCGGCGACAGTCGTGATCACCGGTACCGGCGGGGGTGACGGCACCGGCCCGAAGACCGTGGTCATCCCGGGCAAGGGCGACGACGGCCCCGGCCCGAAGGCCATCGTCATCACCGACAATGACGGGGATGGGCACGGCCCGAAGGTCGTCGCCGTTCCGTGACGCCTACGGGCACAGCGCGCTGGTGATGGCGCGCGTCAGCCATGCCGCGTACCGCGGCAGCGACCATCCCTGGATGAGCACCAGCCGCTCGTAGGAGTCGATCGCGAGGTAGTTCCAGAGCACGTCGCGAACCTCGTCCAGCTCGATCCCGGGCCGTAGCCGGCCGCTGTCGAGCAGATGGCGCCCGAGCATGGCCATGCCGGTCAGGCCCTCCTCATTCAGCTTGTCCCAGATCGGGGTGAGTGACTCGTCGACGTGCCGGCCGTCGCGGATGAGGATCTGCACCTTCGCCGAGCGCGCCAGCCGCTGCACGAGCCCACTGACGAACATCTCGATCTTCCTGGGTACGTCCGGCTCCGCCCGAACATCTTGCATCGATTCGCGTTCGGCGATCGGAACCGGCTCGTCGTCGCCCGCGATCGCGAGGTCGAACACGGCCTTGGCCAGCGCCGCCTTGGTGCCGAAGCCCTTGTAGATGGTGATCTCCGCGACCCCGGCCCGCTCGGCGACGGCGGCGATCGTGGTGAGCCGGAACCCGTCCCGCTCGAACAGGTCACGCGCCGCGAGCACGACCGCGAGCCGCCGGGCGCGCGCCTGCTCACGGCGTCCCGAGGCGTCGTACGCCCGCTTGACTTTCGTCATTCCAGGCTCCACGATTTAGAGATAGTTCGACTATATCTGAATGGAGTCGTCATGAGCATCAGTCTCTCCTCGACCGACGTGGCCGTGCGCAGCATCCTCGCCATGGCCGACGGCGATCGTGCCGATTTCGAGCCCTTGTACCACCCGCGCGCCGTCGACCGGGAAAACTGCATCCAGCCGCCATCCTCGCGAGTGCCCGGGGCGGATGGTTTCTACTCGACCGCGCTGTGGTTGCGCGCGGCATTCGCCGGCCTGCACTACGACGTCCACCACGCGATCGCCGACGGCGACCTGGTCGCGGTGAACTCGACGATGAACGGCCGGCACGTCACCCCGTGGGTCGTCTACACCGAGGACGCCGGCATCGACGCCGTGTTTCCGCCGACCAACAAGACCTTTGCGATGACCCAGTCACACTGGTTCCGGGTCGAGGACGGGCTGATCATCGAGCACTGGGCCAACCGCGACGACCTCGGCACCGGCCGGCAGCTCGGCTGGATCCCGCCCTCCCCCGCGTACCTGTTCAGGATGGCCCGGGCGAAGCGCCGCGCCGCTCGCGGTTGACCGGCCGAGGACCGCGAGAGCCAGCGGTGAGCGGCGGAAGTTCGACGTCATAGGGCAAGTTACTCTCGTTACTCTCGCACTAGTGTTGACGAAGTCGAACCTCGCCCGATTCCGCCCGGAGTTCGATGTCTCCAAAGTCGCCGGACAGCGTGACGAACTCGCCGTTGATCGTCATTGTGTCAATGTTGCCGTAGTCGAGTTCGCCCGACGCGTCCCTGGCCGGCGGCCGCCCCTGGCCGGACCACCGCAGGTCGGTGACGGCATGGAACTGCAGCGTTCCCCGTCGGTAGCAATGCTGCTTGTCGGGCGGCGCCGGCTGGTAGGCCGGGTGATCCGGCGTCAAGACGAACTCAACCTCGATGATCAGCACCCCGGGGCGTGCTGTTATGTCCAGGACCCAGCTGTCCTCGAGGTAGATGCCTCGAAGCCAGCCAACCTCGGTGTAGTCCATCAGGGCAGATCGTAGTCAATCGGCGTGTGGTTGCCGGGAGAAGACTTGCCGACGACGTGCCCGTATGGATCCACCCGGTCACCGTTGGCATTTCTCATCTCCACATGCGGCGTTTCGCTGCCCGCTGTGCGTGGACTCCCTCGCTTGATCGTGATGCGCACGACCCCGTTCTCGTCCGTGTACTTGATCGGCCCCGTGTCGCTCTTGGTCCGGGTCCAGCCTTGCGCCCTCCCGAATTCGTCCAACTCCGAGGCTTTGGCCACGCGGCCCTGCGTGAGCTGACCGAGCGCGAAGTCGGGGTCGTACCTGACGACCGCCGTCTCCCGGCTGAAGCCACGCCCAAGTGGCTTTCCACCGGCGCCGCCGCTGGGCATTCCGGGCCCCTCGGCGCCGATCATGGCACCACCGATCCCAGCGAGCATTGCCGTATAGCCCAGGCAAGTAGGGTTCTTCTTGCAGGAATCGTCGTGTTGTGCGACGTCGTACTCCATGTCGGCGATGAGCTTCGGGGCGAGGTCTCCCGGACAGACGTTGGCCACTTGGCAGGTGGCGATGATGACCCGCTGCAGGCGGTAGTTGCCGTCGGGCGGCATCGCGTCCCAGACCTTGCCGACCGCGTCGGCGAACACGAAGGGATTCACGCCCTCCGGGATGACCCAGCCGTTCAGCGTCGCCGTGCCGTCCTCATTGATCTGCAGCGTCAATCCGTGGCCGACGGTGCTGTGGAAGAGCACCCGACCGTGGACCGGAGGCTTGCTCTTGTTCGGCGTCCGTTTCGGCCGGTCGTGGTACTCGTCCCCGACGAGGCCGTTCGGTCCCTTCTTCTCGTGGACGCCGCTACTCAGGCCGGGGTTTTGCCCATAGTCGCCGCAGCGATCGGCCGGGCACAGGCCGCTCGGGTCGCTGCTCGTGACCGGGTTGTTGCCGGCGTAGCTGTAACCGCCCATACCCTGCGGATCGGCCCGGTCCAGGACGGGGTCGGCGGAGACGAACCGGCCGGTGGTCGGCTCGTATTCGCGCGCGCCGAGGTGAGTCAGGCCGGTGGTGTCGCGGGTGCCGCCGACAAAGCCCTTGCTGGTCGGCCAGGCCGGAGTCGCGCCGCGGGGATTGCCGAACGGGTCGAACTTCCGTCGTGTGACGGCCAGGGTGCTCGCGTTGATGGCCAGTTGGTTGCTTCCGTGCGGGTCGGACGCGAGCCACGTCAGCCCGCTCGGGGTGCGCACGGCGAGGTCACTGTAGTAACGGGTGGCGGTGACGGTGGTGCCCACCTGGCGGAGTTCGAAGCCGGGAAGGTAGATCGTGACTCCACCGGGGTCTTTGCCGACCAGGCGGTTGCCGTCGGCGTCGTACACGTAGGTGGACGTGCCGGTGGTGTCCGCCACAGAGCCCAGGTGACCCTCGTTGTCCCAGGTCAAGGTCTGTCCCGGTTGGCCGGCGAGGGTGCGGGTCTTGGTGTTGCCGGCCGCGTCGTAGGTGTATGCGTCGGTGCCGCTGGATGCACCACTGGTGGCGACGCTGGTGAGCGTGTGCCGCTGTCCGGAGGCCGGGTAAAGGTAGGTGCGCAGGGTATCGCCGGCGCTGGCGTGCTTGGCTTCGGTCGCCCGGCTGCCGGAGGCGGTATAGGTGTAGCTGGTCCAGTAGGAATCCGGCCCGCCAACCGCCGCCCGGGTGGGTGCGCTCTGGCAGCTGGCGGCGGTCGTGGTCCAGGCCTCGGTGAGCTGCTGCAACTGGTCATAGCCGAAGCACTGCTGGGACACGGTCGTCCCGGTGGCGTTGACCTCATTCACGGCGGTGACATCGCCGGCGTCGTCGTAGCCGTACAACTCCCTGAGCTGCTGCGTGTAGGTGTTGAGCGTCGTTGACTCGGTGTCGGTGGTATTCGCGGTGAGCCGACCGGTGGCCTCGTCGATCGCTGTGGTCAGCCGGATCCGCTTGCCGGCCGCGCCCAGCAACTGCTGGTAAACCGGGCCGAAGCCGTAGTAGCTGGTACCGGAGACGTAGGTGTCGATGCCGGCGAGGGTCAATGGCCGGCCGGTTGTGTCGTAGCCCGTGGTGACGGTTTCCGCGGGCAGTCCCCCGCCGGCCGGGTAGGCGATGGTGGCCAGCGAACCGTCCACGTTGTAGGTGGAGGTGACCTGCCAGTCGCCCGCGGGTTGCCCGGCCACGACCGGAAGCGAGACGTTGGTGCCGGTCGCCTGGTAGGCGTCGTTGTAACCGGTAACCGCGACGGTGTACGCGTCGGTGCTACTGACGTTCCGCGTCGACGAGGTCACCCGGCCCTTGGCGAGCGTGTCGTACACCCATCGGGCGCGCTGGAATCCGGTCGCCGTCGTGCCGTCGAACAGGCCGGTGCGGCGGCCGAGCACGTCATAGGTCGCGGACAGGCTGATGCCGCGGGCGTCGGTAGTGCTGATGAGTTGCCCGGCATTGTCGTAGGCCATCGTGGTGGCGCCGGTGTCCGGGTCGGACGTGGCGGTGACCCGGCTGCGCAGGTCGTAGCCGCTGGTCCATTGGTTGTTGTCGGGATCGGTGGTGGTGGTCAGACGGCCGAGCCGGTCGTAGCCGTAGCTGGTGGTTCGGTAGCTGCTCCCGCTCGGCGGGTTGCCCGTTGTGTACTGCCGCAGCGCCGTGGGGTTGCCGTTGACATCGAAGAGGGCCATCGTCGGCGTTCCGCCGGCGGGTGGGATGCTCCACTGCCGGTCGCCGTCGTAGCCGGTCGTGGTCTGCCACTTCAGGACGCCGGCGGCGTAGAGACCGTCGGCGGTTTGCCGCTCGACGTTGTCGTAGCTGTAGCGGTGCTGGTCCTGCACCGAAGCGTCGGCGAACGCGACCAGTGTGCTGCCGGCCGGCGCGGCGCTGTTCCAGAAGGTCGAGACTTTCGCGGTCAAGCCACGGCCGTCATAGGTTGTGTCGGTGATGATGCGCCCGCTATTTGCCTGGTCGGCTGCGGTCTGCGTCTGCCGGACCCGCAGGCGCCCGTCGAGGAGCTGGAAGCTGGCGATCTGGTTGCCGCCCGGGCCGAGTCGCTTGGTGGATACGGCGTTGGGGCCGCCGCTCTGCAGGGTGTAGGAGTATTCGACGTCGGGCAGGCTCATCGCGGGAGTGTGCGGCTGGAACACCTTGGTGAGCCGGCCGAGCGGGTCGTACTGGGCGGTGGTGACTTTCAGGTTCGCGTCCGTCACCTGGATCGTCGATCCCCTGCCGGGCTCCATTTGGGTGGTGCCGACGTGCCCGAGCGCGTTGGTGACGGTCACCTGGGTGACCGGGCCGCCGGTCGATGGGGTGTAGGCGGTCGCGGTGTGCCGGTCGAGCGCGTCGTACAAGTCGGTCGGCCGGCCGTAGCTGTCGTACGTGGTGCGCCCGGTCTGCGCCCAATTCTTCGTGGTGCCGCTGAACGAGGCGAGGGCCAGAGTCTGGGTGGGTAGTCCCTTGGTGGGTGGGTCGCCGGCATTGGGAGTGTTGTCGTAGATGGTCAGGGCGCCGCCGAGGTAGTTCGACGGTGCTGGGCTGGCCGTGCAGTCGGTGACCAGCGTCTGCGAGACGGGGGACACGATGTAGGTGGATGCGGTGTTGTTCCGGGCATAGTCGAGGTGGGTGCAGGTGTCATCGATACCGGTGGTGGTGTCGGCGAAGTCGTGGGTGTCGATGGGCAGGCCGAGCCCGTCGTAGCTGGTGTCGGTTCGGGTCCAGCGCCAGGTCGACGTCGTGCCGATCCACGTACGGGCTTTCGTGCTGGTCTCGCGGACCAGGTACGCCTTGAAGTCCTGGCCGCCGGTGACGGGGGCGCTGCGGGTGGCCGTCTGGGTGATGGTCGGTTCGTGGACGGTCGATACGGCGATGGTGCTGCCGTCCAGGCTGGTTTCTTCGCGGGCGATGCCTTGCAGGCCGTCCTTGTCCAGCACACGGCCGACCCATTGCTGGCTGGCGCCCCCGGTGCACGTCCGGATGGTCAGCTGGGCACCGTTGGTGGCCAGGGCGCCGGAGTCCAGGCAGCGGCCGGAGGCCGGGTTCTTGAGCGTCCCGTCGGCCTGGATGGTCCAGATCTGCCCGGAGCCGGCGGTGCAGTCGAAGATCTGCACGAGGCTGCCGTCGGCGGTGCCCCCGCCGGCGATGTCCAGGCAGCGCCCCGACTGTGGGTTGCGGACGGTGCCGTCGGCCTGGATGGTCCATTCCTGGGCGCCGACGCCGTTGCAGTTCCAGTTCTGCACCTTGGTGGCGTTGGCCGTGCCGCCGTTGAAGATGTCGATGCACCGGTTACCGCCCGGGCTGGTCAGGGCGCCGGTGTTGACCGGCTGCCAGGTCTGGTTGTAGACGCCGGTGCAGTTCCAGATCTGCACGACACCGT
>Ga0207661_10001221_pt1 | contig 17185 bp, 12 predicted proteins | sample KBSC713LmetaG_FD_184337 | JGI IMG/M metagenome (GOLD analysis project Ga0207661, IMG submission 184337) | Corn rhizosphere microbial communities from Kellogg Biological Station, Michigan, USA - KBS C7.1-3L metaG (SPAdes) (version 2) | ecosystem: Host-associated > Plants > Roots > Rhizosphere ...
GCATGACGGCGCAAGGGATGACGGCGCAGGGGATGACGGCGCAGGGGATGACGGCGCAGGGCATGACGGCGCAGGGCATGACGGCGCAAGGGATGACGGCGCAGGGGATGACCGCGCAGGGCATGACCGCGCAGGGCGTCGCCCTGATGGGCACCGACCTGATCGGCGCCGAGCTGAACGGCGTCCAGATCTCGTCGGTCGAGATGCGCGGAACCGCGTCGACGAGCGACATCCAGCCTCACGTCCTCACGAACGTTCCCGGCATGAGCGCCGGGGCCGGGAACTACATCTCCGTGGGCGGCGGTTCCGCCGAAGGTCATTACGCCGTCGCGCACCTCGTCGACGTACAGGGTCATCCCGCCGAGGACGTCGACCTCTACATCGCCGGCGAGCAGAAGGACCCGGTCCCCAATCTCTTTCATCGCTTCGACGAGCAGGACAACCAGGACGAGCTCTACGTCGTTTACTTCTTCCACAAGTGGAGCGGCGAATGGATGTCGCTCTGTCCGTACAACGCGCTGACCAGCAGCGCGTCGGCGATGGCGATCCCCGAGGATCCGTCGAATCCCAACAAGTTCATCTTCGCGTGCACCGCGACGGGCGTCGCCTCGAAGTGCGCGCGGAACTGGGGCTACCGCCCGTGGGCCAAGACGACCGCGTGGGTCTTCGACGCGACGGCGAACGGCGGCGCGGGCGGGTGGGTCGAGCAGACGTTCGATCTCAAGCCGTACTACGACATCTGCACCGACGCGGCCCGCGCCGGTTACTGCCAGGACGACAAGAGCTACACGAAGAATGGAACGCTGGTCGATCTGTTCGACACGCGCCAGATCATCTGGCCGAACGCAATCGAAAACCCGTTCAGCGCGAGCAATCCAGACTCGCAGTGGATGATGGCGCAGGAGTATTTCATCTCCACGGGGCCGAGCCCGCTGCTGTCGTCGCTGCAGGATTCGGCGCTTCAGCGCACGCGTTACCGGGAGCTGTCGCCGATCGCCGAGTGTTCGAACATCCCGTTCATCGACCGTCTCGAGCACGATCACATCGAGGATGGCCGGTGGGCGAGCCCGGCGACCAACACGCCGCGCATCGAGGTGTTCTCTCCGACGTACTGCACGCACGACGAAGACCACGCCGGTGATCCGCTGCCCTGGGACTGCAGCCCGTGCACGACGCAGGTCTGCAAGACGATGCCGGGCTGCTGCGGCGCCGGCCCGACGCCGGGCTGGACCGCCGCGTGCACCGCGCAGGCGGCGGCGGTCTGCGCGACGGGCGGCGTGCGATGGCCCCTCGGCAAGGTGTGGCCGAAGGATCTCCCCGCCGACACGTCCGGCGTCCTCCCGAAGTTCCTCCTCGGTCCGGCGGGCGCCGTCACCGGGATCGACGGCGTGAGCGGCTCGGCTTCATCGGCCAGCGTCTCCGGCTGGGCCTGCGATCCTGAGTGGCCCGGCGCCGCCGTCTCGGTGCGGATCTATGGAGGCGCGCCGCGGGAACAGGTGGGCAGCGTGCTGCTGGGCGAGGTGCGCGCCGATCAAGCGCTCGCCTCGCCGCTGTCGCGGGAGGTGAGCGCCGCCTGCGACGGGCCCGGTCGTGACTACGCACGACACGGCTTTTCGTTCACTCTGCCGCCGAATCAAGCCGGCAACGTCTTCGTGTACGCGATCGACGAAGCGACGGCCGACGGACCGGCGGCGCCGCCCACGCTGATTCGCAACGGCATCGGGCACGTGCCCCGCTGCGCCCACAGCGAGCACGTGGCGGGCGAGGCGCTGTCGTCGACCTGCAGCACCTGCGCCGCGGGCGTGTGCGGCGACGGGATGCACGATTCGTGTTGTACGACCGCGTGGACGGACGAGTGCGCGGCCGCGGCGGATGCTTGTGCGCCCGCCGACAGCTCGGCGGCGTTCAACGGCCGTTCGTTCGCCGCCGTGACCACCGGGTGGATCGAGGCGCCCGCCACCGGTTCGTACGTCTTCGAGTCATCCCTGCAGCCGAGCCGCCTGTTCATCAACGGCACCACCGTGCTCGACTGGTTCCAGACTTCGCCCGGAACCACCAGCGGGTCGATCACGCTGGCCGCCGGCCAGCGGTACCACCTGCGCTGGGATCGGCTGCAGGCCGAGCCACCGTCGGGGACGCCGGGGCCGGGGCTCACCTGGCAGGTCCCGGGGACGGTCGGCCAGTCGGCGATCCCGTCGGGGAACCTGTACGCGATCGCGCCCGCCAATGGCACCGGCCTCGCGGCGCAGTACTTCATGAGCCCGGGCTTCGGCGGCGCGTCCGTCAAGCGCGCGGATGCGGTCGTCGACCTCAACAAGGACGTCGCGCCGCCCGGGACCACGACGATCGATCTTCCTGCGGGCTACGGGCCGTCGTTCTCCGCGATCTGGGAGGCCGATCTGATCCCGTCGTTCACCGAGGGCTACAACTTCGTCGTCGTCGGCAGCGGCACGGCCAAGCTGTTCATCAACGGCGCAGCGGTGACGTTCCCTGCGCCGGTGGCCTCGAGCGCGCCAGGCGGCTGCGCGCATGACCTCTGCACGCTGGGCGACAAGCTGGACGAAGGCTGCAACAGCTGCGTCCACGACGTCTGCGAGAAGGATCCTTACTGCTGCGACGGCGGTTACCTCTCGTACTACTCCACCGAACCCGTGTGGGACGCGCGCTGTATCGCCGAGGTCGTGCAGTACTGCCCCGGATCGACCTGCGCGCCGCCGCCCGCGCCGATCGGTGTCTCGCCGCAAAAGAGGTCGGCCGTCGTGCCATTGCTGGCCGGCGTTCACTACTCCGTCCGGCTGGAATACGACAACCCGACCGCCGACAAGACAATCCGCCTGCTCTGGGAGAGCGCGCGGCAAGCCAAGCTCCCGATCCCGCAGTTCGCGTTCTCTCCGCGGAACGCTTTCGCGACGGGGGCCGGCTCGGGGCTGAACGTGGCGTACTTCGCGACGACGACGGCGAACAATGTCGTCAAGACCGACCTCAGCGCGCCGGCGATCGCGGCCGGCTCCGTGGCCGACCTGTCGCTGACGCCCGCGGTCGGCACCGGCGGTCTGCCTGCGTTCGCCGCCGTGCTGGACTCCGTCGACGCCGCGTCCGGCAAGCCCTCGCCTCCCGCGGTCGTGCGGCCGCACTACGGCGAGGAGGTCTTCGTCGATGGTTCGATGGTCACGCACATCACCGGCATCGGCGCCGTGGGCGCGGCCTGGGTGCGCGTCATCGGCGGCACCGCGGGGGACGTCGTCGTCGCTGTCGATCTAAGTGGGCACTTCGACGCGCCCGTGCGTGTCGCGCTGGGCGCGCAAACGCTCAAGCTGATCCAGCAGACGTTCGCCGCCAGCCCGTGCGTGGCGCCGGCGCTTTGCGCCGAGAGCTATCCCTTCGAGCTGCCCATCACCGTCACGCTGGCCACCGCGTCGCCCAAGGCGCCGGTGATCCTGTCGCCGACCGATCCCACGCACAGTCCGGCGCACGCGCCGCTGGTGCTCAACGTCGTGGGAACGGGAACGACGGCGCCGGTGCACGTCGTCGACCAGGGGTCGGTGCCGAACGTGTTCGCGGACATCGTTCCCGACGCGAACGGCAAGTTCTCCGGCCAGATCACGCTGGATCCGGGTGATGCCGGCAATCCGAACAAGGGCTGGCACAAGCTGGTCTTCGACCAGGGCGGCGCCGCCAGCCACCCGGTGTTCGTCAGCGTCGGCATCGACCCACCGACGGTCGTGTTTCCGCGCAACGGCGCGGAGATCAACTGCGATCAGCCGGATCAGCAGGGCGAGCAGATCGCGATCGGGACGTTGCCCTACCCGCAAGATGTGTTCGGGCGGCTGCGCGTGATGGAGGAGACGGGGCGGGTGCCGCTCGCCTTCGTCGGCGCCGAGACGACGATCGGGCAGCCGCAGCCCGGTCAGCCGACCGTGTTCCTGACGCGCTTCAACCCGGGGCCGGGCCGGCACCTCGTCTACTTCTTCCAGGCGCCCGATCCGCCGCCGAACGCGACGCAGGATCAGATCGACGAGCACTTCCGTGCCTACGCGCGCCTCGCCGACACGCCGACCAGCCGCATCGTCATCGATCGGAAGCCGCCGCGCTTCCCGATCCCGCAGGGCATCGCTGGTCTCTTCGGTGGCCGCGGCACCGGCGGTGTGTTCACCAACCTGCCGCCGCCCGGTCAGGGACCGCTGGTGCTCGGCGCCACCAACTGCGGCGTCAACGCGACGCCGCCGGCGAGCATCCTGTGCGCGCTGCCCAACGCCGACGTCAACGTCCGCGTGAACGGGCGTCTCTACACCCAGCGCGCCGACGACGAAGGCAAGTGGGCGCTGTCGATCGCGCTGCCGGTCGGCTGGAACCACGTGACGCTGGCGCAGGTCTCCGACTCGCGCGTCGGCGGCGCCTGGAGCGAGAGCTGCCTGTCCAACGACATCGGCCTCGGCGTGCAGTCGCCGGGCGCGCCGATCGTGACCGTGCCGCCCGACATCACCGTCGACGCGACCGGCCCGAAGGGTGCCCAGGTCTTCTATCCGAACGTCACGGCCGTGCGCGCGACCGACGGCGCCAGCGTGCCCGTCCAATGCGTGCCCCCGTCCGGCTCGTTCTTCCGGGCCGGCCGGAACGAGGTGCTGTGCACCGCGACCGATCCCACCACCGGGGCGGTCGGCCTGGGCGAGTTCGCGATCACCGTCATCGACGGTCCGCCGTCGATCAAGGCGGGGAACCTCACGCTCGAGGCGACCGGCCCGGCCGGCACGACGCTGACGGCGTACAGCAACGTCACCGTGTTCGACGCGGTCGATCCCACGCCGGATCTCGAATGCGTGCCGTCCGTGCCGCACCTCTTCTTGCTCGACCAGACGATGCCGGTCGCGTGCACCGTCACCGACAATTCGAACCAGTCGGCGAGCGCCGAGTTCACCGTGCGCGTGGTGGACACGACGCCGCCCGACCCGTGCAAGATGAAGGACCTGAAGGTCGGGACCAACTCCGGCTCGGGCGCGATCGTCAAGTACGACGTCTGCAACGCGAGCGACATCGTCGACGGATCGATTCCGATGACCTGCGATCGGCCGTCGGGCTCGCTGTTCCCGCTGGGCAAGACGCTGGTCACCTGCGCGGCCACGGACAAGCACGGCAACCGTTCGGCGACGACGACGTTCGCCGTCGAGGTCGGCGACACGACGCCGCCGGTACTCAAGCTGCCGGGCACCATCACGGCGATCGCGACCAGCAAGGCCGGCGCGCGCGTCAACTACACCGTCACGGCGACCGACAACGTCGATCCGAAACCGACGGTGAAGTGCACGCCGCCGTCGGGCGCGCTGTTCCCGTTGGGTCCGACCACGGTCACCTGCACGGCGACCGACGTCACCGGCAACAAGAGCACGGGCACCTTCGTCGTGAAGGTCATCGTCGGGTGGGGCGGCTTCCTGGCGCCGGTGAACTCGGACGGCAGCGCGCGGTTCCCGCTCGGGCTGCCGATCGCGCTGCGCTTCATCCTGACGGGCGCGAGCGCGAACATCTGCGACCTGGACGCGAAGCTGTTCCTCGCGCCGCTGGACGCCGCCGGGAAGCCCGGCGCCGAACGCCCCGCGGCCGGCCTGCCGCCGGGTGCGGGCAACCTCTTCTACTTCATCCCGATCATCAATCAGTACGCGATGCTGCTGGACACGCGGCCGCTCAGCCTGGGGCCGTGGCAGCTTCGCGTGGATCTCGGCGACGGCGAGATCCACACCCAGCGCATCACGATGACCAAGCTATTCTGAGGCGATGGGCGCGGTCAGCGATTCATCGACGGCAACGGCGTCCGGGGCGCGGACCGTCCGCGAGGTGGACGAGCGCCCCGTCGAGGACGGCGTTCTCCACCTGATCGTGATGGGGGCGAACCTCTTCTCGATGCACCCGCTGCCCGAATCGGGCAGCGTGTCGATCGGGCGCGACGAGGACGACGACGTGCGCATCGACGAGCCGAACGCCTCGCGGCACCACGCCCGCTTGCACGTCGGCGCGGTGCTGGAGATCGAGGACACCGGCAGCACGAACGGCACGCGCCTGCGCGGCAACCTGCTGCAGCAGGGGCAGCGCGCGCAGGTCTTGCCCGGCGAGGCGATCTCGATCGGGTGGGCGACGCTGATGGTCCAGCGCCGCCGCCCGACGGTGCGCGTGCGCCGCCTGCCGACGCACGCCTACTTCGAGGGACGGCTGGAGGAGGAGTGCGACAAGGCCTCGTCGTCGGGCCGCGTCTTCGCCGTGATGCGCCTGCACGTCGCGCCGGGGACGTCTGCCGAAGCGCTCAGCGAGCTGGTCACGCCCTGGGTGCGGGCCGCTGACGTGCTCGCCTCGTATGGTCCCGACGAGTACGAGCTGATTCTGTTCGAGCACGATGCGAAGCGCGTCGACGACTTCAGCGCCCGCATCGTCGGGCTGCTCGCCGCGCGCAACGTATCGGCCCGCACCGGCGTCGCGTTCTTCCCGGCCGACGCGCGAACGGCGGACGGGCTGATCGCGCGGGCGTGCGAGCGCGTCCAGGGCCGCCACATCTCGGCGACGCCGTCGTCCGACGACGTCCGCTGCGGCCCCGAGATGCGCCGGGTCCACCTGCTCGCCAAGCGCGCCGCGGTGTCGAACATCAACGTCCTGATCGTCGGTGAGACCGGCGTCGGCAAGGAGGTGCTGGCCGAGATCATCCACGGCCTGTCACCGCGCGCGCGGCAGCCGCTGGTGCGCATCAACTGCGCGACGCTGACGCCGACGCTGTTCGAGGCTGAGCTTTTCGGTCACGAGCGCGCCGCCTTCACGGACGCGCGCGAGGCGAAGCCAGGGCTGCTGGAGACGGCAGAGGGCGGGACGGTGCTGCTCGACGAGATCGGCGAGCTGCCGCTGCCCTTGCAGGCCAAGTTGCTGCGTGTGATCGAGACGCACGAGGTGATGCGCGTCGGCGCGGTGAAGCCGCGCACCGTGGATGTCCGCTTCCTCGCGGCGACCAACCGCGTGCTCGAGGACGAGGTCGCGCGGGGCGCGTTCCGGCAGGATCTCTATTACCGGCTGAACGGCATCTCGCTGCTGATCCCGCCGCTGCGCGCGCGCGCCGACGAGATCGAGCCGCTCGCGCGGTCGTTCGTGGAGAACTTCGCCAAGCTTTCGGAGCGGCCAGTCCCCAAGCTTTCGCCGGCCGCGATCAAGCTGCTGGTGGCGTACCCGTGGCCGGGAAACATCCGCGAGCTGCGCAACACCATCGAGCGCGCGCTGCTGCTGTCGACGGGCGACGCGATCACGCCCGAGGATCTGCCGCTGGAGAAGATGCGGGGGACGCCCATGTCGATGGAGCGCGTGTCAGAGCCGGCGCCCACGTCGAGGTCCGCGCAGTCGTTCGCGGTGCCGCTGCTGGACGACGAGAGCCGCGTCGACTACGAGCGCATCGTCGAGAGCCTGTCTTTGTGCAGCGGCAACCAGACCCGCGCCGCGAAGCTCCTGGGCATGTCCCGCCGCACCTTCTGCGCCCGCCTCAAGGCCTACGGGATCCCGAGACCGCGGGTCACCGGGAATTCGTAGTCGATCCAGAGCGGATTGCCCTCACCCCGACCCTCTCCCGCAAGCGGGAGAGGGAGAAAGATCCGATCTGGTCCCCTCGCCCCGCGAAGCGGCAGTGTGGGAGAGGGTTAGGGAGAGGGGTCCGCGCGTCCGAGCTACGCCGCCAGCTCGATCATGCGCAGCATGGCGCGGGCGGCGCCTTCGCGGACGTCGGGCGGCACGGTGATGCGTTGCTCGGCGGGCTCGTCGCGCAGGGTGCGGTAGACGCTCTCGAGGTCGGTCGCCTTCATGAACTGGCAGAGGCGGCACGGCTTGTAGAACTGCTTCTCGGGGTGCTCCAGCTCCAGGCGCACGACCAGGCCGCACTCGGTCAGGATCGCGTAGCGCGATCGCTCGGGGTGCGCCTCGACGAACTTCGCCATCTGCGAGGTCGACAGGACCGCGTCGGCGGCGCGCTGCAACTCGGGCCGGACCTCGCCGTGCACGATCACCGTCGCCTGCGGATCGTCGCGGCGGATGCGCGCGATGTCGTCGACGGTCATCTGGTGGTGGACGTGGCAGGCGCCCTCCCACGCGAAGACGTTGCCGACCAGCCCCTGCTTCTCGCCCTGGCGGATCAGCGGCTCGACCATCTCGGCGTACTCGCGCGGGTGGAACTTGTGCGGCTCGGGCGGCGGCAAATACATGCGCTTCGTGTTCAGCGCGACCTGGTAGGCGAGGTTCTGGTCGGGCACGAACAGCAGGTCCGGCACGCCCAGCTTGGTCGCGATGCGCGCCGCGTTCGAGCTGGTGCAGCACGTGTCCGACAGCGCCTTCACGTCGGCGTACGTGTTCACGTACGTCATCGTCGCGAAGCGGCGTCCCGCCGCGCGCAGGAAGTCCTGGCGCTCGGCCACGTCGTCGGCGTCGACCTCGGCCAGCGAGCACAGCGCCCGCATGTTGGGCAGGTAGACGGGCCGGTCGGGCGCGAGCGTGTGGCACCCCTCGGCCATGAAGCGCACGCCGCAGAACACGACAAGGTTCGCGTCGATGTCGCGGGCGCGCACCGCCAGCTCGAAGCTGTCACCGACGGTGTCGGCGATCGCCTGGACCTCGGGCACCTGGTAGTTGTGGGCCGGGACGAAGGCCTTCTTCTCGCGCTTGAGCCGGCGAATCTCCCCCCACAGCTCTTCGACGCGCGGGGCGTCGGCCTCCTGGACCTGGCCTCCCTTGACGAGCCGGTCGAGTGACACGAACGACATGCACATTTCTACCACCCCGATGGTACGTTCGCGGGCAGGTCAACGAATGTCTCGAATGTTCGATCCGGAGATCTGGCGCGACGTCACCGGCGGTGAGGTCGCGGAGCGCGTCCGCAAGCTGACGCGCGTGACGCCCTTGATTCCAGCGCCCGCGCTGGGGCGGCGCACGGGCGCCGACGTCTGGCTGAAGCTGGAAAACCTGCAGCGGACGGGATCGTTCAAGCTGCGCGGCGCCGCGGCCCGCATCGCGGCGCTGGCGCTGCGCGCCGGGGACTCCAAGCCCCGCGTCGTCGCTGCGTCCGCGGGTAATCACGGCCTGGGCGTGGCGCTGGCGGGCCGTGCGTTCGGCATCGAGGCGACCGTGCTCGTGTCGGCGCAGACGCCCGAGGTCAAGCGCGCCGGCATCGCGGCGCTGGGCGCGCGCGTCGAGGTCGCGGGCGCGACATACGACGAGGCAGAGGCGGCCGCGCGCGAGCGGGCCGCGGCCGACCCGGGCCTGGTGTTCGTGTCGGCGTTCGACGACGACCACGTGATCGCGGGCAACGGCGGCCTCCTCGCGCGCGAGGTCCTCGCGCAGCTCCCCGACGTGCAAGCGATCGTCGTCCCCGTCGGCGGCGGCGGGTTGGCGGGCGGCATCGGCGTCGAGGTCGTCCCACGCGGTATCAAGGTTCTGGGCGCGTCACCCGAGGCCAACTGCGCGATGCGCCGATCGCTGGACGAGGGCCGCGCCTACACGACGTACGAAGGCGGGCCGACGCTCGCCGAAGGCCTGGAAGGCGCGGTCAGCGAGCGCACCTTCGCGATGGCGCGCGACTACTTCCCCGACATCGCGCTGGTCAGCGAGCTGCAGATCCGCGAGGCGATCGTCTACGCCTACCGGACGCTCGGAATCATGTGCGAGGCGTCGGCCGCGCCGGCCATCGCTGCGCTGCTCGACGACGCGAGCGCGATCCGCGGCCGCCGCACCGTCGTCGTCATCAGCGGCGGCAACATCGAGCCCGACCTGTTCGACCAGCTGCTCACAGGCGCCGCCGTCAGCAGCTGACGTCAGTCGACCTTCTTCTGCTTCTCGCCGGCGCTCTTCGCGCGCGCGAGCGCGGCGGTGCGCAGCGTGTGGCCCGTGGGGCCGTCGCCCAGCTTCTTGCGCGCGGCCGCGCCGTGCCCCGCGCCCAGGATGTCGCGCAGGTAGGCCTCGTACTGGAACGTGTCCGAGTGCTGCTCGGTGTGGCAGGCCGTGCACGTGCTCGCGGGCGTCTCCCGATGAACCGAAGGCGGATCTTCCGTGCCCTCCTCGGCGACGTGCTTCGACCCGGGACCGTGGCAGACCTCGCACTGCACGTCGCGCAGGCGGTCGGTGTGCCCCAGGCTGCTGCCGCCGACCTCGCCGTAGCCGGTGACGTGGCAGCTGACGCACTTGTAGTCGTTCTGCTTGCCGCCATCGACCAGCGTCTTCCACGCCGACGCGTGCACCGTCTTCTTCCAGAACGCGGCCGCGCTCTTGTGGCAGGAGGTGCACTTCGCGTCGCCCACGAAGTACGGACGGCCCGGCTCGGGCGGCGGCGGCGGCTTCGCGCTCTTGAGGTTGATCGCCGCGATCGTCCCGTCCAGCTTGCGCATCTGCGCGGCGACCTTCTCATCGCGCGGGAGGCTGCGGCGCAGCGGGATCAACCGGTTCGTGAAGTACGTGCCCTCCGGCGCCTTCCAGGGCGTGTCCAGCTGCGCGCGCTCCGCGACCAGCGCCTCGCGCTCGGCCCGCTTGTTCGCGATGAATTTCTGATCGCCGCCGCTGGCGGCCGTCCACGCCTTCAGATCGTCATCGATGCGTCCGACCGATCGGTCTATCTCCACGCGCCGCAGCGCCGCCGCCTCGGGGCCGCCCGCGTCGACGAGCGGGCCCTTGCCACGCCAGACGATGTCGACGCGGCCCACCCGCTGCAGCTCATCGGCGGACGCGACCAGGAACGCATTGCCGACCTTCTCGGCGCGATCCATCCCGTGCCCGACCTGGCGCCCGAGCACGACGAGATCGACGGCGGCGTCGCGCGCCACCCGCCGCGCCAGCGGCTTCTCGACCGGCGCCAGCGCGATGACCAGCTCGGCGCCTTTCGAGCGCAGCGCCGCCGCCTCGCGCTTCGCGGCGGCGACGGGATCCTCAGCCGTGCCCCCGATGCCGCCCGCCAGCGACGGATCGGCGACGCCGATGATGCCCACGCGCACGCCGCCGACCGTCTCCAGGCGCGACGCCGTCACGTTCTTCGCGCCCTTGATGTTGCTCGCGATGCGATCCGGCGTGAACACGCCCGCGCCCGGCATGATGTCGGTCTCCGCGAGGCCGGCGGCGAACGGCGGTCCGATGCGGGCCAGCGCCTCACCCAGGAACGTCGCGCGCGCGGCGTTCGCTTGCTTCTCCTTCGGCGTGCTGCTCTCGGGAAACGACAGCCCGCCCCCGTCGAGCAGCAGAACGGGAGTGGTGCGCGCCGTCGTCCGGACCAGCGCCGCATATCGGGAGACGTCGCCGAGCGGATCGCTCGTGCAGCCGCAGGGCTCGGGCGTGCCGTGGACCTCGGCCGTGTAGAAGAGGGTCAGGCGGCGCTCGCCCGCGGGCGCGGCGCACGTCGCTGCGACGAACCCGACCGCGACCGTCGTCGCGGCGAGAATCGAAAGACCAAGGATGCGGGCGGGCACCATCGGGAGCACTATCGCAATCCCGCGCCGTGCCTGGCAATTCCCGGGACCCACCGACGGAGTGCGCTTGACAGCGGGGGCCCCCCCGGTTAGGTTCGCCAGCCCGTTACCCAGGAAAGCACCAAATCGATGGCCGTAACAATCAGACTGACCCGCGCTGGCAGCAAGAAGGTTCCTTTCTATCGCGTCGTCGCCGCCGATCGGCGCAGCCCGCGCGATGGCCGTTTCATCGAGCAGCTTGGCGTCTACGACCCGCTGCGCGATCCGGTCGAGTTCCGCGTGAACCAGGAGCGCCTGGATCACTGGATCAAGAACGGTGCGTTGCCCAGCCAGACTGTGGGCGAGCTCATGAAGCGGCAGCGTCAGGCCGCTCCCGCGGCCGCGAAGGCGTAGTCACCTCCGTCGGCTGCAAGTTACAAAGTTAAACGACGCATGAGCGACGTCGCCGACAAAGGGTCGTCAGGGAGCGGAGCTCCCGTCCAGCCCGGCCAGCCGGCGCTGCGCGATCTGGTCGACTACCTGGCACGCGGGCTGGTCGATCACCCCGAAGAGGTCGAGGTCGAGGAGATCTCCGAGCCCGACGCGCTCGTGTTCGAGCTGAAGGTCGCGGAGCAGGACCTGGGCAAGGTCATCGGCAAGCAGGGTCGCACGGCGAAGGCGCTGCGCACGATCCTGTCGGCCGCGTCCGCGAAGACGCGCCGCCGCGTCATCCTCGAGATCCTCGAGTAGCGAGGCCGTGTCGCGTGAGGGAGCGCGAGCTTTGCTTGCGCGAGCTCATCGCGGGAGGTTCGGAACCCTTTGAGGGTTCCGAATAGGGCTGGATGGCGGCAGCTAACTACGATCCGGACACGCTGTCCGTCGGTGTGCTGGGGCGTCCGCACGGCGTGCGGGGCGACATCTACTTCCGGCCCCACAACCCCAAGAGCCGCGCGTTCGATGATCTGGCGCAGCTGTGGCTGGTGCGCGAAGGCCAGTCGCGTCTTTACGTCGTCACGTCGATGCGGCCCGTCGCCGACGCGTACGTCGCGCACCTGGAAGGCGTCGACGATCGCGAGGCCGCCGCCGCGCTGACGCAGGCCGAGGTGCGCATCGCGCGCGCCGACCTGCCGCCCCTGGAGCCGGGCGAGTATTTCATCGAGGACGTCGTCGGCTGCGCCGTCGAGCACGAGGACGGCCGCTCGCTGGGCGTGGTGCGGGCGACGCTGTGGAACGGCGCGCACGATCTCGCCGAGATCGAGGGCCCCGACGGCCGCGAGCACCTGATCCCGCTCGTCCCCGAGTTCGTTGTGAGCGTCGACGCCCCAGGGCGCAAGATGCGCGTGAGCTGGCAAGAGGAGGAAGAAGCGGCGAGCGAGGGCGAGCCGGACGACGAGGAAGACGCCGAGGACGGCGATGTCTGACGGTGACGTCGCGCCGCCCGCGATCACCTTCGAGATCGTCACGCTGTTCCCCGAGATGTTCGACGGGTTGCTGGCGACGACGGTGATCGGCAAGGCGATCGCAGCCGGGATCGTCGCGGTCCACCGGACGAACCCGCGCGATTTCGGCCTCGGTAACTACAAGCAGGTCGACGACACGCCTTACGGCGGCGGTCCGGGAATGATCATGCGCGTCGAACCGATCGCCGCGGCGCTCGACGCGATCGCGGCCGCGCGCGGCCCGTCGCACCGGATCCTGCTGACGCCGCGCGGGCGGCGCTTCGATCAGGCAGCGGCGCACGCTTTGGCGTCGCGACCGCGCATCACGCTGCTGTGCGGCCGCTACGAGGGCGTCGACGAGCGCGTCGCATCCCTGGTCGATGACCAGATCTGCATCGGCGACTTCGTCCTGGCGGGCGGCGAGCTGGCCGCGGCGGTCGTGCTCGAGGCGACGGCCCGGCTGATCCCAGGCGTGCTCGGGTGCGGTCTCTCCGCCGGCGACGAATCGTTCTCGGCGGGGCGCCTCGAATATCCGCAGTGGACGCGTCCCGCCGACTGGAACGGCCAGGCCCCGCCGCCGGTCCTGCTCTCGGGCGATCACAAGGCGATCGCGCGCTGGCGCCGCCTCGCCTCGATGCGGCTCACGCGGGCGCAGCGGCCCGACCTGCTGGCGGCGCATCCGCTGACCGCCGAGGAACAGAAACTGCTGGATTCCGACGATGATCCCGACCGCAAATGACGGGAAAAGCCGCGGGGCTGCGGCTCGTCCGCCGCTGGCTGGCTCGTCCGGGGCCGGCTTGGCTGGGCCTGGCCCGTCGGGCTGGCACCGGCGAAAACCCCGCTCGGCACTTGACTCCCGGCGCCGCTCCGTCTAGGTATACGGCCTTTCCATGGGCATGCATCCGCTTCTGAAGGAGATCGAGAACAGCTATCGGCGTGCCGATCTGCCCGAGCTCCGCTCCGGCGACAGCGTTCGCGTTCACACGCTGATCAAAGAAGGTGAAAAGGAGCGCGTGCAGGTCTTCGAGGGTGTCGTGATCGGCCAGCACCGCGGCGGATCGCGCGCCTCGTTCACGGTCCGCAAGGTCTCGTACGGTGTCGGCGTCGAGCGCATCTTCCCGCTGCACACGTCGCGCATCGAGAAGATCGAGGTGCTCTCCCGCGGCGAGGTTCGTCGCGCGCGCCTCAACTACCTGCGCGAGCTCGAGGGCAAGGCCGCCCGCATCAAGGGCGAGAAGGACACCGGCGAGAAGGCCGGTGCCAGCGCCGCTGCCGCTGCGGCCGCGGCTGCAGCTGCAGCTGCCGACAGCACGACCGAAGCCGTCTCGTAACCGCGAGGCGGTCCGACCGTGGATCGCCGAGCGGGGACCGGCCGTGAGGCAGAGGATCTCGCGGCCGCGCATCTCGAACGCGCGGGCCTGCGGATCGTCGCCCGCAACTGGCGGCGTCCGGAAGGCGAGCTGGACATCGTCGCCGACGACGGCGGCACCTGCGTGTTCGTCGAGGTCCGCTCGCGCACCGGCGAGGAGCATGGCCACGCGCTGGAGACGATCACGCCGCGCAAGCGCGCGCAGGTCGTGCGCGCGGCGCGCCTCTATCTGGATGCCGAGACGCCCGCGGCGGGCGGATTCCGCTTCGACGTCGTCGCGGTGACGTTCTGGGACGACAATCGGCAGCCCGACGTCGTCCACATCGCGGACGCCTTCGATACCGGCGGCTAGCCGGAAGGGCCTACTGACAGTTGCTCGGCTGCTTGATGCCGCCCGGGGGCACGCTGACGAAGTCGGTGCAGACGCACATCTTCTGGCAGGCGAATGGGCCGACCAACGTCGGCCACGCGCACACGAAGCCACCGCGGCAGCGCTTGTCGGCCGCGTTGTCGGGGTTGCCCTTCTCGCCGTCCTCGCAGTCGGCGTTCTCCTCGCACGACGCCGTGCAGAGCGGGCCGGTACCGGATACGTTCGCCGCGACCTGCGCCGCCGAACGGGGATCCTTCTCGGCGCCGGGCAGGAGGCAGATACGGCTCGGGCACTCCAGCGCGGGCGACGACACGGCGGCGATCTGGCCGCTGCTACCGCCCAGCGGCATCGTGCCGAGCTCGCAGGGCCGGCCGACGTGCTTGTCCTCGCAGGCTCCTCCCAGGCCGAACAGCGTCAGCGCCAGCGCCAGCAGTCCGAAAGTGCGCGCCGCCAACGAGATCGAGGGGGATGAGGAACGCAACGTCATGGGAACTCCTTGTGTTCTTCCGGTGGGGATCTCGCGATAGCCTCGGCACCTGCTGCGGATCGACTGCCAAAGCCCGAAAGGCGGCGCCATGTTACCTACACGACCGTAGCAGTCAAGCGTCACACGACCGTCGCCGTCAAGCGCCGCGAGAAGCCGCGATCGCGCTGACGCGATCGGAGATCGCGCTTTCACGGACACGACGCCGGTTTCGTGAAGCCGCCCGCGGGCTCGGGGACGAAGTCGCGGCACACGCACATCTTCTGGCAAGCGAAGGCGCCGACCGTGGTTGGCCACGCGCACGCGAAGCCGTTCTTGCAGCGCGGGTCCGCCGGATCGCCCGCGCGGCCGGACTCCGCATCCTCGCAGTCCCGGTCCGACGCGCACGCGGCGGTGCACAGCGCGCCCGTGCCCTCTGGATTGCCCGCGCCCGGCAGCAGGCAGACGCGGCTCGGGCACTCGAGGGCCGGCGACGACAGGGTCACGACCTGCCCGCTCGTGCCCCCGAGCGGCGTCGTGCCGACCTCGCACGGCCGGCCGACGCCGGTGGGACCGCAGCTAACCGCCCCGAAAGCGGCGACCACCAAGCCGAACGCGATGCGTGAGATCCGGCGCGAGATCGAGGGCAGCGTCATGGGGCACTCCTTGGCGATTGGTCCTGACGCGAGCCGCAAACCGACGGCGCGCACACCTGGCTAGTCGCTGACCTGTGCCGCACCCCGGTCAAAAATCAGCCGCTGTTGTACATCCGACGTCGCGTTTCCACGCGCGCGGGTGACGCGGCTAATCGCTTGATTTTGGGGGTGAATCCCCTTGACACCAAAGTTCGCGTTTCAGTAGCATGACCCGGTTTTGGGTACGTGACTCCACGCGCGCGCACGTGCGTGTGGCGGTCTGGAAGGTGATGGCGGGCGGTGTAAGGGTTTGGCAGCTGCGACTCGTGATCCCTTTCTTTCGGAATCCGTCGTAAAAGAGTCCCGTCGTCTCCCCCCGTGCTCCCACGCACAACTCCTAGCGAGGTCCCCGCATGACCCGAATCCGCGTCGTCGGCCTGTTGTTGACGAGTTCGTTGCTGCTCGCGAGCCCGCTCGCTCTGGCCAAGAAGAAGAAGTCCGCTGAGTTCGTTCCCGAGGAAGGGGCATCGGGCGATCAGCCGTCGAAGGTTCTCGAGCGCGCGTTCAAGTTGTACGACGGCGAGGACTTCTATTCGGCGTCGATCGAGCTCAACAAGGTCATCGAGGGCGAGTCGGGCGACAGCGAGCCCAACAAGCAGAAGGCCGAGTTCTGGATGGGCAAGGCCCTCTACAACATGAAGTACTACTCGGCGTCGCTGTCGTACTTCGATCGCATCGTCCAGAAGGGGTCGGGGCACGCGTACTACAACGCGACGCTGAAGTGGCTCGCGTCGCTGTCGCGCCAGCTTCCGGATTCGACCGGCATCCTGGAGAAGATCGGTAAGTACAACCGCGCCGAGCTGGATCAGCCCGCGTTGGAGAAGGTGCGCGACGAGCTGTACTTCCTGCTGGGCAAGTTCAACTACCAGAAGGGCCAGTTCAAGCAGGCCGTCGAGCTGTTCGCCGCGGTGCCGACCACCAGCGAGTTCTACGTGCAGGCGAAGCTGTTCGAGGGTGCCACGCACGTCCGCGAGTACCAGGCGAAGCCGGCCGTCGAGGCGTTCAAGGAGGTGCTCCGCACCGCCGCGGACAGCACCGACCCGCGCATCAAGCCGTTCGAGGACCTCGCGAACCTCTCGCTCGCGCGCACGTTCTACTCGACCGGACAGTACGAGCTGGCGACGAAGTACTTCGACCGCGTCTCGCAGGAGTCGTACGACTGGGCGAACAGCCTGTTCGAGTCGTCGTGGGCGAACTTCATGCTGAAGCAGCGCGGCTACTCGAAGGCGCTCGGCAACATCCACACCATCCAGGCGCCGTTCTTCGAGAACTACATCAAGCCCGAATCCATCGGGGAAGGCCTGACGGTCAAGGCGACGATCTACTTCTACAACTGCCTGTTCGATCGCGCCCAGGAGGCGATCGACGAGTTCAACGCCATCTACCCGACGGTGTTCATCGAGCTCAAGAAGCTGAT
>Ga0207661_10001223_pt1 | contig 17180 bp, 13 predicted proteins | sample KBSC713LmetaG_FD_184337 | JGI IMG/M metagenome (GOLD analysis project Ga0207661, IMG submission 184337) | Corn rhizosphere microbial communities from Kellogg Biological Station, Michigan, USA - KBS C7.1-3L metaG (SPAdes) (version 2) | ecosystem: Host-associated > Plants > Roots > Rhizosphere ...
CGCGATAGACTTGCGCCATGATTCGACAGATTGTGCCGTTGTTCTTCACAACTGACATTCCAGAGACGCTTTGCTATTACCGCGAAAAGCTGGGATTTGAGTGCCTAGGGACATGGCAGGATCCTCCAGTGTATGCAATTGTGGCGCGGGACCATCAGGCGATTCATTTCCGGTGTGCGGCGCCTCCGACGGCGAATCCGGATAAGTATGCGGAAGAATTGCTGGACGCGTATCTGTATGTTGAGGACGCGGATGTGCTCTATGCGGAGTTCGCAGCGAAGGGCGTGGAGTTTGTGCGAGAGCTCGGTGATATGCCGTGGCGCTGCCGGGAATTCGTGGTCAAGGATTATGAGGGACGGTTACTGGCCTTTGGGGCAGATTTGTGAGGGTGGGCCGGGCTCCCGTCCATCGCGCAAGAAGCTGCGCGATGGACGGGCACCCGACGTGTAGTATTGTTCTCGCTGATTTGAAATCTAGCGTTTTGAGTATTCAGGAGGTTGTGCAATGCGGATCAATGTGATGGTTATGGGTTGCGTGCTGTTGTGTGCGGGCGTGGCGGCAAACGCGGAGGGACCGAAGTCGGCTCATGCGGAGCTTAAGAATGCGCAGGGAGCGACGGTTGGAACTGCGAAGTTCAAGGCGACTGCGAACGGGGTGAAGGTGAGCGTGAAGGTTTCGCAGCTGACGCCCGGCGAGCATGGGATACACATCCACACAGTTGGGAAGTGCGAGGCGCCGGCGTTTTCAACCGCGGGCGGGCATTTCAATCCAACAGGGGCACATCATGGAGCGAAGAATTCGCAGGAGCCTCATCCCCACGTTGGCGATCTGGACAACTTGAACGTCGGGAAGAACGGAAAGGCGAGCACGACATTCACGATCACGGGAGCGACGCTGGCGGACGGGCAGAACTCGCTGTTTCATGAAGGCGGGACGGCGCTGGTGATCCACGGCAAGGCGGATGATCTGATGTCGGATCCTTCGGGCAATTCGGGCGAGAGGGTTGCGTGCGGGGTGATTGAGAAGTAGTGAAAAGGCAGTGACCGAGGGAACAAGGAACCGAAGGAACAGGGAGCGAGATCCCGAGCGGCGAAGGGCGTTCGGAATTGGGGAAGGTTCTCCGCGGCTGCGGAGCAGTGTCGATTGCGAATACGGACTTTGCCGATTTTGCGAATCACGTCGAAGCGGATGGAGTGTTCCGCGGATTTCCTGAGACGCCGCAGAAGATCAGATCGAAACTGCTTGATTTGGCCGTTGACTCGAGTGAAGCGATTTTGACTTCGCTCGCGTAGCCCTTTATAAATGTGGATGTCATCGAATCTCATTTCATGACAACCTTGCCGCTCAATTTTTCGGGCGGATCAGGTACAACCGCAATCGTCAGGATGCTCGGGAAGGCGGTGTAAATCCGCCACTGCCCCGCAACTGTGAGCGCTCCTTTTTCGTGTAAATGCGAAGAGGGTCTCGGCTGGAGCGATTTCGCTCAACCACTGGAGCATGGCTTCGGGAAGGTTACAGCTCAGAGGAAAGCGCAAGTCAGGAGACCGGTCCTCGACACTCACCCCAGCTTGCGTTCCGAGGGGAACGGAGGAGCCTTCCATGCTATTTCGTTGGTTGCACAGATTCGAGCGCGTTGTTCTCGGCTACGGCCTGACAGCGCGGCTATTCGCATGTCTATTTATCTTCTTGAGCGCGGCAGTTATGGAGGCCGCCTCCATTCGTGGTGTAGTCACGGACGCATCAGGGTCAAGGGTGACTGGCGCCGCAGTGCAGCTGATCATGAGCGGATCGGTTGTAGGTTCAGCCGTATCGGGGGCAGACGGTAGCTTCCAGATTCTGACTGGGCACAAGGGGCGGTTCTACCTTGTGGTTTCAGCGACAAAGTTCCGGCAGATGGAGACACCAGGCTTCTACGCGGGGCAACTGGACAACATCGAGCGAAACATTGTGCTGGAGCCGGAGTGGGTTCACGAGTCGATCGTGGTGACGGCGACCGGAACTCCAACGCCACAGCGGCAGACCGGTGCTGCGACAAGCGTGATCGGGCCGCAGGAGCTTGAGCTAAGCACGGACCTTGTCAGTGCTCTGCGCCAAATACCAGGCACGTCGGTTGTGCAGACGGGGCAGCGCGGAAGCCAGACTTCGCTGTTTGTGCGCGGGGGCGATTCGGATTCGAATCTGGTGCTGGTCAATGGCGTGAATGCGGGTGATCTGGGAGGGCGGTTCGATCTCGGGCCACTGACGACGACCGCGATGGAGCGCAGCGAGATTTACCGAGGGCCGAACTCGAGCCTGTATGGCGCTGATGCTGAGAGCGGTGTGGTGAACGTTGCGACGCAGTATGGCACGACGAGTTTCCCGTCGCTGATTTTTCATGGGGACTGGGGAAATTTCCAAACGTCGCACGAGGATCTGACAGCGGCGGGAACGTTCGGAAAGCTCGATTACCTGGGAGCATACAGCTGGCTGCAGACCGACAACAATTTACCTCACAATCAATTTCACGTTGGGACTGTGGCCGCCAATGCCGGGTTGGCGCTGACGGGTTCGACGCAACTGCGGGGAACACTGCTGTATGGCGTGGATGCAACCGGGGTTCCGGGGACGTGGGAGTTTCATAACGTTGCGGATAATGCGACGGAGAAGGATCAGGATCTGTACATCAGCGCATCGATCGATAACCAGACCACGCCTGACTTTCACAACATGGTGCGGTACGGCGCGACGCGCAAGCGCGAGCAGTTTCATCTGTGGGAGCCGAGCGGGACGCTGCAGACGTATGACATGTTTGGCGACCAGGCCTACTTCGGGGATACGGTAACGATCAAGGGGGCGAACGGATACTCGGCGACGGGGCAGGCAATCCTGGATTTTCCGGGGCTCTATCCTCAGGGACATCAGCTGGTATCGAATCGTGACGGGTTGGTGTACCAGGGAAACTACACGGTGACGCCGCACCTGGTGGCACAGATCGGGTTTCAGTTTGAGAATGAGCGCGGATCGGAGCCGGGAAGTTCCTTTTATCCGCCGGTAGAGCGGACGAACTACGACTATCGGGCGGCGGTGCATGGGGATTTCAAGAGCCGGCTGTTTTATACGCTGGGTGGGGACCTGGAGCACTATTCGCTGTTCGGCGTTCAGACGACGCCGCGAGCCGGTGTTTCGTTCTATGCACTGCGACCGCGAAAGGGCATTTTCAGCGGAACGCGAATCCTGTTCAATTTCGGGGACGCGGTTCGCGAGCCCTCGCTGACAGACGAGTTCTATTCTCTTTACAAATTTCTGCAGACGTATGGTGGTCAGGACACGATTGCGCAGATGCATATTGCGCCGATCCAGGCACCGACGGCACGGACGTACGAAGGCGGATTCGAGCAGTCTCTAGCAAGCGAGCATTTGATCTTCAAGGCGAGTTTCTTTCACAACCAGTTCGGTAGGCAGATCGAGTACGTAGGGTGGAATCTGATTCCGGCACTGCTGCCAAACCTGACGGCAGAGCAGCAGAATGCACTCGAGCAGCAGTTGCAGGCGGATGGGGCTTATGAACTGACGCTGAATACAGAAGCGTTCCGCGCGATGGGCGTTGAGGCCACGATGGAGAGCGGGATTGGAAGATTCGTGTTTCTGCGCGGCGGGTACACGTATCTCGATGCGGTGATTCAGCGCTCGTTTACCAACGATGACGTCGATCTGCTTGGGCCTGTTCCTACGTACAACGGCATACCGGTTGGAACCTATTCGCCGCTGGTGGGGGCGCGTCCATTTCGGCGGCCTCCGCACACGGGATTCTTCTCAGCGAGTTATTCGCGGAACCTCTTTACGGTGTTATTCAATTCAGCGTTTGCGAGCCGGGCAGATGACTCGACGTTTCTGGGGGCGTTTGATCAGGATGGCGGAAACAGCCTGCTGTTGCCTAATCGCAATCTCGATCATGGCTATGCGAAGGTGGACCTGGGGGGCAGCGTACGAGTGCGCGACTGGGTGAGTGCGTACGTGCAGGCAGAGAACCTGACTAACAACCATCACATCGCGCCGATCGGGTATGTGAGTTTGCCGACTAGCGTGCGCGTGGGTTTGAAGTTTCAGTGGGGAAGAGAGAAGGCGAATGTGACGCCGTCGGCGCGGCGATAGAAAGCTGTTCAACGATTCTTAACGGGGCCGATTCCTCATCGGCCCTTTCGTTTTATACAAGCCTTGAGAGCCGCAGGTGCATCCAAACGTACATGCAGCCTTGAAGTGCTGTGAGTTGAATATCTAGAGAAAAGTAAGTTACAGAAAGTAAATTAACTTAGCCGCCAGAGCCGATCCTAATCTCCCTTCCTGCATCGGTTGTGGCAAGTCAGGAGCCAATGTGAGAAAGCATTGCAAGGAAGGATTGCGTCTATACAACTCTTTTCTGAAAGCGTTAAAGGAATGGGGACTTGCGGAAGTGGATAGGCAAGCGGTGGAGATGCTCCCGCTGGGACCGGTCAGGCTGAAAGAGATTTCACAGACAGCAAGGAAAGCGGATGGTGCGCACATCAATGCGCGCCGTAAATATGCAGAGCACATTTCGGAGTGCCTTGTGTGCAGCAGGAACCTGGTGCTGGGGTAGAAGCCCTAGAACTCGAGGCGCATGCCTAGCTGGATGCGGCGTGGAGGGCCGACGGAGGTGACATCTTCGAAGGTGGGCGAGGTTTCGACGGTGTCGACGCTCGAGGGATTCTCGTGATTGAGAAGGTTGAAGGCTCCGGCGGAGAATCCGAGGCGCGGGGCTTCTTCATCCTTGTTCGCGGTGATGGCGAAGTCGTGTCCCCAGCGGAGATCAAGATCAACGTAGGAAGGCAGAGTCTCTGAGTTGCGCTCGACGCCGTCGGGACGCGTGTTGAAGAAGCTGTCGCCATATGAGTCGGTACCGGTAGTAATGGTCCAGGGACGGCCGGTATTGGCGAATACGCCGGCGGCGATGTTGTAAATACTCTTGGGGTTCACCATGGCGTACATGCTGACGCGATGGCGGCGATCCCAACTGGAGCGGCCCCACTCATCGTTGGGCGCGTACTGGTTCTGCGGGAACCAGCCGATGCCATTGGTGTTTGAGTCGTAGTGCGAGAAGGTATAGCGACCGAAGCCGGTGAAGTATTTATTGACGCGTCCGCGGAAGGAGACGTCGAGGCCACTGCCCTCGAAGAAACCTTCGGGCTGCATCTGGCGAATGATGCCGTAGTTGGGATCGGGCCGCTCGGTGTAGCCGGACTCGGGTGTAGGCGCATTGATGTCGATGGAACGGAACTCGTGAATGCCGCGGGCGGAGTAGGCGCTGACTACTGCTGTGGCTTTCTCGCCGATCTGCCGCTCAATGGAGAGGCCGTACTGCATCTGGTAAGGAATGGCGGCGTTGGGCGCGAGCTGAGCATGGTTGGCGGGCTGCTCGGTGACGGCGGTGCAATCGCTGACTGGGACGCAACCTGTAGCGGGCTCGTCTGCTGGGTCGAGTGAGATGTTGATGGCGCGACGGCGGGCATTCTGGTAGCGGACGAGGTCGAGGATGGGGCCGGAGCCGAAGCGGTCGTAGTAGATGCCGCCGCCACCGCGGAGAACGGTCTTGGAATCTTCATCGATGACATACGCGAAGGAGACGCGAGGCGCGAAGCCGAGTCGCTTTTCGGCCAGGAAATTCTGCCAGTCGTAACGAATGCCGGGCGTGATGGAGAAGCGATCGCTGATCTTCCACTGGTCTTGAATGAAGGCGCCCATCTCCTGCTGGTGGTAAATGAAGTGGGTGTCGCCGGTGTTTTGCGAGAAGGCGGAGGGGCGATTGTTGATGTAGTTGTCCAGAGCGCTCGCGGCGACAGAGCCGTCGGCATTGAGCGTAGGGCCGAAGGTGTATGAGCCAAGGGCGTTGGTGTTGTCGTTGTAGGCACGGCGACTGATGTGCGGTGCACCGGCGCCGAGCTTAATGGTGTGACGGCCGCGCGACCAGGTGACCATGTCGTTGATGCGGAAGTTGTATTCGGTGCTAAGGTATTCGCTCTGCGCGGATCCGCCGCTGAAGTCGCCGACTACGCTGATGTGGGGAGCCTCGACGACGTTGGTGTGGCGGTTCATGGTGTGCTCGCCGACGACGGAGAACTGGTTCAGCAGGATAGGCGAGAGGGTCGAATCGACGTGAATGACTGTGTCGTCCTCATGCCACAGGCCGTTGTAGGCGGCGCTGGCAAGGGTCTGGCCGCCGACTCCCTGGTTCTGTCCGGTCCACTCTTCATAGGCATATTGCGCATAGGCGGAGTGCTTGTCACCAAACTGGTGAGCGATGCGAGCGCTGAATTCAGTGTCACGATTTGGCGTGGGGACGTTTGCTTGAAAGAGGCCGGTGGGGTTGTCGGAAGTTGGGACTACGACTGCGTTGACCACCGAGTTCAGGTCCTCTTCAGCACGGCTGAAGCTGCCGAGGAAGCTGCTCTTCTTCGAAAAGAAGACGGGGCCAGTCGCGTGGCCTTCGAAGATGCGACGCTGTTCGTAGGGCTTGGAGGGCGCGAGGGCATTCTGCGCGTTCAGGGCGTTGTCGCGGAACGAGAAATTGAACTGGCCGTGATACTTGTCCGCGGTCGATTTGGTGACGACTTCCATCTGCCCGCGGCCGGGCCAGTAGTAACGGGCGGAGTAAGGATCCTGGTTGATTCGAACTTCCTGTACTGCGGAAGCTGAGACAGGAGAGCGATTAGCTTCGACGCCGTCAACCATGAGACCGGAGCCGCCGGTTCCGGAGGCGCTGTCGTCGAGGAACACGCTCATTGCACCGACATAGTCGTTGTCGAAGATGGGTAGTTCTTTAAGTTCGGTCGAAGTGAGAACGGAGGAGTCGTGGTTTTCTTCGGAGGCAGTGAGATCTTCGTCCGTGTCGCCGTTGACGCGGATGTTGGTGGCGACTGAGGCGATGGGAAGGGTGATGTGGAGGGGCGCGGCGAGGACGTGAGACGCGGGAGTCGCCAGGGTCACGATGGGCTTGATGGTGACAGGGAAGTGGACGGTTTCGAAACCGGGCTCGGAGATGACGAGGGTGAAGCTGCCGGAGTGCGGCGCGGCCATCTGGAAGTTGCCAACGCCATCGGACGTGGTGGTGCCTGCGACGGCGCCGTCGGAGTCGACGAGGTTGACCTGGGCATTGGGAACGATCGCGCCCGTGGGATCGGCGACGACACCGTGGACGGTGGCAGCGGGCTGAGATTTGGAATCGGATTCGTTGGTGGCGGCGGAGAGGACAGCAGCACACGACAGCAGCGCGACAGCCAAGGCAGGAAAGCGCAACATGCAAAAGTCTCCAGCAGATGGACTTCGTTTTCTCCGGCGTTCCGGAGTAGGACTTTGCCACTTGCGAAAAGGAATTTCAGGACTGCGATCCTGGGGAGTGCTGTGCGGTGTCGCACATGCGATAACAGTCCTTTAACAAAGCCTTTATAAATCGATTTTCGCAGGAGCGAGGGCTGCTGTCCAGTCAACGGGTGAGTCGACGAGGATGTCGGGCGGGATGACTTCAAGACTTCCGGGTGCAAGACCGAAGGTGCAGCCGATACACCATGCGCCGGCGTTGCGGGCAGTTTGAACGTCGACCTGGCTGTCGCCGATCATGACAGTCTCTTCGGGCTTGGCGTTGGCTTCTTTCATGAGGGCGAGCAGGCCTTCAGGATCAGGCTTCTTGGTGGCGAAGCTGTTGCCGCCATAAATATTGAGGAAATAGGGGGCGAGGCCGAGGGCTTCGCAGATTGCCTGCGCTGGGCGGACGGGCTTGTTGGTGAGGACAGCCATTTTGCGCGGCGGAACGTTTGCTCGCAGCGGCGAGGCTGCTCGCTCCGGCAGGGCTGCTCGCTCTGGCGAGGCTGCTTGCTGCGGCGTGTCGAGCTGGTCGTGAACTTTGTGGAGCGCGTCGAGAGCTTCGAGGACACCTTCGTAGGCGTAGGTGTAGTCGAGTTTGTGCTCGCGATAGTAGTCGAGGAAGTACTTGTAGGCTTCGGCGAGGAGTTCTTCGGTGGGCTCGACTCCGTCGTCGGCGGCGAAGGCGCGGCGGACGAGCATGAGGGCTCCGTTGCCGATGTATTTGGCGATGAGCTCGTCGGAGAGATGGGGGCGGTTGAATTTTTCGAGGGTGGCATTGACAGAGTTGCAGAGGTCCTGCGCGGAGTCGATGAGAGTGCCGTCGAGATCGAAGACGAGGAGTTTGAGACTCTCCACGGGCACAGGACGGAGGATGCGGATCATGAGTTCAGTGTAATGGGAGAGCTGAGATGAACTGGTTCAGCGGTAGATACGGCCGTTGATCTGGACGCTGGAGCAGGCGGGGCAGAAGCGGATGGAGTTGCGGCGCATGAAGGTGGAGTAGTCGGGCTGGAGCCAGAGGTGGAGGCCGAGCAAGCACATCAGCGTCTGCAAAGGATTGCGATCGCGGCCGGAATCAGACCAAATCCGCTGGAGACTCCGCGCGAGTTGCGCTTCTTCGGGATGGGTATCGGGCCAGAACATCTTGGATCCTTATCTCTAATAGACACCGGCGGCGCGAAAAGGATTCTGAGGTACAGCTACTCGCAGTGTCGAAAGTCACCATGCAATCGGTAGCATTCCGATTTCAGGGATGCGCCTCACGAGTTGGGGTAGAGCAGCAGCGGGAGGGAAAAAGACAGGCGAGGTCTCACCAGGAGGCTAATCCGTGATGACCTTGAGACCTCGCCTGAGGAACGAAACGTACAACTTTTCGCAGCTTAGCCACCCAGACCCAGCCGCGAATCTGATCTCACGAACTTGGACGAGCTCGTGAGATCAAACCTGAGAACTTAGTGGATGCGAACGTCGCCGGAGCCGGTTTGCATGCGGACGGTTGGACCGCCGCCACGGACTTTTCCGGTGATATGGTGCTTATCGAAGGAGCCCTGAACAGCCATCTCCTGATCGCTATGCACTGAGCCGGAGCCTGTGGAGGCGTCGAGGTTGAAGCCGGTGTTGCCTGCCCAGAACTCGATGGAGCCGGAGCCTGTTTCGAGCTTCCAGTCGGAAGCTGGCGTCCCCCAGACTTTGATATCGCCCGATCCGGTGCCTGCACGGAGTCCGCCATGAACGTTCTTCAACTCGACGCTGCCGGAGCCGGTCTGGACCCTCACATCGCCCTGGCCCTCGGCCTGTTCTACGTGGATGTCGCCCGAGCCGGTGTTGGCGGTGAAACCGTTCTGGAGGCCGGTTGCGTAGATGCTGCCGGAGCCGGTTCCCAGTTTGGCGTTTTGGCCGACGCCGTCATCCTTGACGTCTCCCGAGCCGGAGTTGGCCTCGAGGAAGGAGTTGGCCGGCGCTTCGATGTCGTAGTCGATGCTGATGTTGTGATAGTTCTCGTGGCGCTGGCCGATGCGGATGATGTTGCCGGTCTGGTCGATGGGGGGATTTTTGGCGATTTCCTGGACCTTTTCATCGCCGCCGCTGCCCCAGTTGGACTTGACGTGGCCGAAGATGTGGACGCGATCGCCTGAGCCATGGGTTATGTGAATGTGGCCGGAGCCGGTGGCGACCTGGAGTTCAACGTGGCCGTTGACCGTGAGGTTGCGTTCGAAGGTGGCTTCGCTGGCGAAAACGGGGAGGGCTGCGAAGGCCAGGACTGCTGCTGCTAACGCAAAATGTTTCATCTGTTCCTCGATTCAACTGCTTGTCTGCGGTCAGAGTACGGGGTTTTGCCCGTTGTGGTTCCCGGTTCGTTTTGTTTTCTGACCTGGTTAAGCAAGTGTTTCAGTGACGACGTTAATGGGGGAGGGCTAAACAAACTTCCACGATTGAAGGAGGAGCATGCGCGATGCCAAAGGCATGGCCCAGCGCAAGTTCATTGATTTGTTCGTTTCAGCGTTGTTCGAGTTGAGTGTGCGCGGAAGGAGGTTTGTCCGTTTGCGAACACTCTTGTGCGGGGACGAACAGACAGCATGCGTTGTGTTCGTGGACGAGATGAGAGCGAGCTTGCGCACGTGTTCTCCTGAGTCGCTACAACGATGACGGATGAGGGGCGGTGGATGTTAACGAGCGGTTCATCCGATCCCGCTCGTCGCGAAAGAAAGCGATGAACGGAGCACAACTCCGTTGTTATTGCTGGAGGACGACCTGGTCGCCTTCCTTCAAGCCTTTGACGATTTCGGTTTGCGAGCCGTTGGAGAGGCCGACGACGACTGCGACTTTGTGCGTGCCTTCTTTCTGGCTTTTATCGGGTACCTGAACGAAGGCATTCTTCTGCGCGTCGTAGCTGACGGCGTTCTCCGGGACAGACAAGACGCCTTTGTGCTCGTCGAGCATGATTTCGGCGTTGGCGGTCATGTTGGCCTTGAGTTCGCCGGTAGCATTATCAATGCTGACGCGGACTTCGAAGGTGGTGACGTTATCTTTTTCCACGCCGAGGGGCGCGATCTTGGTGACCTTGCCGTTGAAGACGCGATCGCGGAAGCTCTCAACCTTGATGCGCGCGGGCTGATTCATGTAGACGTGGGCGATATCGGCCTCGTCGACTTTGCCTTGCACATAAACTTGATTCACATCGCCTTCAGTCATGACGAGCGTGGCAGTGGAGCCGAGCACGAGAATGGAGCTGACGGCGTCGCCCATTTCGACGTCGCGGGAGAGGATCACACCGTCCATGGGCGCGACGATTGTGGTGTAGCTGAGCTGTTCTTCGAGCTGTTTGAGGCTGGCTTTGCTTTGTGCGACTTGCGCGCGGGCCTGTTTGAGCTTGGCCGTGTCGACGCCGATTTGCGCTTTGGATGAGTCACGCTTGGTGAGAGCGGCGAGGTAATCGCGGTCCGCATCATCGAGAGCCTGCCTGCTGACGATGCCTTCTTTGGCCATCTGCTGGTTGCGCTCGAGCTTGGCCTTGTACATGGGCAGATCGGGCGCGGCGGCGTTCACTTTGTCCTGCTCGATGTTTGCTTCATAGGTGGCGACGTTAGCTTCTGCGCCAGCGAGTTGGGCGCGCTGCGCTTCAACCTGGGCAAGGATCTCCTGCTGATCAAGCTGGGCGAGCGGCTGACCCTTGTGGACCTTGTGGTTGATGTCGGCATAGAGTTGCTCGACAATGCCGGAGGCTTTGCTCTTGACCTCGACCTTGGTGATGGGTTGGATTTTGCCGGTGGCGACGACGGAGCGGGCTACATCTCCGCGCTGCACCTTGGCGATGCGATTGGGATCGATATTGGCGGTGCGGACGAGGCGCGCTGCTGCCACGCCGAGGACGACGATGACCACAAGCACAACGGAGCCAAGCCATATCCAGATCTTCTTGCCTTTGCGCGATGCCACGGAGCACCTCCCAGCAAATGGAGCTATCCCGCTCCTTATGAAAATCAGCGACTCACGGAATTGCCGCTCGATGGATATCAGTTCCCGGAACAGGTGAAAGCAATTCCGGTTCCAAAGAAGATTGCCCGAGCGGGATCGAATCAGGTATGAGTTCGCCGCCCGTTGCAGGCAGATACGCAGATGAAGTTGGTTTGGTTCCGGGGAATGTTTGCCGTGAGCTGGCTCACTGTCCACTTGGAACTGTCTCAGTGCCGTCGAATCGAGCAGGCTGGGCAGCACGTGAAGACCGGCAGCTTTCCGGATGGGCCCCACCGCCCAGGTCCTGCGATTATGCGCGGCAGGCACGGTATCGGTATCATAGATGTATTCCACACTGAAGCACCGTGCGCCAGCCGCTTCGTGCCTTCATCACTGTAGAGGCCAATGGATTCAATCAACACGCCGAAGGTGGAACTGTTCGATACCAGCCTTCGTGATGGGCTGCAGCAGCCTAATCTCGAAATATCTGTACCCAGTGCAGTACACCTTCTGCAGCGAATGGGTGCGTTTGGTGTTCATTTTGCGGAGATCGGATTTGCGGGTGCGAACCAGTTTGTCGTGGATCTGACGCAAGCGCTGGAACGGGTGGACACGGGCGCGATGAAGCTGGCGCTTTTTGGGCGGACTCGGGGCAAAGGCGCGAAGGTCGCGGAATGGCCGGATCTGGAATTCATCGTCAGGCGGAAGCGGCGTGTTCCGATTGCGGTGATCGTGGTGAAATCGCGGCTACTGGATGTGGAGAAGTCGTTGGAGTCGACGGCGGAAGAGTCTCTGCTGATGGCGAGGGAGACGGTGGATTATCTGCAAGAGCAGGGGCTCGAAGTGTTCGTCGATTTCGAACATGCAATGGATGCGAACTGCGGAAGGCGAGAGAACGGGGCTGCCTGCGACGCCGAGTTCAACAAGCGCAGCATGGAGTATTTCGAGAGGCTCACGCAGCAGTGCGTGACGCAGGGCGTAAGCCGGATCGTGATCTGCGATACGAATGGCGGAGCGAGTCCGGAGGAGGTTGGGCAGGTTTTTGCGCGACTGAGGAAGGATTTCTCGAGCGCGAACTTTGGGTTCCACGGGCATACGGATCGCGGGCTTGGGGTTGCGAATACGCGTTCGGCAATTCTGGCCGGCGCTGTGCAGGTGCGGGAACGCTGCTGGGAACGGGGCGAGCGCTGCGGGAATGTGAATTTGACGACGGTGATCGGCGGGATGCAATTGCGGGGTGAAGCGCAGTTTGTTTCGCCGGAACAACTTGCGGGGCTAACGAACCTGGCTCACTCTGCGTATGCATCCTTCGGGTTGGAGGCGGCGCACAGCACGCCGATTGTAGGCACGGGCGCATTTGGAACGTGGGCCGGGATGCATGGCAGCAGCGAGAGGAAGAATCCTGGGGCGTATTTGTGGTGCGATCCGGCGCGGGTTGGTGCGAGTCCTGTTATCGGGGTGAATCGGCAGTCGGGACGCGCGAATGTGATGCTGCTGGCGCAGTCGATGGGGCTGACGCTGAACTCGGAGCAGGCGCAGGCGCTGATCGACGCGAATGAAGCGATGGTGGAGGGCGGAGGATTCACGGCGAGCGAGGTTTCGTTCCGGCTGGCGTGCATCAAGGCTCTGGGGCAGCACAAGAACCGTTTTGCTGTTCGAAGCTGGAGAGTTTTCGACGAGTCGGACGAGATTGGGAACCGGTTCGTGCAGGCGTTCATGACGCTTTCGGTTGGCGAGACGAAGCTGGCCACTTCGCGTGCTGAGGGCGCGGGGCCGGTGGATGCGCTGACGAAGGCGATGCGCAAGGAACTGGACAAGTGGTATCCGGCGCTGGCGGAGATGCGGCTGGGGACATTTACAGTGACGGCGCTGGATGTGGCGGCGCATGATTCTGCGGCGCATGTGCGGGTCACGGTGAGCTTTCATGCGGATGGGCACGAGCCGTGGGTAACGGCGGGAGTGAGCAGCGATCTGAACCAGGCGGCGCTGAACGCGATTGTCGATGGGTTCGATCACTGGCTGGGGAAGAACGAGCGCTGAAGTGGATTTGTCGGGCTTCTCAACGCTGAAGCGCGGGGCTGACAAACGATGCGCCTACGGCGCGATTCTTCTGAGCTAACAATTCTGGAGTGGAAATACAACTTTGGGGGGCTTCGATTGCCCTGGAGTTGGGATGGGTGTCGGGCGAGGTGCTGGATAGAATCCATACTTCAAGGGGCGAACGATGAACTCTGACAGACATCCGGCACCGGGCCCAACGATCAAGAAACCGAATGGACAATGGACGTTCTACGTCTTTCCAGAAGGGCAACCGCGGGAGGCAGGGGTGTTTGAAACCGAAGCGGCCGCGCAGATGGCGCGTTTCAACACGCTGCTCCGGTGGGGCTCGAATGGTGAGAAGTATCCTTCGGGCAATGAGAGGGCGAGACTTTCGTTCGACTAGTCAGCGTCTGCGCTAGCTTGGATCCTGCTCGGCTGCGAGAGCGCACAGCACGCCGTGGACGTACTCGCGGAGTTCGGCTTCCGTCTGGCCTACATATTCAGCGATTGCCTTTTGGTCATCGAGGCATCCGGCTTCCTGAAGACCTTCCGGATAGTCGGCATCGATCCACAAACGCTCAAAGTCCTGAGTGAAATTCAGCGGGTCCAATTTCTGTAACAAAATCCGACGTGCAAGGTCTCTGGCAATGCGCATGGACGCCTCCGCGCGCGAAATCTGCTTGAGCCCCGCTTCGGCCATGAACTTCGGGAGGATCTGATCAGTTTCCCAACCTGACGGGTTGATCACTGATGCGAGCCTTCGGATCGAGGGACCATCGAGTCCTGCCTCGAGTGCATCGCAAGCAAGACCCGGCATCTCCTCTGGTCCAATTCGTTGGAGCGCGAGTCTTGCCTCAACGAGATGTGGATCAAACGTCACGATTCAGCAGTTCTGATACTTCCAATTGCGCTGTTTGCCTTCTGCGATCCATTCAATAGCCTGAGCGATGCGCTTGTCGCGGGTTTCTTCACGCTTGGCTTCGGCAATCCACTCGACATATTCGCGTTTGCAGCTTGGGCTGAAGTCCTCGAAGACCGCTGATGCTTTCTTGTTTTTCTTGAGAGCAGCCGCGAATTCGGGTGAGGCTTTGGGAGCCGGCTTGGGCGCTTTCACGACTTTCTTGCGGGCTGCCATGATGCTGGTGTGGTCGCCGCTGTCGATGAGAGCGCAGGACTGACGGATCCAACCGAGCATTTCTTTTTCTGAGGGCAAGTCTTTGATTGAGGTGATCTTTCCGAGGCTGCCCATGCCGCCGTCCTGGACAACTTTGGCTTCTCGCAGAGTGGCGCCGATCTCCTCGCCCCAGAAGCCGAAGCTGCAATGCTGCTTGAATGCCGCCATGTGACCGAGAATGGTTCCGCGATACAGGAAGAAAGGATGGCCCCACTTGATGGCTTCTTCGATGTCGGGGCATCCCTTGTGCATCAGCTTGCGTAAGTGGGTGAGGATTGGCTGGGCGAAGGGCTGCGCTCTTTCGATGTACGCGTCAACTTTGGGGTCCGAGTGCTGGTGAGCCATTGCTTGATTCGCCTCCGAAGGGGTTGAGAGCCGCAGTGTACATGATGGCAGCGGAGTTGGCCGCGCTTCGCGCGTGTTCGCGGAGTTAGCGCACTGCGGGCGCCAGGGAGATCAAGAGAGCGATCGCGGCAGCGCTGGCGGTCGAAAGGAAGTTCACTGCGTCATTGTTGATCCAGCCGCGGCGTTCGAGGGTGGCGCCGAGGAGACTGTCGAAGAGGAGACCAAAGGCTCCGGCGACAAGACTAATCATAAAAATGGGTGTTCCTCCGCCGAAGGCCCAGCTTCCGGCGGCCGAGACGGCTGCGGCAGCGATGATGCCCATGGCCGTGCCGCCAAGAGAGATGGCGCCGTCGGTTCCAGGCTCGGCCTTGCGGAAGGTGGTGATCATGCGCGGGTGACCGCTGAGGACCTGGCCGAGTTCAGACGACACGGTGTCGGCTGCGGCTTCTGCGAGAGCGGCGAGGCCGAGTGCGAGAGCGGGAGCTGGGTTGGGAGCGATACCACGCGTATAGACCCAGCCGTGATCGATGAGCCAAATCTGGACGAGAGGATTTGAGACGAGGGCGGCGATGCCCAAGTTGGCGGCTACCTGTGATGCTTCGCGGCCGGTGCGGCTTTCGGCGGTGCCCAGGTTTTCTTTGTGTTTGTGACCGGTGCGGGTTGCGAGGGAAGTGAGAATCAGGACGGTGAGGATGGGGACGAGGGCTGTCTTCCAGGGAAGATAGGGAAAGGATGAGGTTGTGGCGAACATCATGCTCGCTGTGATTGCCATTCCGGCGAGTGATGCGCCTGCGGTGGCAGAGCGGAGTTTCCAGGCGACTAGTCCGAGGAGCGTGCTGAGGCCAAGTGTCCAGATGGCTACGCTTGGCGTGTGCGTCAACCACCATCGTGTCTCGAGCACGATGTCTGCGCCGATTGCGGGGAAGACGAGGAGCAGGACGGTCTTGGACTGCCACCGGAGCTTGTTGCGGGCCACGAGTCCATCGTAGCTGTTATCCCCCGGTCCCCAAATGCGAGGGACCGGGGGCACCCGGCATCTGAGTAGATCAAACGATTCAGCACTGATGCGGAAGAGGCTCTTCATTTAAACTCATCACGGTTCCGGAGTTTCAAATGAAAAGATCGTTCTGTTTTGTCGGGTTGGTTGGCGGGCTAATCGCCGGAGCGGGAATTTGTGCTGGGCAGTCTTCCGCTCAAGTGGTTCTGGATCGCAAGGGCGAGACGATTGTTCTGGAGCCGTATGCGCCGAATATCGTGCGCGTGACGCTCAGCCTGCAACGGGAAAATGCGCTGGCGAAGCCGGGATATGGATTTATCGGGAACTCTGATCAAAAGGAGTGGACGAAAAGCCAGACCGACATGGATGACGTCTACCGGTCCTCGCGGATGATCGTGACGGTCGAGCGTCCGCATCCTCCGGCGCGTCCGCCGCTTTCGACGGAAATCGACATCGCCAAGTTCTTTAACGGATCGACGCCGGGGGCGCACATTACATTTACAACCCCGGAGGGAAAGAAGCTGCTGGAGATGACGGGGTGGGACCAGGCGGTTCCCAATCACAAGGATGGGACTGCGGATATCAACAACGATCGGAGGCCGACGGATCCGCCGTTCTTTACTGTGGGAGCGACGTTTGTTTCGCCAGATGACGAGCACTACTACGGGCTGGGCGATAACCACGAGGGATTTCTCGATCACCGACATCACACGGTGCGCTGCTGGAACGACTATCTGGCGGCGGCGGCACCGAGCACATGCATCCCGTTTGTGGTGACGAACAAAGGCTACGGGATGATCTGGGACAATCCGTCGAAGACGACGATCGAGCCTGGATTCAACGAGCAGACGAAGTGGATCTCGCAGGTGGGGGATCGGGTGTCGTTCTTCGTGATCGCCGGGAAGACTGCCGATGAAATCTATGCCGGTTATCGGCTTTTGACGGGGCCGACGCCGCTGCTGCCGAAGGCCGCGTACGGATACATCCAGTGCAAGCAGCGGTATGCGAGCCAGGAGGAGGTGCTGTCGGTTGCGAAGGGATATCGCGAGCGGCACCTGCCTGCGGATGTGATGGTGGTGGACTGGTTCTACTACACGAAGATGGGCCAGATGGATATGGATCCGAAGTTCTGGCCCGATCCCGTGGCGATGAACAAGCAGCTTCACGAGATGGGCTTCGAGACGATGATCAGCGTGTGGCCGCGGTTTACGCCGGAGTCGCGCTACTTCGCTGAGATCCAGAAGAATGGCTGGTTCATTCACACGGCGGATGGGAAGCCGGTGAATGGGCTGCCATACGATCGGGCGGGTTCGGACA
>Ga0207661_10001227_pt1 | contig 17175 bp, 17 predicted proteins | sample KBSC713LmetaG_FD_184337 | JGI IMG/M metagenome (GOLD analysis project Ga0207661, IMG submission 184337) | Corn rhizosphere microbial communities from Kellogg Biological Station, Michigan, USA - KBS C7.1-3L metaG (SPAdes) (version 2) | ecosystem: Host-associated > Plants > Roots > Rhizosphere ...
ATAAAAGCTCTTGCCGAAAGTGTCAACGGTAGGATAAAACTATGGCTGTCCTAGACGCGCTCAACTGGCCGGTTTTGAAGTGTCCCCGACTGGCCGGTTTTGAGGTGTCCCCCGAGGCTCCGGCGCAGATCACGATGTATTGCTTGCCTTGCCACTCATAAGTCATCGGGGTGGACTGCGCGGCGGCGGGCAGGTCGACGGTCCAGATCTCCTTGCCGGTGTCGGCGTCGAAGGCATGGAAGGTCGGGTCCATGGCGGCGGCGGTGAAGATGAGGCCGCCGGAGCGCGCTACGAATCGGACTGATGGGAACGTCAGGACCGGCCTCGGCCCCTCGATCTACTTCGTGCTGCCGAGGATCGGCGGCAGTTTCGGCACCGGAAGACGGAAGATCGGGGTGGTCCCCGGCGAGCAGGAGTTCAAGGCCTTCAGCGGCTCGCATTTGGATCACTATTTGCGCGTCGCGGCGCACGCTTCGTTCCATGCGGTCGCGGTTTTGACGGCGGTCCTGCTGATCCTTCGCGTCGATCTGGTTATATCACCGCTCGAAGGGCAGGTATAAGCGAACACACCCAGAGACGTTCTGAAGCGGTGTACTCAGCCAAGCTGAGAGGGGCAAAACTGAAATTGGCCGTCAGCAGCCCTTCAGCAGACCCTTGGGGCCGTCGAGCACTAGCGATAGAAGCGGAGAGCTGAATACTCAAATAGTTGATACGCAATTCTGAATATTGAACGTCTGTGGGCCCTGTCGCCGAATCACTGTTATCGTGGTGTGTCTTCCCAAAAAGCTCTGCAGATAGAGTGGGAGATCAGGCAGCGCGATCTTCTCGTCGCGGACGGTGAGTTCTGCGAGGCAATACGCCGCCAGTACGAGACGACCGTCGGACGGCTCTGCGCTGGTGGATAAGATTGCACGAAGGAAATCGGCCTTGGCGAGTTCGAAGAAATCCGACTCGGCTGGGATTGAAAAAAAAGAGGGCTTTAGATCAAATGCGACGTGCTTGTCTCGAAACGCGCGATGGATGGAGAAAGCAACCACGCCGTTGTCGAATGCAGCCCTGTTATAGAGGCACTCCATCAGTCCGGTAAGTCCCGCCGTCAATCGGAGAGCACAGCAGATTGCTGTCGTTGCGTCTGGAAGCAAGCAAGCTGCATACGAAGCCCGTGTGCTCCAACGCTCGATCGCAGACGCATTGAACCGTCCACTTTCGACCCAATAGCGTGCCGCAAGGTAATCGTGTAGCGCCTTATGTACGAACTCCCAGTCCCCAGAGGCAGTCGGCACTAGAACCCCGTACCATCTCGCCATCTCATCTAACAGGCGGCTCGTCTGAATACCCTCGCACTGTTCGAGCATTAGCTGTTTTCGGACGTGAATTTCGACCGTTTCTGTAGCGGTTGGCATTCGTTCGCATTCGAAGGCGATTCGCATAAGACACCGCTGGCGCATTTCCCCGTCCACGGCAGACGCCGCATCCCGAGCGAGGCCCTTTGATTCGTCCCACCTGAAGGTCAGGGTGTCCAGCGCGCGCCTTATCAAGCCAATAGCATTTGACGGAATCGACTTTAACGGCCCGGTTTTCAAAACACAGGCGAGTGCCAGCATTAGTGGGTGCCCGACGAAATCGCTAAAGCCGCGCTGCGCCAGTTCCGAGCAGAATCGCTCTCCATCGATTTGAGCACCAATTGCGGCTGAAAATGCAGCCACGAAGCGTTCACTGTCTTGAATCGAAAACGGGGCGAGTTCGTAGCGGGATGCCACGAGGTCAGGCATCGAGTAAAAAGACCTGCACGTCAGAATGAATGACCCCTTACGCTGCGCTTTGAACTCGCTGAGGGCTTTCGATACTAATTTGCGTTCATCCTCATTGATTTCGTCGTATCCGTCAACGAGCAATACGAGTTTTTCCCGCATCGAGCGGATCTTTACTCTCTCCGTCAACAATGCAATCACATCAATCAAGTCGTCGACAGACGAGGGCAGGCGTAGCGTGAAAAGCATGGGCAAAATATCGTCATGCTGAAGCAATGAGACGAATAGCCAATGCAATAGTGTAGTCTTGCCGCGGCCAGGTCCCGCCACAATCACGGCGGAGACGCCTCGGCTTACCATATTGCCAACGAGATCTCCCGCGGTGCATCCAGAGTTGTCTGGCTCGCTGGGAGTTCGCGGCAACAACTGTGATGGCTGGTATATGCGATCGATCGGAATCGGATCTGGCATTCCGATGCACTGGATCGATGAGGCTCGCTCGACCCCCAATTGCTGAATTCGTAGAAAACGGTCATTCGCGGACCGCGTCATGGCGTCCATACCGAAGAGTCCCAGCAGTTTTTCCGTGTAATACGGCAACGCCGAGCCCACATCAAGCGAAATATCACCGTTCATAGTACGGAAATTCTACCAAGAGCAGCGATCAGCCTGCCATATCTGCTCGTGACCCTTTATGCAGCTACCTCACTTGCTTTTCAAGTAACCTCGTCTGCGCGTGGCGGTCGATTCACTCGCCGTCTCAGCATCGTCGACGCGGAAGTTCGTCAGTCGTGCCACGACCTGCCTTGACATCCGCATTTTGCGCCCGGATCCTCGAACGGTCTGGCCAGCGAAGGCACCGATTACTCCAGAGCGTAGGCGACCACGGCATCTCCCATTTTGTTTTTGAGCTTGCCGTGGCCTCCGGCGCAGATCACAAGGTACTGTTTGCCTTGCCACTCGTAGGTCATCGGGGTGGACTGCGCGGCGGCGGGGACTTCGACGGTCCAGATCTCCTTGCCGGTGTCGGCGTCGAAGGCGTGAAAGGTCAGGTCCATGGCGGCGGCGGTGAAGATGAGGCCGCCGGCAGTCGCGAGCGGACCTCCGAGATTGACCGCACCGGGAGGCGCACCGGGCGCGAGGAGTCCCAGCGGAGCCTCCCAGCGTAGTTTGCCGGTCGCGAGGTCGAAGGCGACGACCGCGCCCCACGGCGGACGGTTGCACGGCAGCCCATTGGGCGCGATCAGCCAGTCGCGGTGAACACCATAGGGCGTGCCGCGCTGACGCGCAAACTCGCCGCGCCATGCCATCTCCGTGACGTCGGCGCGCGACATGGCGTCCTGCATGTCTTCGCGCGGCAGCACCTGCATCACGGCGGCGACTCGGTTGGTGTTCGCGATAAGGAGATTGCGGACCGGATCCCAAGCGGCGCCGCCCCAATTCACGCCTCCGACGTTGCCGGGGAAGGCGATGGAGCCGCGAACGCTGGGCGGCGTGAACAGGCCGTCGTTGCGGAAGGACTCGATCTTCTTCGCGCACCACTCGCGCATCTCGGCGTTCGCGCCCCAGGCGTCGGCGGGAGTGATTCGCTGCGGGACCATGGCGCTCCACGCCGGAACAGGCTGGCTCGGCGAAGCGTCCTCGCCGCGGATGTCGCTCTTCGGGACGGCCCGCTCTTCTACCGTGTGCAGCGGCTTGCCGGTGAGCCGGTCGAGGACGAAGACGTTGCCGATTTTCGTCGTGACCGCGACCGCGGGCTTGCCCTTGTACTCGATGAGCGTGGGCTGGGAAGCGACGTCGTAATCCCACAGGTCGTGGTGGACGACCTGGAAGCCCCAGACGAAGGCGCCGGTGGAAGCCTTCAACGCGACGACGGAGTTGGCCCACTTGTTGTCGCCGGGACGGGCGCCGCCGTAATAGTCGGGGCTGGCGCTGCCGGTGGGAATGAAGACGAGATCGCGGGCGGCGTCGACGGCTAGGATCGACCAGGCGTTCGCGGCGCCGGTGCGCACCTGCTGCTTTTCGGCCCACGGGATCGGGTCCCAGGTCCAGCGGAGAGCGCCGGTGCGGACGTCGAAGGCGCGGACGATGCCGCGTGGCATGTCGACGGCGGCGTTGTCGGCGATCGAGGAGCCGGTGATGACGAGGTCGCCGGCGATCGCGGGCGGCGAAGTGACTTCGTAGTCGCCGGTGAACTCCGGGCCGTAGCCCACGCCACGCTTGAGATCCACTTCCCAGACGACTTTCCCGGTATGGCCGTCGACGGCGATCAGGCGGCCGTCGATGGTTCCTTCGAACAGACGCAGCTCCTTGCCGCTGGTCCAGGCGGAGACCCCGCGGGAGGCGACCTCGGAGTAGTCGTGTTTGCGGCTGACGGCGGGGTCGTAGATCCAGCGTTCGGCCCCGGTCGCTGGGTCGAGGGCGACGATGCGATTGAAAGGTGTCGTGAGGTAGAGCGTGCCGTCGATCAGGAGCGGAGTGGCTTCGAAGGCGGCCTTCTGGTTGAGCGCGGTCTCGGGCTGGAGAGCGCCGGTGTGATAGGTCCAGACGGGCTTCAGTTTGGCGACGTTGTCGCGGGTGATTTGGGCGAGAGGGGAGTAGCGGTCGGCGGCGAAGGCGGCGGGCAGCAGGAACGCCGCGAGGAATGCTCGGTGCATAGGGATATTGTGGCGCAGGCCTAGGCCCCCGCCGCCTCCACGACGCTGATCTCCCCTGCTGCCTGGCGGGCGCGGAGCACCTTCTTATCGAACTTCCCGACGCTCGTCTTCGGAATCTCGTCGATGAAGGCCCAGCGCTCCGGAATCCACCACTTCACGACGCGATCCTGCAAGAACGCTTTTAACTCCGCCGCCGTCGTCGACGACCCCGGCCGTAGCACGACACAGGCCAGCGGACGCTCGTCCCAGCGTGGGTCCGGCACGCCGACCACCGCCGACTCGATCACGTCCGGATGCCCCATGATGGCGTTCTCCAGGTCTACCGACGACACCCACTCGCCGCCGGATTTGATCACGTCTTTGGTGCGGTCCTTAATCTGCAAGTACCCGCGCTCATCGACCGTTCCGACGTCGCCGGTCCGCAGCCAGCCATCGTGAAACTTCTCGCCGCTGTCGTCGCCATAATAGGAGGCCGTGATCCATGGACCGCGCACCTCCACCTCGCCGACGGTCTGCCCGTCCCGCGGCGCCACGCTTCCATCGTCCGTGGCGATGCGCAGCTCGCAGCCCGGAATCAAGCGTCCGGCCATCGCGTAGTAGTCGCTCTCGGCCTCGGCCGGACAGTCTTTTGGCGGAATCGCGATGGTCACCAGCGGGCTGGTCTCCGTCATCCCCCACGCCTGCACCACGTGCACGCCGTGCCGGTCGCGGAAGCCATCGATCAGACTTCGCGGCACCGCCGACCCCGCTGAGAGGATCATGCGCAGCGACCCGAAATCGCCGCCGTTTGCATCCGCATACCGCAGCGCGTCGTTCCAGATCGTCGGCACGCCCGCCGCCAGTGTCGGCCGCTCCTCGCGGATGAGCCGGCAGAGCGGCGCCGCCTGAAGGTGCCGCCCGGGCATGATCAGGTCCGCCCCAGCCATCCATGCGGCGTGCGGCAATCCCCACGAGTTGGCGTGGAACATCGAGGGAACCATCAGCACGCGGTCGCGATCCGAGAGCCTCAGGCATCCGCCTCCCCCAATTGCCATCGCATGCAGGAAGCTGGACCGGTGGCTGTACACCACGCCTTTCGGATTGCCGGTCGTCCCGCTGGTGTAACACATGCCCGCGGCGCTATGCTCATCGATCTCAGACCAGTCGACGACGGCGCCCTCGCGGGCCAGTTCCGCCTCGTAATCCAGCATCTCGCCCGGCAGCGCTTCCGCCGCCTCGCCGATCACGAGGTACCGCTCGACCGTCCGGAACTGTCCGGCGGCCTTCGCCAACACTCCGGCCAGGGAGCCATCGACGATCAGGACTCGGTCCGCCGCGTGATTCACGATGTACGAGAGTTGCTCGGGAAACAGCCGCACATTATTCGTATGCAGCACCGCCCCCATGGACGCGACGGCAAAATAGGCCTCCAGGTGCTCGACCGTGTTCCAGCAGAAGGTCCCGACCCGGTCGCCCGGCGCGATGCCGAGCCTCCGCAGCAGGTTGACCAGCCGCCCCGCGCGTTCCGCCGTCGCAGCGTAGTCCGTATGCCGGACGCTCTGCCCGTCGAATCCCGTCACGCGGCTCCGGGGGTACTGGGCCGCCCCGTGGAGAAACAGTCCCTGGATCGTCAGCCCGCGTTCCTGCATCGTGCTCCGCATAGCGCGCGATTATATAGCATTTGGCTTTTGCAACGGTGGGTGTAGTCGGATTGCGGACTGCGGGGTCTTAGATCATGTGCGACTGCTGATCGTTCTAATAGTCGCCGTGTGCGCTGCGGGTCAGCCGGTTTCCCGCAATCGGCTGACCTTCAGCGGCGGATGGTCCCGCGATATCGGAGGCGTGTCGTTCGACAGGAAGTCGGCGACCAGTTTGGGACTGTCGTACGGACGGCGCGTGTGGAAGTACGCGGAGGTAGAGGCGGGCGTGTTCACGGCGCTCGATCCGACGGGTGACTTGTGCTCGGCGCATGGGTGCGTGGATGCGAAGGACAACTTCCTCTGGATTCCGGTCGGCGTCCGTTTCATCGCGCCCGTGGCCCAGGGAAGAGTGGAAGTGTCGGCGGGCGGCGGCGGATTGTTTGAGAGATACCGGACGGACGATCCGTTCTCCGGGGTACGCCCCTTCGCGCGGACCGCGTGGGGCGGGTATTTCTCCGGAGGAGCGGCCGTGGCGTTGGATCGCGGAAGGCACTTCTGGCTGGGGGCGTCACCGCGCTGGTTCCTGGCGAATCCGCCCTACGATCGCGACCGGTGGTTTCAGATCACGGGCGAGGTGAGCTACCGGTTCAAGTGACCGCCGGCGCAGGATCGAGTTTCTCGCTGGGGACGGGGCCGCACGGGAGAGTGATGAGGAAGCGGGTTCCCTGCCCCGGCGTGCTGGTGACGTCGATGGTCCCGTTGTGGGCCTTCACGATCCACGCGACGAAGCTGAGGCCGAGTCCGAGGCCCTGGTCTGGGCCGGGCGCAGTGCCGGTGGTTGGGACGCGGTAGAAGCGGTCGAAGATGTGGGGCAGGTACTCCGGAGCAATGCCGCGACCGTTGTCCTGGACGGCAACCTCAACCCGTTCGCCGAGACAACGCACGCCGACCCGTACGTTCCCGCCGTGAGGTGTGAACTTCAGGGCATTGGAGAGCAGGTTGGTCAACATGCGCTCGATCTGAACGCGGTCGATGGCGGCGAAGCACTCGTTCGGGAGATCGGCGGTGAGATGGACGCCGGCCTCTTCGGCGGGGATCTGGAACTGGTCGACGATTTCGCGGATGACCTCGGAGAGATCCAGGCGAACTTTCTGCAGAACAAGCTGCCCGGTTTCGGCCTGCGAGAGGAGCAGGAGCGCACGCACGATCTGAGACAGGCGGTCGATGTCCTGGAGCGCGTTGAACATCGCCTCGCGGTATTGCTCGGTGGTCTTGGCGGTGAAGAGCGCAACTTCGAGTTGTCCGCGGATCGCGGTGATCGGCGTGCGGAGCTCGTGGGACACGTCCGCCGAGAATTGCTTCATCTGCTGGAACGAGGTCTCCAGCCGCTCGATCATGCGGTTAAACGTGAGGATGAGGTAGTCGAGCTCATCGTCTGCCTGGCGCATGGGGAGGCGGAGGCTGAGGTTGGAGCCGGAGATCCGCTGCGCAGCCTGGGCGACGTCTTTGACGGGCTTGAGCGCATTGCCGGCCATGTACCAGCCGAGGACGCAGCCCAAGATCAGAGCGGTCGGAATGATCGCAATGTAGGCGAGCGTGAATGCCCGCAGCACGCGCTCGTTCTGCTGAATCGGAATGCCGAGGGCGACATAGAAGGGTGGGCCGTGGCCCTCCGCGTAAACGAGACCCGAGCGGATCAAATACTGGACGCCGGAGCTATCGGTGCGGGTTCGGTATGCCGTTGGGGGCGCCTTTTTGGAGCCAAGCGCCGCGCGGACGGAATCGCGGATGAATTGCTTGTCGGCACCGATGTCATCGTAGGTAGTCGAAATCTCGGGCTGTTGGTTCTCGGCGTTTTGAATGACGTTGCCGTCCGCGTCGGTGATGACGTAGATGTTCTTGAGTTCGGCAACGATTCTGGACTCGTCGGGATCTTCGGCGTCGAAATACCAGCCGGCGAAGTACTTGTTGCTCTCGCGGTTGAGCTCAATGCGGAGGTAGCCCTTCATGGCTCGCCAATTGCTTTCGAGCGTGTCCTGCACCTCCTGGCGTTGGACGCTTTCGAGACGCTGGCGGAAGAGGACCGCGACGGTAATCAGGAGCAGAGCGAAGAACAGGGCGTAGCTTGCCGTGAGGCGGAAGCGGAGTCCGCGAGTGAGACGGCGGAGATCGCCCTTGCGGATCACGCTTATACCTGCGGGCCGGGTGTGTGGTCGGCGGAGGAGGTTCCGCCGGGGCCGGCCGGTTTATCGGGGGCGTCGATCATGTAGCCGATGCCGCGCACGGTCTGGATGAGCTTGGCGGCGAACTTGTCGTCGATCTTGCTGCGGAGGTGGCGAATATAGACGTCGACGATGTTGGTGAGGCCGTCGTAATCCATATCCCAGACGTGCTCGACGATCATGGTGCGGCTCAGCGGCCGGCCGCGGTTGCGCATCATGTACTCGAGGATGCCGAACTCTTTCGGGGCGAGGTCGATGGATTCCGCGCCGCGTGTGACTTTGCGGCGGATGCAATCGACGGAGAGGTCCGCTACCTGGAGGCGCTCGGGCGTGGGCTGTCCGCGGCGGAGGAGGGCGCGGACGCGTGCCAGAAGCTCGACGAAGGCGAAAGGTTTGACGAGGTAGTCGTCGGCGCCCTGTTCGAGGCCTTTTACGCGGTCGTCGAGCGCGCCGCGGGCGCTGAGGATGAGGACGGGCGGACCGACTTTACGGTTGCGGACCTTCTCGAGGACCTGGAGGCCGTCCATGTCGGGAAGCATGAGGTCGAGCACGACGAGGTCGTAATCGGTGGAGTGGATGTGTTCGAGCGCGGTCGCGCCGTTGCCGGCGGCGTCCACGGCGTACCCTGCGCCCTCAAGGCCCCGGCAGAGAAAGTCGGCGATGCGTTTTTCGTCCTCGACGACGAGGATTCTCATATTGAGAGGGTACCAAGTTGACGCAGAGACGCGGAGACACAGAGGACGGCGTAGAGAACGCAGCCTGAGTTTTCTCTGTGTCTCCGCGTCTCTGCGTCAAAGTTCTATTGTTTGAACCGTAGGCGGATTCGATTCTCTTTGCCTCCGTAGACCAATTCGAGGTCCTTCATCTTCTGCTTCTCCAGGGGGAAGTAGAGGAGGCCGGAGATCGGTTGGGTGGTCTTGCCTTCCGGGAGGATCTTCGATTCCAGCGTCTTTTTGAGCGGGCTGTTGTCCTTCTCGGGCTCTTTGGGGGCCTCGGCCTTGGGCTCGCCGTCTTTGGGCGGAGCGGGGGCGCCGCCGCGTTTGATGATCGGGACGCGAGTGCCGGTCCAACCGGGCGAGGCGATTCCCTCGTTGTTGTCGACGGTGCCGATGATGAGAGCGCCCGAGCCGGCGATCTGGCTGGCGGCGTAGGGCTGGGTGTGCTCGCCATCTTTATCGGTGCGGAGGACGAAGTCGTCACGGTCGATGACGAGGTCCTTGGAGTACTTGGGCTCCACTTTTACATCGATAACGATGTAATGTCCGCCGAGGTCACTGCCGATCATCTCTTTGATATCAGCCGGATCGTTATGAAGGGTGGCGGTGAGGATGAGGTCTTCATTCTCGGCGCGGGAGGTCGGCGGCGCCTTCTTCGAGGCGGCGGAAATCAGGAGGGTCGCGGCGAACGCGACGGCGGTCAGACGGATCAACATGTGGGGACCTGCTGTTTTTATAATAGGCGAAATATAGGCGAACATTCGGTGAACCCCGCTGGTACAATAAGGTCTTTCAAAGACTCAGGAGCATATGCCAATGGACGACAAAGAGCGCGCACGGGCCCTGGAATCGGCCCTGGGACAGATTGAAAAACAGTTCGGGAAGGGCTCGATCCTGCGGCTCGGCTCGAAGGACGCCATCGTGCCGGTCTCAGTCATCTCGACCGGCTCCATTTCGTTGGACGCGGCGTTAGGCGTGGGGGGTTTCCCGCGCGGCCGAATTAACGAAATCTTCGGACCGGAGTCCTCCGGTAAGACGACCATCGCGCTGCAGGTGATCGCGGAAGCCCAGAAAAAGGGCGGCATCGCGGCATTCATCGACGTGGAGCACGCGCTCGATCCGCAATACGCGAGGAAACTGGGCGTCGACGTCGATAACCTACTTGTGTCGCAGCCGGACTACGGCGAGCAGGCGCTCGAAATTACGGGGCACCTGATCGCGTCGGGTCAGATCGACGTGCTGGTAGTAGACTCGGTGGCGGCGCTGGTGCCGAAGGCCGAGCTCGACGGCGAAATGGGTGACAGCCACATGGGCTTGCAGGCGCGGCTGATGTCGCAGGCGTTGCGCAAACTCACGGGCGCGGTCAGCAAGTCGCGGACGTGCCTGATTTTCATCAACCAGATCCGCGAGAAGATCGGCGTGATGTTCGGGAACCCGGAGACGACGACGGGCGGACGCGCGCTGAAGTTTTACTCGTCGGTGCGGCTGGACATCCGGCGCATCGCGGCCATCAAAGATGGCGACGCGGTGGTCGGAAATCGCACCAAGGTGAAGGTGGTGAAGAACAAGGTAGCTTCGCCGTTCCGCGAGGCCGAGTTCGACATCATCTACGGCGAGGGCGTATCGAAGGAAGGCGATCTGCTGGACCTCGGCGTGGCGCAGAACATCATCGAGAAGAGCGGCTCGTGGTTCAGCTACAAGGGCGAACGCATCGGCCAGGGCCGGGAGAACGGCCGCCAGTTCCTGAAGGACAACGCGGACATCCGGACGGCGATCGATACGGAGTTGCGGAAAGCGCTCGGGTTGATCAAGGAAGCTCCGGTAGCGGCTGCCGCGGAAGCTCCGGCGACGAAAGCGTCTCCCATGCCGGCGCCGGCGGAAGCTCGGCGGAAGTAGCAATCTGCCCGCCGATCAACGCGGATGAGCTCGGTCGGTGTTCATCCGCGTTGATCGGCGGCTTTCTCTTTCGGCCGGTAGCACGCAATGAAGGAAGAGCAGCGGCAGAACGCGATCCGGCGCAAAGTGGTGGGCATGAACGCGGGGTCGGTGGAGATGCTCACTAGCGGGTTCCCATCATTCGACGAAGTGACGGGCGGATTGCCGCGCGGACGGATCGTCGAATTGTTCGGCGGATCCGGGACGGGGAAGACCACTCTCGCGCTGCAGATTGCGGCGCACATCCAAAAAAGCGGCGGCGTGGCATGGATCGACGCGGAGCGGAGCTTCGACCCGGCGTATGCGGCAGGCCTCGGGGTCATCGTGGACCAACTGGCGGTGGTACAGCCCACGACAGCCGAGCAGGCGTTCGACATGATGGCGCGGCTCGCGCTGTCGGGCGCGGTGGACCTATTGATCGTCGACTCGGCGGCAGCGCTAGCTCCGGAGATCGAGTTGCAAACCGGAATCGGCAAGAGCGGTCCGGGTGCACACTCGCGGGCGTTGGCTTCGGGACTGCGGAAACTAGCGGCGGCGCTGCGACGGTCGGGAACGGCGGCGCTGTTTTTGAATCAGACGCGTGCGGGAGACGAGTCGTCGGCGGGCGGCGCTCCTTTGAAGCTGTTCGCGGCGGCGCGAATCTCGCTGCGCCGTCCCGGTGGCGGGCGCGTGCGATTCCGGGTGGTGAAAAGCAAGGCCTCGGAGGCGTTTCGGGAGGGTCATCTCCTCTGGCAGAACGGCGGGGGATTCACGGAATGCCCGTAAAACGGGCACTTCGGCGACGACTGCTGCAAAAAACAGCGAAAAACGGGGCATTTTTCGCGTATTTCTCTTTACAACCCTATGCCCTTCCCTTATGATTGAAATCGACCGGCGCCGGCGGGGCGCCCGTTGGAACCACCCATTGTTCGAGCGCAGACTGCAAGTCTGCGTTGTAGTCTGAAACAAAACTACGGGAGAATGTTTTAAGGAGATTTATGGCGAATCAGAGAATGACCCAGACGCAACTGGTGAGATCGCTCGCCGAGAGCTGCGAAGTCAACAACAAGACGGCTCGCGGATTCCTGGATTGCCTGTCCAGCATGGCGATCGCGGAAGTGAAGAAGAACGGCGTGTTCGTGCTGCCCGGTATCGGCCGGTTGGTGCGGGTGGACCGGAAGGCCCGGACGGGCCGCAACCCCTTGACCGGCGAGTCGATCAAGATCCCGGCCAAGAAGGTCGTGAAGTTCCGCGTGGCGAAGGCCGCGAAGGACTCCATCGTGCCGCCGAAGAAGGCGAAGTAGTCGCACCGCAATCAGTCTAAAAACGGAAACCCCGCCGGCCCTTCGAGGGACCGGCGGGGTTTTTGCATTCCGGAATTCGTTTGAAGCCGAGTGGAGGCCAGCTCAACGTGCGAGCGGTTCCATGAAGCCTAGGCCTGCTTCTTTTCTTCGTCTTCGGTCTTCAGCGCAGTCTTGAAGTTGCGGATTCCCTCGCCTAAACCTTTGCCGAGTTCTCCGACTTTCTTGCCACCGAAAAGCACGATTGCGACCAAGGCGACGACGATCAACTCGGGCCCGCCCAGACCACCGAGAATGCCGGCAACCTGAATACCAGTAGGTTCCATACGGCCTCCTTATGACGTTCATTGTACCGGATTTCGCTTTGCTTGTGGGGAGGTGCAGTTCTAGCGGAAACGGCTGCTGACTTCCATGAGGTCCTGGCGGATGCCGGCGGTGTACGGCGTGAGCAGCACGTTGACGGCGAACCACATGGTTCCGATGGCGATGCTCCAGCGCGTAAACTGCGTGCGGCCGAGCAGGAAACGGAGTAGCATTGCGATCACGACCGGAGCGACGGCGACCTGGACACGCATCTCGGGCGTGAGATAGTCGAGGAAGCTGCCGTCCATGCCCCAAGTGTAACTACGGGGCGCCCGGAGGGGTCAAGATATCGTCGGTTAGCCCGCCGACGCTGCCCCGAGGCCAAAACACTCGGCTGCGCGGGGCGCGATAATGAATCCAATACGGGGATCCATGGATTTCGCCGCACAGGTAAAAGGATCGGTCGATATCGCGGGTGTGATCGGCGAACACGTGCGCCTGCGCCGCGCGGGGCCGCATCGCTACATGGGGCTGTGCCCATTCCATCAGGAGAAGACGGCGTCGTTCACTGTCCACGTGACGCACCAGTTCTACAAATGCTTCTCGTGCGGCGCGGCGGGCGACGTGTTCAAGTTCGTGATGGAGATCGAGGGCATCAGCTTTTATGAAGCCTTGAAATCGCTGGCGGAGCGGCACGGCATCCCGATGCCGAAGCGGTCGCAGTACGCGGACGAGGATTCGAAGGTGCGCGGCTCGTTGATGGCGATGCACGAGATCGCGCAGGAGCACTTCCGCGCGAACCTCAGCACTCCCGCCGGCGAGCCGGCGCGCGCGTATCTCGCCAAACGCGGGCTCGCCGCCGCTACCATCGAACAGTTCGGGCTCGGCTACGCTGCCTCCGGCAATACGCTTCTGCGCCTGCTGCAGCAGCGTGACTTTCCTGCGGCGCTGATTCAGCAGTCTGGTCTCGTTTCCCGGCGCGACGATGGCGGCATGTACGACGCCTTCCGCAATCGCGTCATGTTCCCCATTCAGGACGTGCAAGGCAAGGTCATCGCCTTTGGCGGCCGCACTCTCTCCGCCGACGATCCGCGGAAGTACTTAAATTCGTCGGGAACGCCGATATACGAGAAGCAGCGGGTGCTGTACAACCTGCACCGCGCCAAGGAGGGCATGCGCAAGGAGGACCGAGCCATCCTCGTCGAAGGCTACATGGACGTGATCGGCGTCACGGCCGCCGGGTTCACACCCGTGGTCGCCAGTTGCGGCACTGCGCTCACCGCGCAACAGGTGAAGCTGATCAAACAACATACGTCACGGATCGTGGTGAACTTCGACCCGGACACGGCGGGAGAGAACGCGGCGGAGCGATCGATCAACCTGCTGCTCGGAGAGGCGATGCAGGTCCGCATTCTCGAGCTCGACGGAGATCTCGATCCGGACGAATATTGCAAGGAGCGCGGCGCGGAGGCATATCGCGAGCGTCTGGAGGGAGCGAAGGGGTACTTTTACTGGTTGGCGGATCGCGCGCGGGCGAAGTATGATGTTCGGACATCGGAAGGGCAAGTCTCGGTGCTCAAGTTCCTCATGCCGGCAGTGCAGCGGATTTCGGATCAGATGGAGCGGATGGTCATCGCGGGAGATCTCGCGAGCTACCTCGGCGTCGATCGCGGGATCGTGCTCGACAGTTTCAAGAAGGCAGTCGCGGAGCGAAAAGAAGACAAGCTGGCGCAGCCGCCACCGGCGCTGCGCCACGACGAGCGAATCCTCATCAACGCGCTGCTGACACGCCCCGAAGTGGCGGCAGCGGCGCTGCCGGAGCTGCGCACGATGGAGAGTGTCGCGGCTTTTCCGTCGCGGAGAATTCTGCAGGCGATTTTCGCGCTCGATGCAGCGGGCGCGGCGCTCAGTTTCGAAACGGTGCACGCGCGGCTGGAGGGCGGAGACCAGAATCTGCTGGCGCACGCGGCTCTGATTGACGACACGGATGTGAGCGAGGAAGAGATCGCGGCCGCGCTCGACAGCGTGCGCCGCAGCGAGAGCGAGCACCGCCGCGGCGAGCTCAAGCGGCAGGTGAAAGAGTTCGAGCGCGCGGGTAAATGGGACGACGCGCTGCGGCTGATGGCGGAGCTGCAAACGATGGAGCGGGCAGCAAGGGGGCGCGCATGACGGTTCCGCACGCTTTTGTGCATGACGCCGTGGTGTACAATGTCATGGATTCGGAACGCCGGGAGTGACGGGGCTTCAGTGGCGATAGAGCACAAGTTCGACGGCCTGCAGCGGCTCGTACAGATGGGCAAGGAAAAAGGCTACGTCTTGTACGATGAGGTCAGCGAAGTTCTGCCCGGCGACCTGCCGGCAGGCTCGGAGCTCGAAGAAGTGCTGGCCGGCCTCGACGTGGCGGGCATCGAAATCCTCGAAGAGCCCAAAGATTTCGAGAAAAAACTCGAAGACTCCGAAGAGATCATCGACCTGGAATTGCCCGCCGGCGTCGGCGAGAAGATCAACGACCCGGTGCGCATGTACCTGCGCGAGATGGGCACCGTCCCGCTGCTTACGCGCGAGGGCGAGGTCGAGATTGCGCGTCGCATCGAGCGCGGACAGACGACGGTATTGAAGTCGCTCTCGCGGGCGCCGCTCGCGATCCAGGAAATCATCGTGATGGGCGAGGAGATGGCGCGAGGCACACTGTCCGCCCGCGACGTCGTGCAGATCGCCGATCCCATGCTCACCGACGAGGTCATCGACGAGAAGCAGCAGGAGTTCGTCGTCCACATCGAAGAGATCGGGAAGCAGTACCGGCGGATCCTGCAGGCGCGGCAAAAGCTCCAGGCGATTCCGCGCACGATGAAGCCTAAGCAGTACCGGCGGCAGTTGTGGGAGCTCGGGCGCCTGATGGTCCGGGTATCGCGGCTGGCGCGGCAGTTGAGACTGCAGACGCCGGTGATCCGCCACCTGATCAATCGGCTGCGGCAGTCGGTCGAAGAACTCAAGCCGCTGGAACGCGAGATCGCGCGGGTACAGAAGGCTCTGGAGACCTGGCCCGCAGCGCGCGCCGAGAGCGTCAAGGAACTGCGCAAGGAGCAGCGCGCGTTCGGGCTGCAACTGCATGAGCTCGAGGAACAGTCGGGATCGTCGGCCGCGGAGTTGCGGCGGACACTCGAGATCATCACCAAGGCGCACTGCGAAGCGGAGGCGGCGAAGAAGGAGCTGATCGAGGCCAACCTTCGCCTGGTCGTGAGCATCGCGAAACGGTACACGAATCGCGGATTGCAGTTCCTGGACTTGATCCAGGAAGGCAACATCGGGTTGATGAAGGCGGTCGATAAATTCGAATACCGCCGTGGGTATAAATTCTCGACCTACGCGACGTGGTGGGTGCGGCAGGCGATCACGCGGGCGATCGCGGACCAGGCGCGGACGATCCGCATCCCGGTCCACATGATCGAGACGATCAACAAGCTCATCCGTACGTCGCGGCAGATGGTCCAGGAACTGGGTCGGGAACCCACCAACGAGGAGCTCGCCAAGAAACTGCAGTTGCCGGTCTCGAAGGTGCGGAAGGTGTTGCGGGTCGCGCAGGAGCCGATCTCGCTCGAAACGCCGATCGGCGAAGAGGAGGAGTCGCACCTCGGCGACTTCATCGTCGATCAGAACGGGATCTCACCGTCCGATGCCGTGATCAATTTGAATCTGCGGGAGCAGACGGCGCAGGTGTTGAAGACGCTGACGCCGCGCGAAGAGAAGATCATCAAGATGCGGTTCGGGCTCGAGGACGGAAGCGAGCACACGCTGGAAGAGGTCGGGCAGAATTTCGCGGTGACAAGGGAGAGGATTCGGCAGATCGAAGCGAAAGCGCTCCGCAAACTGCGGCATCCGAGCCGGAGCCACCGGCTGCGCGCTTTCCTGGAGAACGGAACGAGGGGAGTTTAAACCGGAGTGCAGGGCAGGCGGCTGGAGCCGCCCACCCCGTAGACCTTCCGTTACCAGCGAGGCTCGCGTCGTCCGCCGCCGCCCCCGCCGCCGCCGCGTCCACCACCGCCGCCGCCAGGCCGGCCACCACCGCCGCCCCCGAAGCCGCCGCCGCGACCACCGCCGCCGCCGCCGCCAAAGCCGCGATCGGGCTTGGGCCGCGCTTCATTGACATTGAGGCTGCGTCCATCCATCTGATACCCATTGAGGGCGTTGATGGCGTTGGCGGCCTCGGAGTCGTTTTCCATTTCCACGAATGCGAACCCGCGCGAACGGCCGGTATCGCGATCAGTCATGATGCGGGCGCTGTTCACAGCCCCGTATCTCTCGAACAGACTTCGAACGGATTCCTCAGTGGAGTTGAAACTGAGGTTGCCTACGAAGATATTCTTCACGTTGTCTACCTCCAAGACGTTTGGAAGCCGAGCTCATCGGGGAGGGAACACTAGCGGAGGACACAAGACTATTCGCTATCGGACACACTCACACGGACGCGCGGATGCTATCAAACGCGAATCGAATATACCACGGGTCAGGGCAGGTGGGAAGGGGGAAGCCCACGGAGAGCGTTTCGGAATGAACAGAGGAAAGCGAAAAGCCCCCGGATTGACCTCGGGGGCTTTCAGTTTAAACCGGGCAACGTCCTACTCTCCCACACAGTTGCCTGTGCAGTACCATCGGGGCTGAGGAGCTTAACTGCCGTGTTCGGGATGGGAACGG
>Ga0207661_10001229_pt1 | contig 17170 bp, 15 predicted proteins | sample KBSC713LmetaG_FD_184337 | JGI IMG/M metagenome (GOLD analysis project Ga0207661, IMG submission 184337) | Corn rhizosphere microbial communities from Kellogg Biological Station, Michigan, USA - KBS C7.1-3L metaG (SPAdes) (version 2) | ecosystem: Host-associated > Plants > Roots > Rhizosphere ...
CGCGTGCGCACGCCTGGTCGAGGAGGTCAAGGCGCGGCTACCCGTGTGGAAGCACCAGCTGTTCCTCGACGGTACCGATGAATGGGTGAACAGCCCCTGATCAGCGGGCGATCATGGCGCGGCGGCGGGCCAGCGCGGGCTCCTGGTAGAAGGCCGGGTCGGCGCCGGCGCGCGCCGGCAGCAGCACGACCAGCGCGATGATCGCGAAGGCCAGCGAGTTCTCCCAGAACGCGCCGTGCAGCCCGTCCGCGTAGTGCGAGTGGGTGGGCAGCTTGTGCTCGTACATCCAGATCGGTGAGACCACGAACAGCACATAGACGCCGAGGGCGCCGACCGCGCGGCCGAGTCCGGCCAGCGCCGGGACGCCGGTCGGGCCGCGCGTCCACAGCCCGCGCGTGGCCAGGCCACGGCCCGCCCGGCGCCGGCGCAGCGCGGAGTCGCCGAGCACCACCAGCGCCGGGATCAGGAAGACCAGGTGGTGCGACCACGAGATCGGGCAGATCGCGTTGCCGGTCAGCCCGACGATGGTGAAGGCGGCCAGCTCGTCGCCGACGTTGTGGGCGTTCATCGCGCGGGTCATGCCGACCGCGAGCAGGAGTGCGGCGAAGGACAGCCACATCAGGGTCGGTGTGGTCGGCGAGTCGTAGAGGCGGGCCAGCACGCCGGCCAGCGACTGGTTGGCGGTGGAGTCGACCGCGCCCACGCGGGTGGTGTCGAAGACGACCGAGCCGAAGTAGGCGCCAGCCGCACGGCCGGTGACCATGAAGGTCAGCAGGGTCACGCCCAGCGTGGTACCGGCGGAGACCAGCGCGGCCCGCCACTGCTTGGTCACCACGAAGTAGATGATGAACACGCCGGGCGTCAGCTTGATCGCGGTGGCCAGGCCGACCCCGACGCCGGCCACGGCGCCGGTCTCCCACAGCCGGCGCGTCGCGCGCAACTTCGCGATCCGCTCGGACGGGCCGGAGTCGATGGAGACCGCCGCGCGGTTGCGCAGCATCACGAAGTCGGCGTAGATGAGCACGGCGAGCAACAGGTTGATCTGGCCGAAGCCGAGCGTCTCGCGGATCGGCTCGGTGGCGGCGGACAGCGGTACGGCCAGCGCCACGGTGAACCAGCGGGACCAACCGCAGCGGTCGGCGATCGGTACCAGCAGCCAGCTCAACAGCACGGTGAGGCCGACGAGGCTGAGCACCGTGTTCATCCAGCCCGCGGCGAGCGTGGGCAGCATCGCCATCGGCGCCATCACGAGCGCGGCGAACGGCGGGTAGGTGAAGCCGAGCGTGGTCTTCGGCGCGACGAAGTCATAGAGGTTGCCGCCGTGCGTCCACCACACCATGGCCCCGTGGTAGATGCGCAGATCGAAGAACGTGTAGTGGCGTCCGAACACGTGGATGGCCCAGATCGCGGCGGCGATGGCGACCGCGACGATGCCGCCCTGTACCAGCGCGACCCGGGTGAGCCGGCGGCGGACGGAGCCGAGGGCGGACCGGAGGGCGGTGGCCAGTTCGGCCGCCTGTTCGGCGGGCTGTTCGTCGACGGGGAGGTCGGGGAGGGAACTCGGTCGATCCTCGACGGTCGCCGGCATGCTGTCGACACCCCCATAGCCCGCTTGTACAGCCCAACCCGGTCTGCTTAGGAGCCTAGAACGGCGCGCCAATGACGCACCTCCCGCGTTATCCGAACGTGTCTGATCCCACACGACTTAGAGATATTTCCCGTCTGTTAACGGCTCTGGGTCCATTTTGGTGATTGACATCTCCGATTCCGTAACGAGCAGCTCAATGCCCCCTCAGGATCCGCTCGGAGATTTCTGAGGTAACAATGTGGAACTATTTCCGTCGCATTCCGCGACCGATTGCCGCGCCGACGGTAGCCGCCCGTACCCGGCGCTGGGCCGCTCGCGCCTCGCGGTGCAGGGAGCGGTTCGCGTCGGACATCAGGTGACCGGTACGCCAGCGCAGCCCCGGTCGCCCCTGGGTGTCGGTGGCCGCCAGCAGCAGCCCACCGAGCAGCCCGAGGTTGGAAAGGAACCGGGTGCGGTTCTGCTTGCGCTCCCCGGTGTCGGTCACCTCCCAGAAGGCGTGACCGGCCAGTGTGGTCGGTACCAGGGCGGCGGCGACGGCGAGCGCGGCCGGCCGGCGCAGCGGGGTGAGCAGCAGGGCGCCGCCTCCGGCCATCACCGCGGCGTTGACCTTGACCAAGGTACGCGCGTCGGACAGGGTCGGGTGCAGGTTGCCGAGCGCCGGACCGACCCGGTCGGTCACCCGGCGGGCCCGTGCGACCAGAGGATCCGGGTGGTTCAGCGCGTCGACGCCCTGGACGACGAAGATGCCCGCGAGCATGGCGCGGGCCGCCGTACGGACGGGATGCATGGCGGTAGTGCTACCCCGGTCCGCGCCGATTTACACGGATTGGCACCTGGATCAGGCCGGCTGGGTACGGAGGTACCTTCCGAAATGCGGGACGGTGAACGCGACCGTGCCGCGCTCGCCGGAGTAGATGAGGCCCTTCTTGATGAGCGCGTCCCGGGCCGGCGACAGCGATGCCGGTCGGCGCTCCAGTGACCGGGCCACCTCGGCCGTCGGTACCGCGTCGCCCTCGCTGTCCACAGTGGACAATGAGGCCATGGCGCGCATGTACTCCCGTTCGGCCGGCGTGGCCCGCTCGTACCGCGAGCCGAAGAAGCCGACGGCCAGCTCCGCCTCCGCCTCCGGGGCGCCGACGCGCACGTCCGCCGCGGTGATCGGGGTACGCGGCGCGTGGTCCCAGGTCGCCTTGCCGTAGGCCTGGACGAAGTACGGGTACCCGCCGCTCGCCTCGTAGAGCGCGTCCAGCGCCTTCGCCTCGTACTCGACGTCCTCGCGGGCGGCCGGCGCGCACAGCGCCTGATCCGCCGATATCCGGTCGAGCCGGTCGATGCGCTGGTACCGGAACAGTCGCTCCGAATAGGACTTCGCGGCGCTGAGTACCGCCGGCAGGTGCGGCAGCCCGGCACCGACCACGATCAGCGGGGCGCCGGTCTGTGACAGTTCGTGGCAGGCGGCGCACAACGCGGAGACGTCCTCCGGCGACGTGTCCTGCATCTCGTCGATGTACAGGGCGATGCCGGTGCCCACGTCGGTCGCGATGCTCGCCGCGTCGGTGAACAGCTCGACCAGGTCGATCTCGATGTCGCCGGAGTCGGCCCGTCCACTCGCGGCCGGCACGTCGATGCCCGGCTGCCAGCGCTCGCGCAGCTTCCCGCCGGGCGGGTTGGCGCGCAGCGCGAAGGCCTTGAGCACACCGAGGAAGTCGTCGATGCGGTCCGGCGCGCGGTGCCTGGGCGCGAGCTCCCGTACCGCCATGTGCAGCGCGGCGGACAGCGGCCGGCGCATCGGCTGGTCCGGCCGGGCCTCGATCTTGCCGGTACCCCACAGCCGGCCGATCGCCTCGGACCGCAGGGTGTTCAGCAGCACGGTCTTGCCCACGCCGCGCAGCCCGGTCAGCACCAGCGAGCGCTCCGGCCGCCCGCGGGCGACCCGCTCCAGTACGACGTCGAAGACCTCCAGCTCGCGGTCGCGCCCGGCCAGTTCGGGCGGCCGCTGACCGGCGCCGGGTGCGTACGGATTGCGTACCGGATCCACGCTCGCACCGTATCGGGCTATCTAGCGTCTCTCCTAGAAACCACGCCGGTCTCCGGTTTTCTAGCGTGATCTAGCGCTGTGCCTAGAAAGCCACATAAATTACTGTCTCCTGAGACAGAGCACGAAGCTGAGGGTCGCCGGGTCGGTCCGGTAGAAGAAATTGTGGGTGGCCCCGGCGATGCCGTCGCACTTGTGCACGTCGTCGGTGCCGTCGAAGCGGCCGATGACCAGGAAGGCGCCGGGGGCGCACGCGGTCAGCCGCAGCTTGGGGATGTCCTCGGTGCCGTCGTTGGCCACGCACTCGCCGGTGACGACGGCGGCCGGATTGAGCGGGGACGAGGTCGGCTTCGGGCTGCCGCTGGCCCGCCCGCTAACGCTCGGACTCGGACTCGGCGCGGGTCCCGCGACCGCGGCGCCTCCATGGTGCCCGTTGATGAGGTACAGCCCGAGGCCGGTCCCGCCGCACGCGAACAGCACGACGACCACGGAGAGCACCACGACCAGCGCGACGGAGCCGGCCACCGGTCCGGCCGCGCCTGCGGTCGGGCGCTCGCTCGGGAGGTCCGTCATCCGCACGTCCACGTGGGCACCGTAGCCCATGGCGGCCAGCCGTCAGAGGAGGCGCAGCTGCTGGTCGCGGGGGCGGCGCGGGGCGCCGTCGCCACGGCGTTCGAGCAGGCCCGGGTCGATCGCGGAGAGGAACGGCGATACCGGCATCTCACGCTCCATGCCGTACCGGACGCGGCGCCGCGCGTGGCTGAGGTAGAGCCGGTCCTGCGCGCGGGTCAGGCCGACGAAGAACAGCCGCCGCTCCTCGGCCTCGTCGGCCCGGCCGCCGCCGCGCTGTGTGTCGCCGGCCGGGGCACCGGGCAGGCGCAGCGGGAGCAGGCCGTCCTCGCAGCCGACCAGGAACACCACCGGGAACTCCAGGCCCTTGGCGGCGTGCAGGGTCAACAGGGTCACCGCCTGCGCCCGGGGATCCAGCGCGTCGACCTCCGCACCCGTGGCGATCTCGGCGAGGAACCGGGGCAGGTCGTCGCCGCACCGTACCGCCAGCGGGGTGAGCAGGTCGATCGCCGCGTACACGTCGGCCGCCGACAGCCCGGGACCGGCGTCGAGCGTCGGTCGCTCGGCCAGCAGTTGCCCGGTCAACCGCACCCGGGCGGCCAGCGAACCGGCCAGCCCCGTCGCGTACCGCAGCTCCCGGGCGATCGCGGCCACGCCGGGCCGGTCGCGCAGCCGGTCGTGCGAGCGCTTCTGTACCGGTATCCCGGCCCGGGACAGCGCGTCCACGATCGGGGCGGCCTGGGCGTCGGTGCGGTACAGCACCGCGATGTCGGCGAAGCTCATCGCACCCGGGGCGGCGTGCACGTCGATGCGACCGGAGTCCATCGACCGGTGCGACAGCCCGCCGACGAGCTCGTCGACGGTACGCACGACGAAGTCGGCTTCGTCCACAGTGGACGATGCGGCGTACAGGCCGATCGGTACCGCCTCGGGCTGCAGCCGGGCCGGGTCCAGCCGGCGGCCGCGCACCAGGGTGGACGGCGCGATCGCCTGTACCGCCGCGGCCACGATCGGCGCGCAGGACCGGTAGTTGCGGGTCAGCCGGACCACCCTGGCATCGGTGAAGTCCTCGTGGAAGCGCAGGAAGAACGAGACGTCCGCGCCCCGGAAGGAGTAGATCGCCTGGTCCGGGTCGCCGATCGCGCACAGGTTGCCGTCCGGCGGGCACAGCAGCCGCAGCAGCTCGTACTGCACGGCGTCGACGTCCTGGTACTCGTCGACGAACACCCAGGGCCAGCGCGCCCGGTACCGGTCGGTGAGCGCCGGGTCGTCGCGCAGCAGCGTGACCGGCAGCGTGACGAGGTCGTCCAGGTCCACGAGGTCCTTGTCGCGCAACCCCTTGCGGTACCGGTCGCGCAGCTCGTCGTCGACCCCGTCGCGCAGCATGCGCCGCGCGGCGGCCTCGTCGGCGGCGCCGGCGGACAGCAGCGCCGCGATCCGCTCCGGCTCTTCGGCGACCCGGAACGCGGGCGACAGGCCGACCCGCTCCGCCTGCTCGCGCAGGATCGCCAGCCCCAGCGAGTGGAAGGTCGCGACCGTGACATCGCCGGACACCGGGCCGAGCAGGCCGTCCAGCCGTGCCCGCAGCTCCTCGGCTGCTCGCCTGGTGAAGGTGATCGCGAGGCAACCCTCGGGGCGCACCTTCAGCTCCGCGCACAGGTACCCGATGCGGTGCGTCAGCGTGCGGGTCTTGCCGGTGCCGGGGCCGGCGACGATCAGCATCGGGCCACCCGGCGCCGACGCGGCCACCCGTTGCATCGCGTCCAGCCGGTCCAGCAGTCCGGTGCCGACCTCCTCCATGCCGGCGAGCATCGGCTCGAACGGCTCGTGCGGCGAGGGCTCGGGGTCCGGCGGGGGTGCCGCCGGTACCGGCTCGGCGCGGGTCGCGGCGGGGCGGCGCGGCGCGGCCTTCCGGGGTCGTGGGACGGCGGGCACGTCGAGCTCGAACAGGCCGTCGCCGTCGGAAGCGTTGCCGCGCAGCTCCTCCGGCTCGAACAGCCGGATCACGCCGTACTCGCCGTCGTAGCCGGGGGTGCGCCGCACCTCGCCGCGGCGCAGCCGGGCCACGGCCTCGCCGAGCAGCTCACCGCCGACCCGGCCCACCTCCTCCACGGGTACGTCGCGGAGGATCGACAACTCCGGACCCAGCGCGTCGACCAGAGTCACCAGGCGAGCCTCGACGGACTTCGTACGCGCGCCGACACCGTGGATCTCACCGAGCATCTCGGCGAGCTGGACGAGGTGGGTCACGGTCTGCGTGGCGCCCGGTGCCCGGCCGCCCGGCGCGCGGTCGGCCAGGTCCTCGACCCGGGACAGCACGCCGACCGTCAACGGCTTGCCGCACTCGGGGCACGCGCCGCCGGCCTCCCTGGTGCGCGCCGGCTCCCAGTTGACACCGCAGGCGCGGTGGCCGTCGGCGTGGTACTTGCCCTCCTCGGGGAAGAACTCCAGGGTGCCGACCAGACCGGTACCGGTGCGCAGCGCGTCGCGCACTCCGAAGTAGCTGAGCTCGCACGCCAGTACCGTCGCCTCACGGGCCAGCGCCTGCGGGGAGTGCGCGTCGGAGTTGGACACCAGCCGGTACCGGTCGAGGCTCGACACCCGCCAGTTCATCTCGGGATCCGAGGACAGCCCGGTCTCCACGGCGAAGATGTGCCCGGCCAGATCGGCGTAGCAGTCGGCGATCGCGTCGAAGCCGGACTTGGAGCCCAGCGCGGAGAACCACGGTGTCCAGATGTGCGCCGGCACCAGGTACCCGTCGGGGCTGGACTCCAGGGTGATCTCCAGCAGGTCGCGGGAGTCCAGCCCGAGGATCGGGCGCCCGTCCGAGCCCAGGTTGCCGATGCGGCCCAGCCGCTCGGTGAACCGGTCCACCGCCTCGAAGTCGGGCAGGTAGATGAGGTGGTGCACCTTGCGGGTACGGTCGTCGCGCTTGTAGATCGTGGAGATCTCGACGGACAGCATGAACCTGACCTCCGCGCCGGCCACGCTGGGCGGCAGCGGCCGGATCGGGCCGCGCGGTGCGAACAGGCCGGGCTCCGCCGGTACGAGTTGGTCGCGCAGGTGCTCGCGCCAGGCCGGGTGGGTGAAGTCGCCGGTACCGAGCAGGGCGACGCCCTTGCGCCGGGCCCACCAGGCGAGGCCGGGCAGGTCGAGGTCGCGGCTGCAGGCACGCGAGTACCGCGAGTGGATGTGCAGATCGGCGACGAAGCTGGTGTCGGTGACGTGGCTCGGAACGGCCACATCGCTCGGAACGGCGACGGAGCCGGGCACATCTGCGGGCACGACGTATCCTTTCACGCCGGTACCGCGACACGCCCGCCGCCACGCGCTCGTCGAGCGCTGGTTGTAGCGGCTCCGCAGGCGTCGCCGCTAGCCAGTGAGTAGCCGCAGCACCTGCTCGGTGTCGGCCAGCGAGTCCAGCACGTGGTGCGCGCCGGCCGCCTTGAGGTCCGCCGCGCTCGTCCCGCCGGTGGCCACGCCGACCGCGGTCACCCCGTTGACCAGCGCGCCCGCGACGTCCAGCGCGGTGTCGCCGACGACCACGACCGCGTCGAAGTCGCCGTACCGGGCCTGCGCGCGTTCCCGCGAACGCCGTACCAGCGTGGCCCGCACGCGGTCCTCCGTGCCGTACCCGCCGACCTCGAAGTCGATCCCGGTGGCCGCGCCGAGGGTACGCAGCTTGAATTCGGCGATCGGCCGGATGTTCCCGGTGACCACGGTCTGCGTGATGCCGTCGTGGACGGCGAGCGCGGCGAGCGCCGTGGCGGCGCCGGGCAGCACCTCGCCCCGCGCGCGCAGTTCGTCAGGCCGGGCGCAGACCGCCGTCGCGTAGCGGGCGAAGAAGTCGTCGAAGTCCGGTGCCTCGACCCCGTGCGAGGCGAACAGTTCGGTCGCGATGTCGAGGTCGGTGCGGCCGCCGAAGACGGGCAGCCGGGTCGACGCGGCGCCGACCATCGCGGTCACGGTGTCGACGAACAGCTGCGAAGCCGCGCCGTGCGCGCTCACCAGCGTCCGGTCGATGTCCCACATGACCAGTCGCCGTCGGTACGGCATCCATCAACCTCCGGCGAACGGCGGTAGAACGTCCACAGTGGACTTTTCACCGACCACAGTGGACAGATCCTGGCAGGACACCCCGTCGAGCAGCAACGAGGAGACCTTCAGCACCAGGGCGAGCCGGTCGCCGTGTCGTTCGCTGAGGTCGACCAGCAGCTCCTCGAGGGTACCGGTGGGCACGTCCTCCTCGGGTACGCCGGCGGCGGCACGCGCCGAGGCGTAGAACCGGACGGTCGGCATCTCAGCCGCCGATCGCCGACATCGGCCGGCTCGGCTGCAGGAACTTCGGGTCGTCGATGCCGTGCCCGGGCAGCTTCGGCCAGGTCGCGGCCTGCCAGCGCGCGGCGATCTCCTCGTCCGAGCCGCCGCCGCGCAGCAGCGCGCGCAGGTCGGTCTCCTCCTGGCTGAACAGGCAGTTGCGGATCTGCCCGTCGGCGGTCAGCCGGGTGCGGTCGCAGTCGCCGCAGAACGGGCGCGTCACGCTGGCGATCACACCGACCTTCGCGCCGTCCGGGTAACCGTCGACGAGCCAGGTCTCGGCCGGGGCGCCACCCCGCTCGGCCGGGTCGGGCAGCAGGGTGAACTCCGCCGAAAGCGCCGCGAGGATCTCGGCCGCGGTCACCATCCGCTCGCGTGACCAGACGTGCCCGGCGTCCAGCGGCATCTGCTCGATGAACCGCTGCTGGTACCCGTGGGCCAGCGCGTACCGCAGCAGGGCCGGCGCCTCGTCCTCGTTGACGCCTCGGACGAGTACCGAATTGGTCTTCACCGGGCCGAGTCCGGCCTCCGCCGCCGCGGCGAGTCCGGCGAGCACCTCGGCGTGCCGGTCGCGGCGGGTGAGCGCGACGAACCGCTCCGGCGACAGCGTGTCCAGCGACACGTTGACCCGGTCGAGGCCGGCGGCCCGCAGCGCCTCCGCCTTGCCGGCCAGCCCGATCCCGTTGGTGGTCAGCGACAGCGACGGCCGGGGGCGAAGCGCGGCCGCCCGTTCGACGATCCCGGCCAGGCCGGGGCGCAGCAGCGGCTCGCCGCCGGTGAAGCGGACCTCGGTCACGCCGAGCCGGGTCACCGCCACGCCGATCAACCGGGCGACCTCGTCGTCGGTCAGCAGCCCGGGGCCGGGCAACCAGGCCAGGCCCTCCGCGGGCATGCAGTAGGTGCAGCGCAGGTTGCACCGGTCGGTCAGCGAAACCCGCAGGTCGGTCGCCACCCGGCCGTGTTGGTCGATGAGGGCCGCGGTGGCGCGGCGCCCGGGCCGTGCGACGGTCATTGGTCGACCGTAGCGCGAACCGCGGACATCAGCGCGTCCCGGTATGCCCGGCCGAACATCGCGGTGTGCGCGAGCAGCAGTTGGAGTTGGTGCAGCGGTACCCGGCGCCGCCAGCCGTCGGCCAGCGGCCAGACGTCGAGGTACCCCTCGAGGATCCGCTCCAGGTGCGGTGCGCCGCCGAACAGAGCGAGGTTGGCCAGGTCGGTCTCCCGGTGACCGCCGTGGGCGGCCGGGTCGATCAGGTACGCGGTGCCACCCGCCGACCACAGCACGTTGCCCGGCCACAGGTCGCCGTGGATCCGGGCGGGCGGCTCCGCCGCGGCCGGTCCGGCGATCCGGTCGACATCGGACAAGAGGCGCTCGATCCGCGTCACGTCGCTCGCCTCCAGCGCGCCGGCGTCGACCGAGCGCCGCAGCAGCGGAGCCAGCCTGGAGTTGGCGAACCAGTGCGGCCACGGCCCGCCGGACGGCTCGTTGGGTACGGGCAGCCGGCCGAGGTACCCGGGCCAGTCCGCGCCGAAGGCCGGGGCGCCGGACCGGTGCAGCAGGGCGAGCCGGCGACCGAACTCCTCGGCCCCGTCGCCGTCGGGCTCTCCGGCGTCGATCCACTCCAGGGCGAGCAGGTCGGGCAGGGCGGCGAGGACCTCCGGTACCGGTACCGCCCCGGCCTCGCGCAGCCAGGCGAGCCCGGCGGCCTCGGCCGTGAAGAAGCCGGTCGGGGCGGCACCGCCGCCGGCCCACGCCTTCGTGAAGATCGAGCTGCCGTCGTCGAGGGTGAGGCGGGACGCCTGGCAGATGCTCCCGCCCGGTACCGGCGTCTCCCGGATCCGCTGGTGCGTGAGGAAGGTGGGCAGCAGGTGCGGGTTCTTCCGCAGGTACGCCAGGTCCACGCCGGTAGGCTAGCCCGCTGCCCGTGGGTCCCGGCAGTGCCGGTCGAGTTATCCACAGGCGCGGGGTCCGGTCTTCCGATCTTGTATCGACCGGGCCACCCTGGTCGGCATGCCGACGCCGCTGGTGCTGAACGATCCCGCCGACATCCTCAGCCTTGTCCCGTTCGTGCTCGGCTTCCACCCGTCCGACAGCGTCGTGGTGCTCGGCATGCGCGACCGGCAGATGATCTTCCAGGCGCGCGGTGACCTCGCCGACGCCGGCCAGCTCGCCGGGCACTACGCGACCATCGTCGGCCGTCAGCAGGTGACCGCCGTGATCGTCATCGGCTACGGGCCCGCGACGTCGGTCACCCCGGCGGTGCTGGCGATCGCCGCGCGGCTGGCCGAGGCGGGCATCGACGTGCACGACGTGCTCCGGGTGACCGACGGGCGGTACTGGTCATATCTGTGCCAGTCGTGGCGCTGCTGCCCGGTCGACGGCACGCCGTTCGACCCGACCCGTAGCCGGGTCGCCGTGGCGGCCGTGGTCGAAGGGCACGTGGCGCTGCCGTCCCGGGAGGCGCTGGAGCACCGGCTCGCCCCCGTCGGCGGCGTGGCCCGGGAGGGCATGCGACGGGCCACCGAGCAGGCCCACCGGCGCCTCAAGGCTCTCGTCGAGGCGGCCGCGGAACCGGGCGGGCTCAGGGCGGCAGGAGCGATCGCGGTCCGGACGGCCGTGGACCGGCAGCGGACCGATGGCCAACTGGACGACGACGAGGTGGCGTGGCTCACGGTGCTGCTGGCGCACGTGGCCGTGCGCGACGATGCCTGGGTGGCGATCGACTCCGACCCGGCCCTGCACGTCCGGCTGTGGACCGAGGTGCTCCGGCGGGCCGAGCCGGAGCTCTCACCGGCCCCGGCCACACTGCTCGGGTTCGCCGCGTGGCAGGCGGGCGACGGCGTCATCGCCGCGATGGCGGTGGAGCGCGCGTTGGCCGCCGACCGGGACTACGCGCCCGCGCGTCTGCTGGGCGGGGTGATCGCCGGAGGTGTCCCGCCGCAGGAGTGGGCGGCGGCGCGGCGACGGCTGCGGGTCGCGACCGGCTAGCCCGGCACTTCCGCCAGCGCGATCCGGTCCGCCCGCGTGTAGACATTCATGGTGGTACCGCGGACGAAGCCGGCCAGGGTCAGCCCGGCCTCCTCGGCCAGCTCCACGGCCAGCGAACTAGGCGCCGATACCGCCGCCAGGATCGGGAGCCCCGCCATCCACGCCTTCTGTACCAGCTCGAAGCTGGCCCGCCCGGACACCACGAGCACATGGCCCGTTAGCGGCAGCCGGTGTTCCCTTGTCGCCCAGCCGATAACCTTGTCCACGGCGTTGTGCCGCCCGACATCCTCCCGGGCGGCGACCAGCTGACCGTCCACAGTGAACAGACCGGCCGCGTGCAGTCCGCCGGTCGTGTCGAAGGTGCGCTGGGCCTGCCGCAGGGTGTCCGGCAGCCGGGTCACGATCCGCGCATCGATCCGGATGTCGTCGCCGTCCACCGGGTAGCGCGACCGGGTACGCACCGCGTCGATACTCGCCTTCCCGCAGACCCCGCACGAGCTGGTCGTGTAGAAGTTGCGGGTCGGATCGGTCAGCGGGGCGGGTACCCCGGGGGCGAGCACCACGTCCGCGACGTTGTACGTGTTCGGCTCGTCGGTACCGGCGCACAACCTCGCGGTGTGCACGTCGTCGGCGGTACCGATGATGCCCTCGGTCAGCAGGAAGCCGAGCGCCAGATCGAGGTCGTGCCCGGGGGTACGCATCGTGACGGCGAGCGGCACCCGGCCGACCCGGATCTCGAGCGGCTCCTCGGCGACGAGGGTGTCCGGTCGCCGCTGCGGTGGGCCGGCCGCGGCGTCGACCCGCAACACCGTGCGCCGTGAGGTGACCCGTGCCATCCACCCATGATGCCCCGATCGGCCCGGTCCGCATCATGCACGGAGACGAACCGGCGCCGGACGGGCCCGCCCGGGCCGGCCGGGCCATGCCGGCCAAGAGTTCAACGGACATCGAAGCATTGGGCGCTCGTACAGGATCTTGAAGCCCAAGATTCCGTCGCCGCGTCCAGCGCCGCGCCGCCCGGCCGGCGACCGGCTCGCGACCACGCGGGTCGGCGGTTCCCGGCGGTGGGTAGCGTTCGGGTCGTGAGCGGATACGCGGCGGTGATCCTCGCGGGCGGGGCGGGTCGGCGGCTGGGCGGGGCGGACAAGCCGATGCTCATGGTCGGCGGGCGGCCCATGCTGGCGCGGGTACTCGACGCGGTCGCCGACGCGACCCTCCGCATCGTCGTCGGTCCGCCGACCCTGAGCCTGCCCGGCGACGTGATCCGGGCATCCGAGGACCCTCCGGGCGGCGGACCCGTCGCCGCGACCGCCGCCGGCCTGGCCGCCGTCCAAGCCGGCGCCGCCCTCGAAGCTGGCGCCGCTCTCGAAGCTGGCGGCACGCTGGACAATGTCGCGCTGCTCGCCGCCGACCTGCCGTTCCTCGATACGCACGCCATCCGGCGGCTGCGCGATGCCCTAGCGGTGTCCACAATGGACGGAGTTGTCTTCGTCGACTCCGAGGGGCGACGCCAGACCCTCTGCGGAGTCTGGCGTACCGCTTCCCTGCGGGCCGCCCTCGACCGGATCGGGCCTCCCGAGGGCGTCGCGGTCCGGGCGTTGCTGACCGGCCTGCGTACCGGCGAGCTACACCTCGCGGCGCAGCCGCCGCCGTGGTACGACTGCGATCAGCCCGATGACCTGCTTCGCGCCGAGGAATGGACCCATGAGCGCCCTTGACGACTGGACCGACGCCGTACGTGAGGCCCTCGACCTCGACCCGTTCGACGCCAACATCGTGCTCGACGTCGCCCGGGACGTCGCGCACGGAGTGATGCGGCCGGCCGCGCCGCTCTCCGCCTACCTGCTCGGCGTCGCCGTGGGCCGGGGTGCCGACCCGTCAGCGGCCGCCGCGATCATCACCGGCCTCGCTGAACGCTGGTCCAGAGACTGAGACCGGGGCGAGGTCGGCCGGGTCACCCGGGGAGGCCATCAGCCGGGCGATCGCCCACCAGCCGCCCAGCAGGATGACGGACAGGACCAGCGTGTACGGCAGCAGCGAGCCCAGCCCGAGCCCCTGCGCCAGGGCGCCGGCCAGCCACGGCAGCGCGGAACCGCCGACCACGCTCGCGCCGACCAGCAGCCCGACGGCCGTCGGTACGAGCTGGGACGGCACCAGCCTGGGTTGCACGGCGACGGTGGTCGGGAACAACGGTCCGAGGAAGAAGCCGATGAGCCCGAAGCCGATCGCGCCCACCGCGGCGTCGGGTACCCACCAGGTGATCGTCGTCGCCACGCAGAGCCCGCCCAGGCAGGAGAACATCATCGCGGCCACCCCGAGCCCGGCCCGGGACGCGGCCGCGTTGATGACGAACCGGCCCAGGGTCAGGCCGAGCCAGTACCCGCTGACGACGAGCCCGGCGAGCAGCTCGCCCGCGTGCCGTTGCTGGGTGAGCAGGCTGAAGCCCCAGTTCCCGACGGTGACCTCGATGCCGACGTACAGGCAGAGGAAGGCTCCGGACAGCCAGACCGAGCGGCGGCGCAGCGCGGCGGACAGCGGCGCCGCGTGTGCGTCCGGGGCGGGCGGCCGGCGCGACGGGTACAGCGTGGCGAGGCCGATCAGGACCGGTACCGCGATGATGCCCATCAGCAGGTACGCGTCGGGCCACGGCCGGCCGGCGTGCAGCAGCAGGGTGCCGACCTGGGGGCCGATCAGCGCGCCGACGCCGAAGAAGGCGTGCAGGTAGTTGAGCAGGGCGGTGTGCCCGGGCAGGTTGCCGACGAACGTGTTGAGCCCCGCGTCGAGGATGCCGGTACCGAAGCCGAGCAGCACCGTCGCGGCGAGGAAGACACCGAAGCCGGGTCGCAGCCCGATGCCGATCGCGGTACCCACGAACACCGCCGCGCCGAGGCTCAGGTGCGCGCGTTCGCCGAGTCGCCTGATCAGCGCGCCGTTCGCGACCCCGGACAGCAGGTACCCGCTGGAGAACGTGAAGAACTGCAGCCCGACGACGACCTTGTCGATCCGGTAGTCGGACATCTGGCTGGGCAGCAGCACCCCGGAGACGCCGGCGGAGATGCCGATGAGGATGAAGCCCGCGAACGCGACGACGAGCCGGGCAGCCCTCATCCGGCCGTGGGCTCGGGACGGGTCTCGAGCCGCACGATGATGCTCTTCGACGCCGGAGTGTTCGAGCCCTCCGCCGTGGAGTCCAGCGGTACCAGCACGTTGGCCTCGGGGAAGTACGCCGCGGCGCAGCCCTTCGGCGTCGGGTACCCGACGGCCCGGAAGTCCTCCGCCCGCCGCAGCGACCCGTCCGTCCACTCCGACACGATGTCCACCCGGGCGCCGTCCGCGATCCCGAGGTCGGCGAGGTCGGCCGGGTTCACGAACACCACCCTCCGTCCATTGTGGACACCCCGGTACCGGTCGTCCAGGCCGTAGATCGTGGTGTTGTACTGGTCGTGACTGCGCACCGTCTGCAGCAGCAGCCTGCCCGGCGGTACCCGCGTGACGACGAGTTCGTGCGTGACGAACGCGGCACGGCCGGTCGGCGTCGGGAACCGGCGGCGGTCGCGTGGCGGGTGCGGCAGCGTGAAGCCCGCGCCGTGGGCGACCCGCGCCTCGTAGTCGGCGAAGCCCGGCACCACCGCCGCGATCTCCTCGCGGATCGCGCGGTAGTCCGAGCGGTAGGTGTCCCACGGTACCGGCGAGTCCGGCACGGTCGCCGCCGCCAACCGGCACACGATGTCCACTTCGGACAGTAGGTCGGGCGAGGCGGGTTCGAGCCCGCCGCGCGAGGCGTGCACCGCCGACATCGAGTCCTCGACCGTGACGAACTGCTCGCCGGCGCCCCGCACGTCCCGTTCGGTGCGGCCCAGGCAGGGCAGGATCAGCGCGGTGCGCCCGGTCACCACGTGCGACCGGTTCAGCTTCGTGGAGATCTGCACGGTCAGGTCGCAGGACCGCAGCGCCGCCTCGGTCGCCGCCGTGTCCGGGGTCGCGGCCGCGAAGTTGCCGCCCAGACCCACGAAGACCTTGACGGTACCGTCGCGCATCGCCCGGATGGTCTCCACCGTGTCGTACCCGTGCCGGGTCGGCACCGTGAAGCCGAGCCGCTGCCCGAGCGCGCCGGTCCACGGCGGCGGCCGGTGCCAGATGCCCATCGTGCGGTCGCCCTGCACGTTGGAGTGGCCGCGTACCGGGCACAGCCCCGCACCCGGCTTGCCGATCATGCCGCGCAGCAGTTGTACGTTGCTGATCTCCTGGATCGTGGCGACCGAGTCCCGCCGCTGGGTCAGCCCCATCGCCCAGCACACGACGGTGGCGTCGGAGGCGGCGAGCATCCGGGCGGCGGCGACGATCTCCGGACGGGTCAGCCCCGTCGCCGCCAGCACCTCGTCCCAGTCGAGCTTGCCGGCGGCCGTCCGGTACTCGACGAAGCCGGTCGTGTAAGTGTCCACAAAGGACTTGTTGACGCAGCCCCACTCCAGCAGCAGCGCGCCGAACGCCTGGAACAGCGCCAGGTCGCCGCCGACGCGGATCTGCAGGTACCGGTCGGCGAGCGCGGTGCCCTCGCCGATCACGCCGGACGCGGTCTGCGGGTTGCGGAACCGCAGCAGCCCGGCCTCGGGCAGCGGGTTCACCGCGATGATCTTCGCGCCGTTGCGCTTCGCCCGCTCCAGCGCGGTCAGCATCCTCGGGTGGTTGGTGCCCGGGTTCTGCCCGACGATCACCAGCAGCGACGCCCGGTGGATGTCGTCGAGCGTGACGGTGCCCTTGCCGACCCCGATGGTCTGGGTCAGCGCGACACCCGAGGACTCGTGGCACATGTTCGAGCAGTCGGGCAGGTTGTTGGTGCCGTACGCGCGGGCGAACAGCTGGTACACGAAGGCGGCCTCGTTGGACGTGCGGCCGGAGGTGTAGAACGCGGCCCGGTCGGGCGAGTCCAGCCCGCGCAGTGCCGAGGCGGCCAGCGCGAAGGCTCCGTCCCAGGAGATCGGCGTGTAGTGCGTACCCCCGGGACGCAGCACCATCGGGGAGGTGAGCCGGCCCTGCTGGCCGAGCCAGTGGTCGCTGCGCCCGGCCAGGTCGGCGACCGCGTGCTCGGCGAAGAACTCCGGGGTGATCCGGCGCAGCGTCGCCTCCTCGGCGACCGCCTTCGCGCCGTTCTCGCAGAACTCGGCCCGGTGCCGCGCTCCCGGTGCCGGCTCCGGCCACGCGCAGCCCGGGCAGTCGAACCCGCCCACCTGGTTGATCCGCAGCAGGGTACGGGCGGAGCGGCCGACGCCCATCTGGGCCAGCCCGGGTGCGAGCCCGTGCAGGACTCCGCCGACCCCGGCCGCCGACCGACGCGGCGGCTCGACGGTCAGATTGTCGTCTCCGACATCCTCCCGAGGTGCCCTGCGAACCATGCTCATGACCATAGCTCCTGGGTGCGGCGCTACTGTTGGCCGACCGCGCAGATCGCGGACTGGGTCCCCCCGCCCGTGGTCCCACCCGCTGCACAGATGGCGGACACCCGGGCGAGACAGCTTGAGACGGGCGAGAAAGGTAGTCAGGTGGCGGCGGAAACACCTCCGGAAGCGACCCTGCTGGATGACCTCGCGGTCACCTCGGACCTCAAGGCCAAGGTGACCGAGGCTTGGCGCGACTTCGCCCGAGCCCTGTCCGGTTGCCTGCCCGAGCTGCC
>Ga0207661_10001231_pt1 | contig 17142 bp, 15 predicted proteins | sample KBSC713LmetaG_FD_184337 | JGI IMG/M metagenome (GOLD analysis project Ga0207661, IMG submission 184337) | Corn rhizosphere microbial communities from Kellogg Biological Station, Michigan, USA - KBS C7.1-3L metaG (SPAdes) (version 2) | ecosystem: Host-associated > Plants > Roots > Rhizosphere ...
CCGACGACGTCGTCGCGGAGATCCGCTTGCTGCGCGAGCGCTACGCGCCCGATCGCCTCTGGTTCTGCGACGACATCTTCGGGTTGAAGGCGCGCTGGCTGATTCCGTTCTCGGAGCGCATCGCCGGCGAGAGGCTCGCGGTGCCCTTCCTGTGCCAGACGCGCGCCGATCTCATGACGGCCGAGAACGTCGCGGCGCTGCGACGAGCCGGCTGCGCCGAGACCTGGATGGGCGTCGAGTCGGGCGCGCAGTCCGTGCTGGACGCGATGGACAAGGGCTTGACCATCGATCACGTGCGCGGCGCGGTCGGGCGGCTGCGCGCGGCGGGCATCCGCATCGGGTTCTTCCTGCAATTCGGTTACCCCGGCGAGGGCTGGCGCGAGATCGAGATGACCCGCAACCTCATCCGCGAGCTGACGCCGGACGACATCGGCATCTCGGTCAGCTACCCGTTGCCGGGCACGCGCTTCCACGCCAGCGTGCAGGCGCGCCTGGGCGATAAACGGAACTGGAACCAGAGCGACGACCTGGATCCGCTGTTTCCCGGCCGTTTCTCGCGCGAGTTCTATCGCCGGTTGTCGCGGACGGTTCATGCGGAATTCCGGACGCGCCATGCGATGCGCGCGCTGCGCGGGCTGGTCGCGGCGCCGCTTCCGGACGCGCAGAAATTGGGCGCGTCCTTGAAGGCACTGACTGGCCTGGCCGAGCTTCCGTTGTGGCTTGCCAACAATGCTCTGTTACACGCGCAAGTCGGATTCAGCAGGCAAAAAATCGACGCTGCGACCTGAGAAAATGCGTCGGAGCTGCGCGCAAAATTCCGCCCGGGGATCGTGCGGATCTGTTCTCGACAGATGCGCAGCGTTATCCTATGAGTGATTTACGAGAGAGAGGATAGACATGACTCGACGATTCAAAGAGCTGATGGTGCTGTTCCTTCTCGGTGTTTCGATCGCGCTCGCGCCGATGGCGTGCAGCGACGACAACAACAACGACGACGGCGGCCCGCGCACGATGACCCCCGGCTGATCGACAGACTGTTCGGATGGCTCGCCGTTCGCGGCGGGCCATCCCAGTCTGCCGTTTCGTCGGTGTCAGTCGCAGTTCGCTAGCCGCTCTCGCGCGGAGCGCGAGAGTGCGGCTACCTGAAAAAACAATAGTCGCACACCGCGCCTGCGGCGCGGAGCGACTAGAGACTCTCCCTGCGCGGATCGCGCAGGCCGAGCAGCCGCTGCCCGATCGCGAGCTCGATCGGCCGGTTGTAATTGCCCGTGGCGTAGCGCCAGCGCGCCATGTTGCGCAGCAGCGCCTTGCCCCATGCCGGTGTTCGATGGTCCTGGACCGTCGGGAAACGACACGCGAGCACACGCGCGAAGTCCAGCACGCGCTGGCGTAGCTGCGGCGTCAGCCAGGGCGCGTCCTGGTGACACACCCAGCTGACCCAGCGGGGTTCCGTCCATTCCTCGGGCGTCGTCGGCAGCGCCGGTCCCGACGGTCCGTACGACTTCAGGATCGGCAGGTGCGTCTCGTCAGGTCGGCTGCGCAGCGCCGCGCGATCGACCTGCGGCGTCGGGCTGTAGAAGTAGAGGATGATCTCGCAGGTCGGATGCAGCTGCTTGATCCGGCGGATGAACGACAGCGTCTTCTCGATCTCGCCCTCGGGATCGTCGGGACCGCCCAGCACGAACGAGAACTCGGGGATCACGCCGTACGTGCGGCACAGCGACGCGACCTCCAGCGTGTGGTCGACGCGTGTTCCCTTGTGCATGCTGTTCAGCACCGCGTCGCTGGCGGCCTCCGCGCCGATGTACGCCATCCGCAAGCGGCTGCGGCGGATCAGCTCCCACGTGCTGGGCTTGAAGCGGGCCAGCGCGTCGGAGCGCGCGTAGCACCACCACGGCATCTGCAGCTTCGCGAGCACCTCCAGCACCGGGATGCTGCTCTCCTCGCGATCGAAGAAGTTGTGGTCGTAGAACTGCACGCCGTCGGCGCCCCAGCGGTCGCGCAGCTGCGTCAGCGCGGCCTCGAGCCGGGCGGGCGCGTCGAGGCGCGTGTTGCCGTTCCACATCGAGACCACGCCGCAGAACTCGCACTTGAAGCGGCAGCCGAGGGCCGACTGATGGACAGCGGTGCGCCGGCCCATGAAGCTGGGGCGCAGGTAGCCACGCACGTCGGCGAGGCGGTCGTACGGGAGCGTCGGCAATCTTTCGGGCGCGACGATCGGACGCTCCGGGTTGTGGACGACGCGGCCGTCGCGCTTCCAGGTCAGGCCCGGCACGTCCTGGATCGCCGCGCCGTCGCGCGCAGAGTCCGACGCGGACGGCGGACCGGCGTCGGGGAGGCGCGCGAGCAGATCGAGGATGGTCGCCTCGCCCTGACCGCGCACCAGGTAGTCGACGTAGGGAGCGTTGATCGCCGAATCGGGATACAGCGTCGGAAAGTATCCGCCCCACGCGATCGGGACGGCGGGGAACGCCGCCCGGATCGCCGCGGAGATCTCGATCGCAGGCGCGACCTGGGGCCCCGGCATCACCGTCACGCCCACCATCGCGTGCGGCCGTTCGGCGAGCGCGGCGAGCGCCGCACCGGTGATCGGCCCCAGGTTCCCATCCAGGATCCGCCAGGGCCGGCGGCCCTCCAGCACGGCGCCCAGGTTCAGCAGCGACAGCGGCAGGCGGGTGCTGCCGGGGCGGCACATCAACGGATTGATGAGCAACACGGCGCCGCCGTCTTGTGACTGCTGGGGGAGCGTGTCAGTTTCCATGTGCGCCAAGTTGGGCGACTGGTCGGCAATGTCGATAGAGAGCGCGAGACGATTCTGCCGCCGATTGTTTTCCCGGGTCTACCACCCGTACGCCCTGCGGCAAATCGCGAAGCCCGTGACGCGGCTCCGCGGGCGCACGCTGCTGACCGATCCCGACGTGTTTCACCCGGTCTATTTCCTCTCCACGCCGGTATTCCTCGACTATCTGTCCACCGTCGCGGTCGCGGGCAAGCGGCTGCTGGACATGGGCACCGGTTCGGGCACGGTGGGCATCTTCGCCGCGGGCCGCGGCGCGCGGGTCACCGCGTGCGACATCAACCCGCGGGCTGTCGCGCTCGCGGGCGAAAACGCCCGCCGCAACGGCGTGCAGATGGAGGTGCTGCCGTCGAACCTGTTCTCGGCGCTCGACGGCCGGGACTTCGACGTCATCTGTTTCAACCTGCCTTTTTGGGTCGGAACGCCGCAGACGATCTTCGAGGCGGCGCTGTTCGGCGGCGACGACTTCGAGACCGTGCGCGCGTTTGCGCTGGGGTGTCGAGAGGCGCTGGCGCCGGGCGGCGCGGTCGTCGTCATCTTCTCGGAGGACAGCGGTCCCGAGCGTATCGTCCCGCTGTTCACGGAGGCGGGCTTCGTCGCGACCGACCAGCGCACCACGTACAGGTACTTCGAGCGCTTTCACCTGCTGCAGCTCCGGCGGCCGTCAGCGCCGCCAGCCGAACAGCACCGGTAGGCGTACGCCGCCGTTCGGGCGCCGCCAGATCCGCAGCGGCGCGCGCCACGAGGTGAGGCCGGGCAGGACGGTCACGAAACGAAACAGGCCCGCGCCGTCCAGCTCGGCGCGCGTCAGGCCGCGATAGCGCGCCGCCAGGTGCGCGGCCCCGAACGACGCGTAGTGCGCGCGCGTCCGTTGCCAGGCGCTCTGGCGTGCGGCGTCGTCAGGGTAGAGCGGCGAGTCGGCGACGATCAGGAGACCGCCCGGGCGGAGGACGCGGGCGGCCTCCCCGAGCGCGGCGGAGAGATCGACGGCGTAATGGAGCGACGCCGCCGCGATCACCGCGTCGAAGCTGCCGGTGCGCAGCGGGAGCGCCTCGAGATCGCCGACCACGCGCGTGACGCGCGCGTCCCGTAGAGCGCCCAGCCCGACCGCCCCGCCGTCGGCGTCCAGGGCGGTGACGCGGAACGATCCGGCCAGGCGCCGCGCCATCCAGCCGTTGCCGGCGCCGAGATCCAGCACGCGAATCGCCTCGGGCGCGGACGCCCGCATCAGCGCCAGCCCGAGACGGATGGCGAGGTAGTGGAAGGCGCGCACGCGCCAGGCGGCGTCGTTGCGCCCGGTGATGTCGCGGAACGGCAGTCGGCGTACGAAGTCGGGGTCGGTGGACGCCTGGCCCTCGGCGAGGCGCACACGCCGATAGTCGTCCGCGAAGCTGCGGAGAGAGAGAGGCTGCTGGTCGAGGCTCGCCACGTGGAGGCCACAATCTGGGAGCAGGCCACCTGAGAGGGAAGACGCGGCCGCGGTGTCTGTGCGCGCGCCATCCAGGATCCGCGAGGCACGGCTGCGTCTTGTGACGGAGTGGACCGCGTGTCACTTTCCAGAGGGCCAGACGGGGTCGGATGAGTCGGATGACGAACGCGACACGATTCGGCGAACCGAGCGGAGCTGGCGACGGCGCCGACCTCGCGCCACGCTGGCTGGAGTGGGCGCTGCTGGCCGCAGCGCTGGGGCTGTTCCTCTGGCGTGGTTTGTTCCCCGCCTGGAACCGGCTGCACACCGACTTCCCCAACTACTATCTGGCGGGCCGGCTGTTCCGCGACGGGTTCCCGCTGGACCGGCTTTACGACTGGGAGTGGCTGCAGCGGCAGAAAGACTCTCTCGGGCTCGATCAGCCGCTGGTGGGCTTCGTGCCGCTGACGATGTTCTCGGCGCTGCTGGTCGCGCCGCTGACGTCGCTGGCGCCGCTGGCGGCCAAGCAGTGCTGGCTGGTCTTCAACCTGGCGTTGCTGCCGGCGATCGCCTGGCTGCTGCGCGCGATCACGGGGCAGCCGCTCCGTCGGGTCGCGCTGATCGGGCTGCTCGCCGTCGTGCCGCTGCAGACCAACTTCCTGTTCGGCCAGCAGCACCTCTTCGTGTTGTTCCTGCTGACGGTGGCGACGTGGTGCTACTTCCGCGAGCGCGACGTGGGCGCAGGCGCGGCGCTGGCGGTCGCCGCCGCGGTGAAGCTGTACCCGGCGGTGTTCGTGCTGTTGCTCGTGCGCAAGCGACGCTGGCGCGCGCTGGCGAGCCTCGCGGTCGTCGGGCTGTTGATCGGGGCGGCGGGGATCGCGCTGTTCGGCGTCGAGCCGTGGGACGTGTACGCGCGTGAGATCGTCCCGCGCGCCGTGCTGCGCGCGGAGGTCACCGATCCGTACGACACGCACATGAGCTCGCTGGCGGGGATGCTGCGGCGCCTGCTGATCTTCGAGCCGGAGCTGAATCCCAACCCGCTGGCGCACGCGCCCTGGGCGTTCGCGGTGCTGCAGCCGCTGCTCGCCGCCGGAATTCTCGCTGCCGGGTTGTGGCTGATGACGCCCGGGCGCGCCAGCCCGGCGCGCGAGCGGCTGGACTGGGCCGCGATGCTCGCCGTCGTCCTGCTGCTGTCGACGGGCACGCCGACCTACCATCTGTGCGCGTTGATTCTCGCGGCCGCGCTGGCGACAGGCTGTCTCCTGCGCACGGGGTGGGTCGCGGGCGCGCGCGTGCTGATGATCGTGTTCACGGCGCTCTGCCTCGTCACGCAGGACTGGATCCCCGACGCGCCGGCGGGCTGGCGCATCCTGACGGCATACCCGCGCGTGTATGCGCTGACGGTGTTCTGGCTGCTGATCGTCGCGGCCCAGCGGCGCCTCGGCGGGGCCGACGGTGCCGCGATCGATTGGCGACGGGCGGTTCGGTTCGCGGCCGTGTTCGGCGGCCTCGTCGTCGCGTCCGCGCTGTCCTGGAGTCGCCACTTCGACGGCCAGTTCACCGCCACGGAGCACCGACTGGCGCGCGTCGACGCAGGGTGGCCGGCCGCGCATCCGGCTGTGGCGGGCGAAGGCGTCGTCTTCGTGCGCATGAACGAGAGCGGCTACCTGCTGGATCGCGCGCCGACGCCGCTGCAGGTCCGGCGCGCGCCGGGAACGGACCTGTTCCACCCGACCTTCACGCCCGCCAGCCCGGAGGGCTGGGTGGAGGTGGCGGGCCCGGGCGGCTCGCGCGTCGTTCGCTTCCCGCGCGACGCGGCCGAGCTGTCGATCGGCGCGCTGCCCGCGGTCATCGAGGATGCGGGGATCCCGGCGGTGTCCGCCGATGCGCGCCGACTGGGGTTCATTCGCTGGCGCCGCGGGCGCGGCCAGCTGTGGTGGCTCGACCGTGCCACGAGCACGGAGCGCCCTGTGACGGGCCCGGAGTGGGACGTGCTCGACTTCGGGTTCTTCCCCGACAATCGCGTCGTGTTCGCCGGGCGGCGCGCCGCCAGGACCGGCCTGTTCGTCGTTGGCGCCGCTGGCGAGACACCGTCGCCTCTCGCGGCCTCCGATCGCCCCGCCCGATACCCTCAGGTGTCGCCCGACGGGCGCTGGCTCGCGTACGCCGAGCGCGATCGCGGAAACTGGCAACTCTGGCTGTTGGCGCTGGACAACGGGGCGCGCCGGCAACTGACCCGCGCGGATTGCAACAGCATCAGCCCCGCGTGGCGCCCCGATTCGAGGAACCTGGTCTACGCCACTGACTGCGGCCGCGGCGTGCAGGTGACGACGCTCGCCGAGCTACGCGCGGTGCCGTGATCCATACTGGTCGCCGCGATGTCGGCAGAGCCAGCCGGACGTCTGGACGTTGCGCCCCTGCCGACGCAGCCGCCGCTCCGGCGGGTGCTGGTGCGCCCCGAGCGGCGCTGGCGCCTTCCGGACCTCGCCGCGATCTGGCAGTACCGCGAGCTGTTCTGGGTGATGGCCCTGCGCGACATCCGGGTCCGCTACAAGCAGACGGCGCTGGGCGTCGCGTGGGCGATCGTGCAGCCGCTATGCACGATGATCGTGTTCACGACCATCTCGCATTTCGCGCGCATCGCGACCGACGGCGTCCGCCCCGAGGTCTTCTATTACTGCGGCCTGCTCCCCTGGCTGCTGTTCGCGAACGCGATGACAAGCGCCGGCAACAGCCTGCTCGGCCACCAGCACCTGATCACGAAGGTCTATTTCCCGCGGGCCATCGTCCCGATCGCGTCCGTGGTGACGGCGCTGATCGACTTCACGATCGCCTTCGTGGTGTTGCTCGCGATGTTGCTGTTCTACGGCGTCCGGCCCGCGCCGCAGATCGTCCTCGTGCCCGTCTTTGTCGCGCTGGCGTGCGCCACCGCGCTCGGTTTCGGCCTGTGGTTGAGCGCCCTGACCACGCAGTTCCGGGACGTCCGGCACATGGCGCCGTTCCTCACCCAGCTGTGGCTGTTCTGCACGCCGGTGCTGTACCCGTCGTCGGCGGTGGGCGGCGGCTGGAAGCGAGCCCTCCTGGATCTGAACCCGATGTCCGCGATCGTCGAAGGTTTCCGCTGGTGCGTCCTCGGACGATCGCCGCCCGCGCTGCCAGCGCTGGTCCTCGCTGTCACGACGGTCGTCGTCGTGCTCGGCTCCTCGCTGTATTACTTTCAACGGATCGACCGGACGGTCGCCGATCGCATCTGACATGAGCGGGGGACGGATCAGATCGTCGTCGATCGCGAAGCGCTTCCAGGTCGTGGGCACTCGCGACCGGGCGGCGCGATTCAATACACTCGCCGAGTGGCTGGCGACGCTGGTCCGCGGGCGCACGCGTCCCGAGATGATGTGGGCCCTGCGCGACATCAGCTTCGACATCGGCGCGGGCGAGGTCGTCGGGCTCATCGGACACAACGGCGCCGGCAAATCCACGCTGCTGAAGATCATCTCGCTGATCACGGAGCCGACCGCGGGTGAAATGGAGATCGTCGGCCGCGTCGGCAGCCTCCTGGACGTGGGAATCGGCTTCCATCCCGAGCTGTCCGGCCGCGAGAACGTCTTCCTCAACGGCGCGATCCTGGGTATGCGGCGCGCGGAGATCGCGCGCAAGTTCGACGAGATCGTCAGCTTCGCGGGCACCGAGGCGTTCCTGGACACGCCGGTGAAGCACTATTCGACCGGCATGTACATGCGGCTCGCGTTCGCGGTGGCGGCGCACCTGGATCCCGAGATCCTGATCGTCGATGAAGTGCTGGCGGTCGGCGACGCCGCGTTTCAGAAGAAGTGCCTCGGGAAGATGGGGGACGTCGCGAAGCAGGGCCGGACGGTGCTGTTCGTCAGCCACAACCTGGGCGCGGTCCGGTCGCTGTGCACGCGCGGAATCGTCCTGGCCGGCGGCGCGCTGCAGTTCGACGGTCCGGTCGACGACGCGATCGCCGGTTACCTCGCGAGCGCGGCGGACCGCGGCGCGCAGGATGGCGAGGTCAGCTTCGGGCCGGACGGGCTCGCGTTCGCGGATCTCGCGGTGCTGTCGGTGCGCCTGCGCAACGGGGCGGGCGACGTGCGAGCGCTGTTCGACGCGACGGAGCCGATCACGATCGACATCGACTACCAGGTCAAAGGCCGGCTGCCCGGCGCGCGCACGGTGATCGCCCTCGGCACGTCGGAGGGGGAGGTGGCGTTCCAGTCCACCGACCAGCAGGCCCGGGACGCCGACCTGCCGCCCGGCCGCTACCGGACCTCGTGTACGATTCCGGGTGGGTTGCTGAACGGAAGGATGTACGTCGTGGACATCGGCTTCGACATTCCCAGCGGGCGCGTGCTCGCCCCGGCGCGCCCCTACCTCTCCTTCGTCGTGGCGGGCGCGAACGATCAGGGCGCGGCGCTGTGGCCGGGCATCGTGAACCCGCAGCTTGGTTGGGCGACCCGCCCGGCCTGACGGCGCATGTCGCGCGTTCCGATCCTCTGCTACCACAACATCGGCCCGGCACCCGCCGGCGGCCGATTCCAGCTGCTGCACGTCGCGGAGGCGAAGCTGGAACGGCAACTGTGGGCGCTGCGGCGGCTCGGGCTCCGGGGCGTGTCGATGACGGAGGGGCTGGCGCATCTCGGCGGCGGCGCCGCCTGGCCCGGCCGGGTCGTGCTGACGTTCGACGACGGTTACCTCGACACGCTGACCGCGGCGCTACCGCTGCTGCAGCGATATGGTTGCCGCGCGACGTGCTACGTCGTCAGCGGCCAGATCGGCGGCCACAACCGCTGGGACGACGGTGAGGGTCGCGAACGCCAGGCGCTGATGACGCGCGAGCAGATCGGGTCATGGCTCGCGGCGGGCATGGAGATCGCGTCGCATTCGTGCACCCACCCGTGGATGCAGAAGCTGGACGACGCCGAGACGACGCGCGAGCTGGCGGAGAGCCGCGAGTCGCTGCAACAAGCGTTCGGCGTCGCGGTGGACCACTTCGCGTACCCGTTCGGCAAGTTCACGGCGGCGACCGTCGCGGCGGTGAAGCGCTGCGGGTACACGTCGGCGGTGACGGTGCAGTCGGGGATCGCGCGCGCCGGCGACGACCCGCTCCGGCTGCCGCGTTTGGTCGTCGATGGACGGCGCGGCCTGCCGCACTTCTTCGGGCAGATGGCTATCCGGCTGGCGCGCCGTTGACCATCACGCAGTCGAACTCGACGACGCGCATCCGATCGTCGCGGACGATCGGCGACATCGCCGTGACGGCGAAACCGCGCGCCGTCAGCTCGGCCAGCGTCTCGCGATAGGACGGCGCGTTCTGGTAGAGGGGTTGCATCGAGATCTCCGTCTGCAGCGCGCGGACCCGCGGCAGCGTCGCCGTCGCACCCCGGATGACCTCGAGATCGAACCCCTGGGTGTCGAGCTTCAAATACACGGTTCGCAGCGCCTGCGGGCCGCCGAGGTCGTCGATGACGGAGTCCAGGGCGCGCACCTCGACGCGCTCGGTGCGCTCCACGATGTTCACCGGGCGAAACATCGGCACCATCGCCGGATCGGGCGAGAGGAACGAGCTGAGGAGGTCCGCCTTCATGACGTTGATCTCCATGCTTGCGTCGGTGGCGCCGAGCGCGTGGCCGCGAATCACCCACCGGGGATCCGTCTGCGCCTGGGCACGCAGCGCCGCGACGTTCTGCGCGACCGGTTCGAACGACACGATCAGCCCCTGGTAGCCGACACGCTCGCGCAGCAGCTGCCGGTACTGTCCGCGATTCGCGCCCACGTCCAGCACGCACTGGATATCGAGCCTCCGGAACAGCTCGTCCAGGTGGCGGATGAAGGCATGGCTCTCGACGTGCGCGCTGGGCACGACCTCGTAGCCGAGGCACCGGATGGCCCGCCGCACGCCGCGCTTGAAGGCCGCGATCATCGGCGCACGGCAAGCACGGCGCAGACCCAGGAGCGGTGCCCGTCGGGGTGGGCCACCCGGACCTCCTCCAGCGTCGCGTACTGCTGCTGCAGCCGCCGGATGATCGCGACGCCGCCGCGGTAGTTGGTGTTCATCGACACCACGACGACGCCTTGCGGCCCGAGGTGGCGCGCGTACCGTTCCACGGTGCCGACGGGATCCGGCAGATAGCAGAGGACCTCGGTGAACACGACGGCGGCGAACGTCTCCGTCGGCCGGTAGGCGTCGACGTCCGCCGTCACGAAGGTCGCTCTGGCCAGGCCCAGCGCGGACGCTGCATCGATCGCGGCGGCCGAGAAGTCGACGCCGACGTAGCGTCCGTAATCGGCGGGGTGCAACCGGCAAGCAAGGAACCCTTCGCCGCAGCCGAGGTCCAGGATGTCGCCGCCGGGCGCGAAGTGTCGCAGGTAGCCGGCCACGACGCTCAGGCGCGCGAGCTCGGGAAGCTGCCCGACGTAGGCCCACTGGCCGGCCGCGTACTCGGCGTTCCATCGCTCGCGGCTGGGGGCGGGATCGCGCCGCCCGTCCCGCAGGGCGCTGCCGGCCGCGGCGCGCAGCGAGCGCCACCACCACTCCGGGTATGACCACGAGAAGGCGGCGCTGCCGACGAACGCGCGCAGCGCCTCGACCCGGTCGCCGCGGCGGGCGTGCTCCGCGACCAGCTTGGCGCCGTTGCGCGCGCGCTCGCGCCGCAGCAAGGCCGCGCGCTGCGGGTCGACGAGGGACTGCAGCTTGGCGAGCGAACGATCGCGCCCGTCGAACGCGATCGCCCAGTCCCGGCTGTAGTTCCGGTCGTGGTGGCGCACGTCGACCAGCGGCTCCTCGACGACGGCGACCGGGCTGCGCAGCGCCAGCCGCATCCACAGGTCGTAGTCCTCGCCCGAGCGCATGCTCTCGTCGAAACCGCCGACGTCGCTCAGGAGCTGCCGCGCGACCATCACGCTGGGCGTCCGCAGCTCCGCGGTGTGGCTGACAAGCTGCTCGAAGATGTCGCCCTGATGCGGGTGCCAGCGGCGCGCGTGCTCGCCGGCGAGCGGCGCGCCCCGGTGGTCGACCCGTCGAAACGCCGTGTAGCTCCAGCCGCACTCGGGGCGCGCGGTCAGCAGCGCGATCTGCCGCTCGAGCTTGCGCGGCGCCCAGACGTCGTCCGAGTCCAGGAACGCGACGTGCGTGCCCGTCGCCTCCCGGAGCGCCGCGTTCCGGACCGCGGCCGGGACGCCCTGGCGGGGCAGCCATACCACCTTCACGCGCGGTCGGTTTCCCAGATCCCGTAGATAGCCGCGCAGCTCCTCGCCCGAGCCGTCGTCGGCGATGATCAGATTCCAGTCGTCGAACGTCTGCGCGAACACCGAATCCAGCGCGGGCCGGAGGTATTCGAGACGATCGAACGTCGGAACGACGATCGACACCGACGGCTGCATCTCTGACGTCCTAGGTGAGGAGAGCGGGCCCGTCAAGCGCGCGCGGTGTTAGGTTCGTGGGCCTGGGTCCCCGTCATGCTGTCGCCCGCGAACATCCGCGCGAACGTCCTGGTCAAGCTCGGCCAGTTGACGGGCAAGACGCACGCGCTGCCCCTCGTGCTGTTCTCGCCGACGGCGCGCTGCAATTCGCGCTGCGTGTCGTGCGACTGGTGGCGGGCCGACGGGGCGCGCGACCTGACGCTGGACGAGATCGACACGTTGGCCGGCGACCTGGAACGCGCGGGCACGCGGGTCGTCGTCCTCACGGGCGGCGAGCCGCTGGTGCGCCCCGACGTGATGGCGGTGGCCGATCTGTTCAGGGCGCGCGGCATGACGCTGCAGTTGCTGACCAGTGGCCTGGCGCTGGGACGCTTCGCGGACGACATCGCGGCGCGCTTCCAGACGGTCACCGTGTCGCTGGACGGGCACACGGGGGAGCTGTACCGCGCGATTCGCGGCGTCGACGGGCTGGAGGCGGTCGCCGCGGGCGTGCGCAAGCTGCGGGCGCGCGCGCCGCACGTCGCGATGTGGGCGCGCTCGACGCTGCACCGGCACAACTTCCGCTTCCTGCCCGATCTGATCGCGAAGTCGCGCACGATGGGGCTGGACCAGATCTCGTTCCTGGCGGCGGACATCAGCTCGGACGCGTTCAACCGCCCGCAGGGGTTGCCGCAGGTCGGGGACGGCGCGGCGCGGTTGCTGCTGAACGCCGAGGAGGTCGAGGAGTTCGCGGCCGTCGTCGAGGCGACGATCCGGACGCACGCGGACGCGTTCGGCGAGGGCCGCATCGCGCAGGATCCGGCGGGGCTTCGCCGGCTGGTCGGCTACTACCGCGCGCATCTGGGGCAGGGGCGCTTCGTCGCGCCGCCGTGCAACGCGCCCTGGGCCAGCCTGTTCATCGAGGCCGACGGTGACGTGCGGCCGTGCTTCTTCCATCCCGCGGTCGGCAACCTGCGGCAGCGTCGGCTGGGCGACCTGCTGGGAGACGCGATGCCCGCGTTCCGCGGCGGGCTGGACGTCGCGACCGACCCGGTCTGCACGCGCTGCGTGTGCTCGCTGAACGTCGGCCTTCGTTCGAAGCTCTGGTGACGGTCGCGACCGTCACTCTCGCTCGTAGACGAGCAGCACGTGGTCGCCCATCCGGCGCAGGCCGGGCAGGGCGCTCACGCGGTCCTCGACGGCGCCCAGGGCGGTCAGCAACCCGGGAACGCGCGCGAAGGCGTTGCCGAACCCCAGCGGGGGCAGGAACAGCCCCAGGCTGCGGGTCTCGATGCGCCGGAAGCCCGTTCCCAGCGCCCGATCAAAGTCGGTCGCGCCGTAGTACTTCATCGCGAAGCGCTGGCCCTCGACGTCGGCGATCGCGTCGCGCCGAAACCGCCGCAGCGCCGCCCGCGGCTCGGCGCGCGCCATGAACAGCGCCACCTCCAGCGGGCAGATCTGGGGCAGGACGACGCCGATGAAGCGCCCGCCGCGGCGCAACGCCCGTTCCAGCAGCAGGCGCAGCGGCGCCAGCGACAGCTCGCAGTTCAGCGGGGCGAAGTTTGAGAACACGCCGTCGACGGCGCGCCCCCGCCCGAGGGATGTCCAGCCGTCGGCGATCGCCTCGACCGTCCCGTGGATGAATTCGATCGGGGCGTCGCCCGATCGGGTCGCCGCCGCCTTCGCCCGCGCGGTCGCGATCATCGTCGGCGCCGGATCGCACGCCACGACGCGATGCCCGCGTTCCAGCAGCGCGACGGCGTCCTCGCCGGTGCCGCAGCCGATCTCGAGCAGCGTCGCAGGTTCCGGGAAGTGCCGATCCACGGCCCGCATCACGCGTTCGCGCATCATCGCGATCAGCGGGTTTGCCGCCGCCGAGAACATGTCGTCATAACGCGACGCGATCGCATCGAACGCGGAGGCGCTCGCGGATATTCTCTGGTCCATGCCTCAACCCCTACCGGTCGCGCTTCGCCTGTGGCGTGGTCGGTACCTGGCCGCGTACGTCGCGCTCGCGCTGTGGTTCCTAGCGCACCTTCGCGCCTTCCACCATCCGGAAACAGGCTTTTCATCCTTGCTCTGGTTCGGGGAGCGGTTCGAGCCCACGCGCGTGCAGCGGCTGGCGGAGATGCCGCTCTACACGATCGACGGGGACGGCTACGACGGGCAGTTCTACGCGCAGCTGGCGGTCGTGGGAGATCCGTTCGATCGGGAGCTGGAGACGTCGCTGGACGAACCGGCGTACCGGACGCGGCGCGTGCTGGTCCCGATGCTGACGCACGTGGTGGGGCTGGGCCGGCCGGGGCTGTCGCTGGCCGCCTACGAATTCAGCAACGTCGTCGCCTGGCTGATTCTGGCGGTGCTGCTCGCCCGCTGGTGGTTTCCGCCGCGCGATCTTCACAACCTGCTGCGCTGGATGGGCACGCTGTTCGGCGTCGGGATGCTGATCAGCGTCTCGCGCGGCCTGGTGGATGGACCGGCGCTGGTGCTGATCGCGGCCGGGGCGCGCGCGGTGGAGCAGGGCCGGCACCGCGTGGGCGCCGCGTTGCTCGCGCTCGCGGGGCTGACGCGGGAGACGAGCGTGCTGGCGGCGCCGGCGCTGCTGCCAGAGCGCTCGCCCCGCGGCGCGCGGGCGTGGCTACGGACGCTGACGGCGATCGGGATCGTGGCGTTGCCGGCGGCGCTGTGGATCGTCGTGCTGCGCGCGCACTTCGGATATCTGGGTGGGACGCGCAACCTCGCGCCGCCGCTCGTCGGGTTCGCGCACAAGCTGCGCGAGCTGCGCCTCAACTGGCGCGCGGGCGGCTTCATGCTGATCCGGCACGAGCTGTGGGTGGTCGTGTCGCTGGCGACGCAGGTCGCGTTCGTGCTCGCGCGTCCGCAGCCGCGCGAGATCTGGTGGCGGATCGGCGCGACGTTCGCGCTGTTCACGCTGGTCCTCGCGTGGCCGGTGTGGGAAGGGAACCTGTCGGCAGCGGCGCGGACGGTGCTGCCGCTGACGCTGGCCTTCAACGTGCTGGCGCCGCGGACGCGCGCGGGCCTGGCGCTGCTGCTGGCCGGGAACCTCACGCTGCTGTCCGCGCGCGTCGCATACCTGCCGCTGCCGATGGCGCCGGACAGCACCTTCCCGGGCGGCATCATCGTCACGCGCGCCGGCGAGTGGCACGAGCGCGAGGTCGCCGGCGAGCACAGCTGGCGCTGGGCCGCCGGTTCAGGCGCGCTGCGGGTGCGCGTTCCCAGCGGGTCGGACCGGACGGTGACGATCGCGTTCGGACTCTCGTCCGTCATTGATCGAACCGTCGTTGTCCGGGTCGGGGATGCCGAGCGCCGCGTGGTGCTGCACGTGGGTGACCACGCGCTGGTGAACCTGGGACCGTTGCGGCTGCCGGGCGGAATCACGACGGTCACTCTCACGACCGCCGAGGCGCCGTGGCAGGAGCCTACGGGCCGCGCCGACCGGAAGCTGAGCTTCGCGGTTCACAACCTTTCCGTGCGATAGTCCGGGGCGGTGGGCGCCGATCCGGAGATCTTGACCGAGGTCCCGTTCTTCGCGCTGCTCGACGAGCAGGAGCGCGCCGCGCTGGCCGAACGCGTCGACACGGTGAGCAAGCCGGCCGGCACGATGTTGTTCAGCTACGGCGATCCCGGCGACTCGCTGTACATCGTGCGCGCCGGCGAGGTGGAGATCTTCTTCAAGAACGACACCGGCCAGCGCATCGTGCTGGAGACGGCGGGGAAGGGCGACTTCTTCGGCGAGATCTCCCTGCTGGACGGCGGCGCGCGGACGGCGTCGGCGCGCGTGACGCAAGATCTCGAAGCGGTCGTCGTCGATCGCGGCGACCTCGAGAGCTTCCTGCGCGCGCGGCCGGCGGCGGCGATGGAGCTGCTGACCGCGGCGGGGCGGCGGCTGCGCGAATCGGCGAAGCTGCTGCGGCGGACCGCGTCGCGCAACATCAACGAAGAGACCGAGGACAAGCGGACGGCGGTGATGCGGGCGGCGGACTGGATCTCCGACTTTTCTGGCAGCCTGCCGTTTCTCTTCATCCACTGCGGGCTGTTCTTCCTGTGGATCGTGCTGAACACGGGGCCGCTCGCGCGCACACCGATCGGGGGCTGGGACGCGTTTCCCTACGGCCTGCTGACGATGTGCGTGTCGCTGGAGGCGATCATCCTGTCGGTGTTCGTGCTGCTGAGTCAGAACCGGCAGGTGGCGCGCGATCGCGTGCGCAACGACATCGAGTACGAGGTGAACCTGAAGGCCGAGCTGGAGATCGCCCACCTGCACGAGAAGTTCGATCACCTGCACGTGGAGCTGCTCGAGCGCCTGTCGGCGCTGGAGAAGTCCGCGAAGGTCCAGATCCAGAGCCACACGCAGAGCCGAGTCGGCTGAAGGGAGACCGAGAATGTCGATCCGTTTCGAGCACGCCATCGACGTCGCCCGCGCACCGGAACAGATCTTCGCGGTCCTGGACGACCTGTCGCAGACGCCGAAATGGCTGTCGCGCTGCACCGGCATCGAGAAGCTTTCGCCCGGCCCGAACGCGGTCGGCACCAAGGTGCGCTACGCCTACCGGGAGGGCGGGCGCACCGGCACGATGGACGGCGAGATCCGGGCGCGCACGTCCGGCGAGCGCCTCACCATGGGCTACGCGGACAAGATGATGGAGGTCGTCGTCGACTTCCACATGACGAAGACGGACGGCGGCGCGCGCCTGACCCCCACGATCGACATCAGGCCGAAGAGCCTCATGGCCAAGCTGTTCGCCCCCCTCGTCCGCCGCCAGCTCCCGCAGCAGACCATCACCGCGATGGAGAGCTTGCGCGGACTGGTGGAAGGCCCGCCGGCAGGCGGCTAGGCCGGGCATCACCGCCGTGCGCGCCTCCGCTCGGCGGTCGCGCTCTCTGCGCCGGGCCCCATCCGGGGCGATCATCGCTCAATCAAGTTGGCGGATGGGGGCTCGCTGGGCGCCGCCAAATGAGCGCCGACACGCGGCGGCCGACGGCCGTGGCTCGGCGGTCTTGATTGGGCGATGATCGCGCAGGGAGACGTCGCTCGCGAGAGCGCGCGATCTTGAATGGGCGAAGATCCGGACGTCGCGAGCGTCGCCGTGGCCCCGGCGTGTCCGTGGCCCGGACTCTCCGCGCGGAGACGTCGAGGTTCCGTCGGTGTCCGCAGCCCGGGAGGTCCGCGCCAGTCCCGATCTTCGCTCAATCAAGTTGGCGGTGATTTCACGCAACTGGATGCGCCGGCGGCCGACGACGGGATGCACCATGGCGACTCGTCGTGTCCACCAGCTCGGGCTGCCCCTTCCCGTTGGGTGGGGCGGGCGGCGGGTGGGGGCTGGACGTAAGCGGAAGGCCGCTCGATCGACGCCACCCCATCGGTTACGCGCGCGCCATGAGGCTCGTCATCCCGTGCACGCTACGCTGCGCGCGGCCGCGGGCTTGCCCTCGTTGCGGAGCCAGGCGGTCTGGCCGGCGATCAGCGATGCGATCCGCCGGTCGAGCCGCGGCGGGTTTC
>Ga0207661_10001232_pt1 | contig 17127 bp, 12 predicted proteins | sample KBSC713LmetaG_FD_184337 | JGI IMG/M metagenome (GOLD analysis project Ga0207661, IMG submission 184337) | Corn rhizosphere microbial communities from Kellogg Biological Station, Michigan, USA - KBS C7.1-3L metaG (SPAdes) (version 2) | ecosystem: Host-associated > Plants > Roots > Rhizosphere ...
CCAACCAGGACGATCCGGCCACCGTGATCGGCGTCGCCGGCCGGTTCGCGTCGAGATACAGCGGATCGGCGGTGTCCAGCACCACGGCCAGGCTGTGGCTCGCCGGTACGTCGTAGGCGGTGGCGGGCAGGGCCGCGTCGAGCGTCGTCGTGCGCGCGAGCCAGGTCACCGGCGCGTGCGCGACCAGTCGACCGGTACCCGTCCAGTCGACGTCGTACAGGTAGGTGACGACGGTACCGGTGGGGGGAGCCGACGGTACCGTCAGATGGAGCCGGGGTATCCCACGGATCGCGGCGCCCGACGGCAGCGCCCCACCCTGCCACACCGCGCCGTTGATCCGGCTGACACTGGGCAGCCAGTCGAGCGGCGGCGTACCGGTCAGCGCCTCCAGCCCGTTCGACAGCAGCGCGACTCCGGCATCGGCGGTGGTGTCCAGCCCGGTCCACAGCGTGCGGCCCGGCTGGAGTCCGAAGTGGACACTCGTGGCGCTGACATGTGTCCAGTCCGGGTACTGCTCGATCGCGCCGGACTCACGTACCCGCAGAACCACCGGTGGCTCGGCGGCGATCCCGGTGTCCACATTGGACAGGTACTGGTCGAACCAGCGCCGTACGCTGGTCCACACATGGTTGTCCAGCCCGACCAGCCCGGTCGCCTCGACGACGGCATGGTCGCCCGCCGCCAGCTCCAGCCGCTTCGGTCCGGTCAACGCGCCGAAGAAGTCGACCAGCTGGTCAGGGCCGAACAGGCTGTCCCCGTAGGCGTTGGCCATCAGGATGGCCGGGTGGTTGGCGTTGATGGCGCCGACGTAGGTGGCGGCGCCGCGGATCCGGGCCCAGGCCTTGACCGCGTCGACGTCGCGGTTGGCGAAGTAGTCGTCGAGGTTGGCGGTCAGCTCGGCGCTCGGCCGGCCGGTCAGCCGGGCGAGGGCGGCGAGCAGGAAGGCGGCCTGCGGCCGTCGGGTGTTGCCGCCGTAGAGCGACTCGACCAGGTCGGTCCAGCCGGACATGGCGGCGACGGCGCGGATGCGTGGATCCGCGGCTGACGCGATCAGGCCGATGCCGGCGCCGTACGAGACTCCGGCGACGCCGATGCGGCCGGGATCGGCGCCGGTGTGGGCGATCAGCCAGTCCAGGATGCTAGACACGTCGGCGATGTCCTTGGGGCCGGCGGTGTCGATCTGGCCGCCGGAGTCCCAGAAGCCGCGGGTGGTGTAGGACAGGACGGTGTAACCGGCCTGCGCGAAGGCGGTGGCCTGGGCGAGGTACTCGGCGTCGTTCAGGCCCCAGCTGCTGATGAAGACGATGGCGGGGTGGCGGCCTGCCGTGGCCGGCTCGATGACGTTGGCCTCGAGGGCGGTACCGTCGGCCGCGGTGATGGTGGCGGTGCGGAATCCGGTGGTCTGCTGCGCGGTCTGCTGTGCCGCGGTCTGGGCGGCTGCCGGGTGGGTGGCGTCCAGAACGCCGGTCGCGGCCAGGATCGCGGTGGTGGCCAGGAGCGCGGGGGTGGCGAGGACGACTCGCCGGCGAAGCGCCATGGCAACTCCGTTCAGGGTCGAAGTTACTGTTCGGTAGCTCGCGAGTTACCGAACAGTAACCTCATGTGAGGCCGGACACAAGAGTGAAGCTGGTCGATGCTGAGGCCGGCCGAGTCGATCATCGACTCCGCCTCGGCGTACGGGGCGGGCTCCGTGTACAGTGATGGCCCGTGCAACTTGCCGGAGCGCTCCGGGCGGCGATCGAGCCGGCCGGACGGCGACAGGTAAGGTTGACGGGCAGGTCCGAGTGGCGGAATGGCAGACGCGCTAGCTTGAGGTGCTAGTGCCCGCATAGGGCGTGGGGGTTCAAGTCCCCCCTCGGACACGTTAACCCCCATCAAAAGGTTTCACGTTTGCGCCGGCAGGATCCTCGCCTCTTCGATGTCTTGCAAGATCATGCCGCTCGGCGTGCAGATGATCGTCGAGCGGGTGGCGTGGAGCTGGTGGGCTACCTGCTGGGGATCATCGAGTGGGATTCCGAGTTGGGCGGCGGCATAGGTGATCGCGGCGTCCTGCCGGATGTAGATGTTCTTGGGCCTGTCCAGCGTCGGGCCGTGGGCGGTGGTGTGGCCGTGGCGGCATCGGTAGCCGGGGCTTCGGTACACCCAATGCGAGTCGAGTAGCCGGCCGCACAGGCCGCAGCGCAGTAGCCCAGTCAGCAGGTAGGTGCGGGTCTCGTCGCTGTCCGGCCGCGGCGTGGCGGTGATGGCTTGCACGGCGACGAAGTCCTGCTCGCTGACCAGCGCGGGATGCGCCGCACGGCGGGAGATGACCCACTGCTCCTTGGGATTGGGTAGGTGGCGCTGCGGCTGACCGGTCCGCTTGTTACCCGGGACTGTCTCGTGGTGGTCGGTGCGGTGCCGATTCCATACCTGGCGACCGGTGTAGCGAGGGTTGGCGAGGATCTCCGCGACGGTACGCAGCGCCCATGCATGGCCGTGACGGTGCTTGTTCCGCGCTGGGTCGTGGCTGGACGGGCAGGGCACACCGTGGTCGGTGAGGGCACGGGCGATCGCAGCGGTGCTGCACCCAGCCAGGCGCTGGGCGAAGATCCACCGGACGTGGGGTGCGGTGATCGGGTCGGGATCGAGGCGGTGCAGCCGTCGACCCCATCGTGCGTGGGCAGCATTGGGGTGGGGGCCGGCGTCGACCAGCCGGTATCCGTAGGGTGGTCGGCCGCCGAGGTGCCGGCTCTGCTCGCGCGCTTGGGCGGTCATGGCCATGGTGGTCCGGATTCGGGCCCGTAGGATTTCCCGGTTGGACTGGTGCCCCAGCAGCATGATCAACGCCTGGTGGGTGGGACTGTCCAGATCGATGGGTCCGTTCGTTTCGGGAAGCCACAGCTGCACGCCGCAGGAGGCCAGGGCGGCGGCGATGTGGGTGAGTTGGTCACCGTGGAAGGCCCGTTCATACTCGCCGACCACCACGGCGTCGAACGGGCGGTCCGTGCTCGTGGCGATGGCCAGCAGCGCGGCGGCCTGTGGGCGTGCGGTCCATGGCAGCCGTCGGGAGTAGCCCACATCGAAGTACTGCCCGACGACGCGGCCGCGACCGGCGACCACCCGCCGTGCCGAGTCGAGCTGCCAGGCCCGTGACGACGCGGCGTCCTGGTACTCGTCAGTGGAGATCCGGCCATAGAACGCGAACCGCAAAGTACCCACAACAGCTGGCGTACGTCGCCGGGGAAGTCTCTGGCGAGCCGGCGGGATGCACAGCCACCCCGACAACGAGCTGGCATCGTCGACGCTTGAGGTACGGCCCATGTTGACCGCTTCGCTGTGAAAGCTCACCCCGATCCAACGACGGTTCGGCTGCTGTGTGACGAGCTGCTTAGACGCAGCTAGCCGAGGATCGTTTCTAATGGCGAGACCATTTCCGGCATATCGGTAGCACTGAGTACGAAGAGTTGTCAGACGAAGACGTACAGTTGACCATAGACAGGAATGAGTATCTAGGGGCGAAGCCGGCCGAGATGGGTTCCATGGTCACCTACATGCCGATCCTCAAGGGCGGGAAGGCGAGTTCAACGCGATCGCGCACCTGGCGGCTGATCTGGTGCGGCAGGTGCTGCCGATCTTCGAGGTGGTTCCGGCTACCGATCCGATCAAGGACGCCTACCGGTTCGGCGAGAAGATTCACGAGTCGCTGCCTGCCGATCTCGCGATCGCCGTTGATGTACGGCATCTCGTCGACCGAACCGAGGGCGTGCGTCGGCCAATGCGCGACATCGCTAACGACCTCGCCGCTTGGATGATCCCGATGCTGCCGGTCATGCATCTGTACGACAGCCCCGCACGGCTGGCCAACGTCCGGTACGCAACCGACCTCCACGGCGGCCACACGATTCTTCGGCTGGGTAGCGACACCCGCGATCCAGACGACGCGGAAGCTGACGACGCGCTGGACCGTCTTGGTGATCAAGCAGGCCTGGCGATCGAGCGGTGTCACCTGGTCCTCGACGTATTCGAGGTGCGTTCGGAACGAGACCTGACACGGGTCGAACCGGTTGTTCGCAAGTGCGCGTCCTGGGCGCAGCGCTACCCGTGGAATTCGATCGCAGTCCCCGCCGCCGCGATGCCGGAGAGCATCTCGCGCCTGCCGGTCAACACCCCGACATCGGTGCAGCGGTCGGACTGGCTGTTGTGGAAGCGCGTTGCGGACCTCAGTGTCCAGTACGCCGATTACGGGATCGCCCACCCAGGCATGGCGGCGGCGAGTTGGCGACCGATGCCCAGCCTGCGCTACACAGATGACGAGGCGTGGTGGATCTACCGCTGGCCACAAGGCGCGATCGACCGGCCAGCCATGCATGACCTGTGTGAGACGCTGGTGGCCTCCGACCACTGGCCCGCCGCCGGAAGAGACTTCTCCTGGGGAGATGACCAGATCGCGGCGCGTGCTGCCGGCCTCCATGGGCCAGGAAACGCCACGAACTGGCGCGCCTGGGCCACCTCGCACCACCGCGCACGTCGTAGATCAACTGACGAGGTCTGGTTACATCGACCGCGGTTTCAACTCTGACGTCATGCAGGGCGGCCTCCTACCTCGTCACGTACTCGCTGCATCGGTTCGACACTCGAGGCCGCCATACCACCACACCTATGGCGGTTGGTCCGTCCACTGTGGACGGTGCGACTAACCGCCCGCCGTGCCGCGCGGCTTCCCGGCCCGCCAGCTGCTCGCCGGTGGGTCGGGAATAACCCTGGTCGCGATCACCGCCGAGTGCTAGGAACGCGCCTTCAATTCCCGGGTCCTGTTCCCGTGACGCTGATGCGCCCCGCGCTCATCGGGCCAGGAACCGCCGCATAGCGGACCCGGACTGAGCGGGTCGGTTCACTGCGGTCAACCGTGTTGGCCGTTGAGCAGGAAGGGGTTCGTGAACTGTGGTCGGTTAGCGCAGGTGTAGCTGGAGGCCATGTTCGGGTCTCCGTGGGTGTAGATCGCGTCGGGGTCCGGGTACGGACACAACGGTCGGGTGACCGCTTGGCCGTTGATGGTGCCGCTCGCGTCGAGGGTTGCGGGTGCCTGACCGTTCTGCACCCAGTTGATGACCTGCTGCATGGGGTTGGTGGGGGCGATGCTGCCGGGTCCGGGACCGCCGCAGTGCCCGATGCTGGGGGCGAGGAAGTACCGGAAGAATGATTCGGTGTTGTGGATGCCGCCGTTGGCCGCGAGCGCGTGGTTGTAGTAGTTGATGCTGTCGCCGGTGAAGATGAGCTGGTCGGCCAGTCCTTGCCACATGATCAGTTTTCCGCCTGCGGCCTTGAATGACCGCAGGTCGGGGTTGTCGGCCGCGAGGGCGTTGTCGAACATCCGGCCTGAGGCGTCGAAGTCGTGCCAGTACTGCTGGTAGGACTCGTCGGTGTAGACCCAGTTGGGGTCCTGCTTGATCCAGTTCTGGAACCAGTCTGCGGATGGGATGAACGGGGCACCGGTCCAGTCTCCGCTGGGCAGTTGGTGGGTGGTTGCTAGCCCGAGTCCTCCTCCTGGCCCCAGGAAGGGGAGATAGCCGCCGCCTTGCAGGCTTGCGCCGGGTTCCAGGCCGAACCAGACGGGTCGGCCGTGCAGCAGGTCGTTCTGTGTGCCCGAGCGGCGTGGCCCCTGCCAGATCTCCTGGACGACAAGGGCGTCGGTCGCGGTGAAGGTGCCGCACGGTGTGGCGGTACCGATCAGGCCGCGCAGGACGCCGAGCACGTCGCAGCTGCGGGGGTCGAACACGCCGTCGACCTGGCCGTTCTGGTCGCGACACTGCGTGCGCAGCGCCGTGTTGACCAGGTCCTCCTTGCAGGTGGGCAGGTAGTCGTTGGTCCACGCCATGACCAGCTGCGGCCACAACTGCGCGACCATGAACTGGTCCCAGTTCAGCGCGGGCGCGCCAGCGAGGATGCCGTTGAAATCCCGTGGGTACCGTTGCGCCTCCGACAGGCCTTGGCGCCCGCCGGTGGAGCAGCCGTTCCAGAACGAGTACCGCGCTTGCGCGTGGTAGTAGGCACTGATCACGATCTTCGACTCCACCGCCATCAGATGGTGCGCGAGGTAGCCGAAGTCGTCGATCCGGTTCCAGTTCAGCGCGGGCGGCGGGCTGGCGTTCGTGACCCATGGCGAGACGAGCGCGTTGGTGAAGCCGGTGTGCCCGCAGTCATCCTGCGAGATCGCGTACCCGGCCGCGAGCCACTGGTCGCTGGCCTGGGTGACGAAACTCGCCGGGCCGCAGTAGACGCCGCCGCCTTCGGCCATGTAGTTGCCGTTCCAGCTGTCCGGCAGGGTCAGGTCGATGCCAATCATCCCGGGCTGGCCGCCACGAGGATCCGAGGTATCCGTGATCTCGATCGTCACCTGGCAGCCACTGCCGGCTACCGCGTTCGCGGTGATGGTCGCCGTGTCGGCGCCTGGCAGGCCGGGTAGCCGCAGCCCGGCGAGTGAGGGGCACGACACGGCCGGCGCCAGCCCAGCCGCGTTCCCCGCTGGTGCCGCGCTCGCCGCCGGAGTCACGAACAGGCACACGGATACTGTGACCGCCGCGGCGGTACCTCCTCGCAAGAGCGCGCGAACACCCGGCCCAACGCGCATTCGCGCCCGCCAGATCTCCATGTTCCAGCCTCCTTTCCTCGACGTGAGGTGGGTCAGCTCACCGGTTTCGCCGTCTCGGTGCGTTTGATTCGGGCGTACACGTGGGTGCGCAGTTCGACGAAGCGCGGGTCCGATCGCGTGCTGAGTTGGTCGCGCTCGTCCGGCAGGTCGATGGCGAGGTCTTCGACGACGTGCGTGGGTGAGCTGGACAGGACCACGACGCGTTGGCCGAGGTACACGGCTTCGTCGATGTCGTGGGTGACGAACAGCAGGGTGACCCCGGTGGTGTGCCAGAGGGTGCGGACGAGGTCTTCCAGATCGGCGCGGGTCTGCGCGTCGACGGCGGCGAACGGTTCGTCCATGAGCAGGACGCGGGGTTGGTAGGCCAGTGCGCGGGCGATCGCGACGCGCTGCTGCATGCCGCCGGACAACTGCCAGGGGTACGCGTGGCCGGCGTCGGGCAGGTTGACCGCGGCCAGTGCCTCGGCCACGAGTCGACTGCGTTGCGCCTTGGCCAGTCCCTTGGCGCGCAACGGAAGCGCCACGTTGTCGGCGACCCGCAGCCAGGGGAACAGGCTTCGGCCGTACTCCTGGAAGACGATCGCGAGGCCGTCGGCCGGTCCGGTGACCGGGGTGCCGGCCAGGCGTACGTGTCCGGAGGTGGTTGGCAGCAGGCCGCCGATGCAGCGCAGCAGGGTGGTTTTGCCGCAGCCGGAGGGGCCGACCACGCAGACGATCTCGCCGGCGGCGACGGTGAGGGTGATGTCGCGCAGCGCCTCGATCTGCCGACCGTGCCCGTCGTACACCTTGCGCAGGCCTTGAATCTCCAGCATCGTCTCTCCTTCAGGGCCGGCTGCGTTCGACGGCGCGCACCGCGTGGTACCACCGCAGCACTCGCCGTTCCAGCAGGCCGAAGATCGCGGTCAGCACGACGCCCAGCAGGCCGAGCACGAACACGCCGCTCCACATCTCGGGGATCTGGAAGCCGCGTTGGAACTCGATGACGGTGTAGCCGAGTCCATTGGTGGTGCCGAGGAGTTCTCCGATGACCATCATGATGATGCTGATGGACAGTGCCTGCCGGGCGCCGACGACGATCTGCGGGCTGGCGGCAGGCAGCAGCAGGGTGCGCAGCCTGAGCCACCCGTGGATGCGGTAGCTGCGGCAGCTGTCGGCTAGCACCTCGTCGACGCCACGGACGCCTTCCACGGTGTTGAGCAGGATCGGCCAGATCCCACCGACCGTGATGACCAGCACCTTGGTCCGGTCACCGAGTCCGGAGATGAGGATCAGGATCGGTACCAGTACCGGCGGCGGGATCGCCCGTAGGAACTCCAGAATCGGCTCGGTCAGCGAGCGCAGCCACCGGCTGGCGCCCACGGCGACGCCGATCGCCACCCCGAGCAGCAACGCCAGCCCGTACCCGATGAGCAGTCGGATCACGCTGGGCGCGATGTCGCCGCGGATGCGCGCCCAGGTCCAGGTGTGCGGGAAGGCCGCCACGATCCTGGACAGTGGTGGTTCGTAGAAGCTCTGGCTGCCCGCGCTGGCGAACCACCAGACGACCAGCAGCACGACCGGAAGCCCGAGCGCCAACGCGACGCGCCCCACCGCCCGCCTCATGCCGGTACCTCCTTGCGTATCGACGGGTGCCAGGCCAGCACGATCCGCTCCGCGAACCGGGTGACCGCGTTGGCGGCCAGGCCGAGCAGCCCGGACACGACCACGAGGGCGTAGATGGTCGCGGTGGCGTTGCTGCTCTGGGCCACCGCGAGCCGTTCGCCGATGCCGGTGGTGCCGCCGATGAGCAGTTCCCCGGTGATGGTCAGGACGAGGGCGACGGAGGCGGCCAGCCGGATTCCGGTCATCGCGTACGGCGCGGTGGTGGGCCAGATCAGGTAGATGGTGCGCAGCCACCGGCCCAGCCGGTAGGACGCGGCGGTGTCCCGGGCGACGGGGTCGACGTCGGCCACACCGTGCAGCACCTGCAGCAGCACCTGCCAGAACGACGCGTACACCACCAGCATCAGGATCGACCGCACCGGCGCGGCGAAAAGCACGACGGCCAAGGGCAGCAACGCCACTGACGGGATCGGCCGCAGGAACTCGATCATGGAGGCGGTCGCGAGCCGCAGCGGCGGCACTGTGCCGATCACGATGCCCAGCACCACCCCGGCGAGCGCCGCGATGGCCAGCCCGATCAGCCACGTGGAGACCGTTCCGGCCAGCGCGTGCCAGAACCCGGCCTGGCGCATCTCGTCGGCCAACGCACCGGCGGCCGCGCTGGCGGGCGGGAAGTACTGCCGCGGCAGGACTTTCAGCCGCGGCAGCACCTCCCACAACAGCCCGAACCCGACCAGCCCGGCGAGGCCGAGCAGCCGGCGACTCGCGGTCCTCACGGGAGCAGTTTGCCGGTGTCCGCCGGGGCCGTGAGCAGGCCGTAGGTGACCATGAGCTGGTTCATCTTGTCGACGGAGGCCTTGTCGATGGTCGGGGCGAACTTGGGCAGGGTCATCGCGGCCCTCTGATCGGCCTTCATGGTGGTGTAGGTGGTGATGATCTGCCGTACCGCGTCGGGGTGGCTCTGTGCGTAGGCCAGCGACTCGCTCATCGCGTCGGTGAACCGCTTGGCCAGATCGGGCTTCTGCGCGATCAGCTGGTTGGAGGTGAAGTAGACCGCGACGCACAGGTTCGGGTCGACGTCGGCGTAGGAGCCGACCGTGCGCCAGCCCTTGGCCAGGGCCGCGGACAGGAACGGCTCGACCACGAAGATGGCCTGGACCCGGCCGGCGTCCAGGGCGGCGGCCATGTCCGGGAAGCCGAGCTCGACGAACTTCACCTTGCCCGGGTCGCCGCCGGCCTTGCTCACGACCGACTTGACCGAGGTGTCGACGATGTTCTTCAGCGTGTTCGTCGCGACGGTCTTGCCTTCGAGGTCCTTCGCGGTCGTGATGGCCGGGTCCTTGACCACGATGCCGCCGAAGTCCTTGGCCGGGTCGCCGGTGGAGTTGTCGCCGTTGGCCACCGCCTTGATAGGCACGTTCTGGGACTGTGCCAGCAGCAGCGACACGATGTTGCTGAAGCCGAACTGGTACTGGCCGGACACCACGGCTGGGACGATCGCGGCGCCGCCCTGGGCCTGCTCCATGGTCAGGTCGATGTTGTGTTTGGCGAAGAAGCCCTGGGCCTTGCCCAGGTAGATCGGCGCGACGTCGAGGATCGCAATGACACCGGCCTTCACCTGGTCGGGCGCGCTGGATCCTGCGGCGTTCGGCGCGGTTGAGGAGCCACCGCACGCGTTGAGGGTGGTCGTGACGGCCGGCGCCGAGATGGCCAGGACGGCGGCCTTCAGGACATTTCTTCTATGGGTAGCTGCCAGCCATCCGGGTGTCGAGTGAGCGGCGTTCATAGGTGCCCTCCGAAGCAGGCCGAGTGTACGGAACGTACGAGCAGGAGCGCGGAACATCAACATGAGGCCAGCGGCAGTCAGTCAACGCTCACGTGGACAGGCGTCACGTGATCGTTGGATAACCGTTGCGGGAAACCGTAGCACCAGACGAGCCAAACGCGAACTAGTGTTCGCATCGCGAACTCTCACCAGCAAGGTCGCGGACGGCTGCCACGCCAACACGGCGCGCCGGGCGTCGCCCGGCTGGCCGGTATCGTGGCTCCTCATGCTGGAAGAGTCGGGGGACAGGTCGTTGCCGCTTTCGGGCGTCACGGTCGTGTCCGTGGAGCAGGCGGTCGCGGCACCGTTCGCCACCCGGCAACTCGCCGACCTCGGCGCCCGGGTCATCAAGGTGGAACGGCCCGGTACCGGGGACTTCGCCCGGGCCTACGACCGTGCCGTGCACGGCGAATCGAGCTACTTCGTGTGGCTCAACCGGGGCAAGGAGAGTATCGCGCTGGACCTCAAGGACGGTACGGACCTGGCGCTGCTCGACCGGATCGTCGACCGGGCTGACGTGTTCGTGCAGAATCTGGTCCCGGGTGCGGCGCAGCGGCTGGGTCTGGCCGCCGACGTGCTGCGGGGCCGGCGGCCGGAGCTGATCCACTGCTCGATTTCCGGGTACGGCGCCACCGGGCCGTACCGTGGCCGCAAGGCGTACGACTTGCTGGTGCAGTGCGAGGTGGGGCTGCTCGACGTCACCGGCACGGCAGAGGAGCGGGTGAAGGCGGGTATCCCGGTCGCCGACATCGCCACCGGCATGTACGCCTACGCCGGCATCCTGTCCGCCCTGTACGAGCGGGAGCGCACCGGCGAAGGCAGCACCCTGGACGTCGCGATGCTCGACGCGCTCGGCGAGTGGCTGACCCAGCCCGCCTACTACGCGATGTACGGCGGGCAGCCGCTGCCTCGCGCCGGAGCCCGGCACCCTTCCGTCTCACCGTACGGGCCGTATCGGGCCGCCGGCGGCACGCTGTTCCTGAGCGTGCAGAACGACGTGGAGTGGGCGGCGCTGTGCCGTCAGGTCCTCGGCCGGCCCGAACTCATCGACGACGCATACTTCGCCGACAACACCGCGCGGTTGCGCCACGACGGCCAGCTCACCGCGATCCTGGAAGCCATGTTCGCGACCATGGACGTCGACCACGCCATCGAGCTGCTCAACCGTGCCGGCATCGCGGCTGCCCGGCTGCGTACCCCGGCGGAACTCTTCGACCACCCGCAGCTGGTTTCGCGGGACCGCGTGCGGGAGGTGGCCTCGCCCGGGGGACCGGTCCGCGCGCTCGTCCCGCCGGTCACGGTCCGCGGACGGGAGCCGTTGATGCGCGAGGCACCCGCGCTGGGCGAGCACAGCGACCGGATCCGGCGGGAGTTCAGTGAGTGACCTCAGCGCGCGGTGCTGCTGATCCGTGCCCATTCCCGGGTCGCGTCCGGTAACCATTTGGCGTGCTGCCGTTGAAACAGGCTGGCCGCACGGGTACCGATCCAGCCCGCCGGCAGCACCTCCTTCGGCAGCGCGGGGTTCTGCAGCGCGAACTGGCGCCAGGCGTGGACGAGCTGCGTCAGCCGAGCGATCGGATCGGCAGTGGGTTGCCGCGTGTACGTGGCGATGAAGCTCTCGTACTCCTGCTCCATCGTGTCCAGGTCCCACGCCTGGCGCACCAGCGTGGCCACGTCACCACCCGCGAGGAACTCCGACAGCAGAATCTGCGACTCCTCGAACACCTCGGCCTCGCGAAGAATCACCTCCGCCTCCTTGACCCGTTCGGCATGGGTGCTGATCCACACACCCGCGGCCAGGGCCCCGAAGCCGGCCCAGCGCAGCCGGGTACGCAACAGGTGCCGGCCGGCGCGGTTGGTCTCCGCGGCGCGCGCCACCACGACCAGCCACCGCCGGTCCCAGCTGGCTTGAACGGAGGTGAAACCGAAGATCTTCTCAGCACCGTGGTGCAGGAAATCGGCGAACGCCGGGGTCAGCCGCCACCAGGTGTAGCGACCGTCCCGCTCCGCGACGATCCAGCCGTCCGCCGCGGCGCGCATCAGCGCCTGTCGGCAGGCGGTCGCTTCGACTCCCAATCGGGTCATCGCGTCGATGAACGCCGACGTGGGAACGGGTTTGCGGGCTGGACGCACGTAGTCGCCGAGCATAGTGATCAGCAGGCCGCGCACACCGCCGGCGCCCGCGGCGTACCGACGTGACCAGGTAAACCTCTCCCGGGACGCGTTGCCGAACCGGTCGGTGGCCGGTGCGGTTTCTGCCGGCTCAGGCATGTCCGTCGTGTTCGTCGGTCGTCCGGACACTCGCGCAGCGCATGGCGCGCAGTATATGGCCGCAAGCCCGGCCGCCTGGGCTGACATCCGCAGTCGCCAGTCGTTGCCCGCACCGGACGTTGAGTGGCCGGCATGTCGCTCTGGTTGATGAAGCGGGAACACCGTCTGTGGTTCGGGCCGTGCCAGCCGGCTCAGCGCCGCACCGATCCTCCGGCGCACAGGCCTCGGGTCGGAACGTTCGACGATCGTATCAGGGTTCCCCAAAGATACGTAGACCGTCATCGACCCTGCCGCGGCGGTGGTCGTAGCACCGACGCCATCCGATTCCGGCACGACGGTCAGCCGCCATCTTCCTTCCGACCACGAACGGCTGCCCGGCTGTGGACCCGTTCCGCTCTTGGGTGGCACAGGCGGTCTGTCTGTCGCGGCGGTGACCGTCCTGCGTCAGGTCGAATCGCCAACGGACTCTGATCATGCGTCGATCGGTGGTGGGGTGGTCTGGTGGCGGCGCGTACTATCCGCACATGGGGAGCGTCAAGGCCACCGATCGGCAGCCGTTTGCTGATGCGGAGATGGCTGCGCTGCGAGAGGACGCGACGTCAGCGTTCGCGGACGCGTGCCGGGACCGGCTCACGCCCTCACGCCGGTACGCCGCGGGCGCGGGCGGGGTACGGGGCATGTTGACCACGATTCTCGGCGAGTACGCCCGCCGTACCGGGCAACCGACACCGTCGTTGGCGCTCATCGATGTGCTGGGTCGCTTCGGTGTCGGGGAGAAGACCAGCCGCCAGGCGCTGCTGCGCGCCTCCAAGGATGACTGGTTCGTGCCGGTGCGTTCGGGACGGCAGACGTTGTGGCGGCTGACCCCGACCTTCGAACAGTTCCTCAACGGGGGCGAGGAGAAGATCTACGGTTTCACCGCGGTACAGGCGCAGTGGGACCGCCGGTGGCTGGTGGTGCTAGCACGGGTCGACGAGGACAACCGGGCCGGTCGGCATCTGCTGGAGACGCGGCTGAGCTGGGCAGGGTTCGGCAACCCGACACCCGGGGTGTGGATCAGCACGTACACCGACCGGGCCAAGGAGGCCGAACAGGTACTCGGCGAGGCCGGCGTACGCAAGGGCGCCCAGATCTTCGTCGCGGAGCGCTTCGGCGGCGACGAGATGTCAACCCTCATCCGCCAGGCGTGGGACCTCGACGGGCTGGAGCAGGAGTACGAGGCGTTCCTCACGGAGTTCGGGCGTCAGCCCTCAAGCGACCCGCTGCTGCGGCACGTACGCCTGGTGCATGCGTGGCGGCGGTTCCGGCTCGTCGACCCCACGTTGCCCAGGGAGCTGCTGCCCGTGGGGTGGAACGGAATACGCGCCGCGAAGCTCTTCCACCGCCAGCAGGAGCGGTGGCGGCCGGCGGCGATGGCCGAGTGGCGACGCATCTGCACGCTGACCAGCTAGGCGAGCGGCAACCGTAGCCGGCACTCTCGACATTCGTGTTGCCGGCTGAAACCTTCATGTCGAAAACGCTGCGAGTGGTCGTTCCGACGCGCAGCTTCGGCTGGTCATCGGACGTTCAAATCGAACTCTGATTATCCCATGTCGACTCGCGGAGCCCGCGCACGATTGTCGTGCTACCGTCAACGGCCAAGCAGCCATTGACAGCTGTCGACAGGACAGGATCGGCCTAGTTAACTCGGAGGAGCCCATGCACGTGCACTCCCGAAGGGTCATGACCGCCACCGTCGTCGGAGCCCTCGTGGCCGCGGTCGGCGCGGTGACCGCCGCAGGCGCGCTCACCGCGAACGCGGCGACGGCCGGCTGCCAGGTCAGCTACGCGGTGCCTTCCCAGTGGCCGGGAGGCTTCACCGCCAACGTGAACGTGACCAATCTCGGTAACCCGCTCACCAGCTGGACACTGACCTGGTCGTTCGGCGCGGGGCAGACCGTCACCCAGTTGTGGAACGGCTCGTCTACCCAGTCGGGTGCGCAGGTGACGGTCACCAACGCGTCGTACAACGGCAACCTCGCCACCAACGCCACCGTGAACTTCGGGTTCAACGGCTCGTGGAACAACAGCAGCAACCCGGCGCCGACGAACTTCGCACTCAACGGCGTGGCGTGTAACGGCGGTACCACGCAGCCGAGCCCGACCGTCAGCCCGACCCGTACGCCGAGCCCGAGCCCGACTCCCAGCCGCACCGCGAGTCCCACGCCGACCCAGACCGGCAACCCGGGCACGCACACGATGGGATTCATCGGCTGCTCGATGGCGGAGAACACCGCGCAGGGGTACGTCGCGGACGGTGGTACCCGCATGTGGGGCCCGTACGGTACCGGCGGTCTGGTGGTGCAGAACTGGACCGACACGAACTCCTCCGCCTGGCAACTGTTCGACAGGCAGGTGGCCATGTTCGGACGGCCGACGGCCGTGTGGGTGCAGATCTGCATCTTCGCCAACCCCGGGGCGACCTACACCGAGGTGAAGGAGCTCATCGCCAACGCACGCCAGCATGCGGCCGCCGGCGCGAAGATCTTCATCACCGGCCAGCCGCAGTACGACGACCCCAACCACGTGTGCTCCCTGGCCGGCGCCAACGGTCCGCAGCTGACGGACAGCCTTGCCCAGCAGGCGGGCGCCGACTCGACGCAGAACGCGACCTACTCCGGAAAGTTCCACCTCGCCGACAGCGAGGTCGTCTCCGACGGATGCCACGCCAACACGGCGGGCCAGGCGTCCCTCGGCAGGCAGGCCTTGTCGTTCTGGGGCTGACAAACCCTTTCGTACGCGCGAGGGCGGCACCCACCCATGCTCGGGTGGGTGCCGCCGCCCGCCAGAGCCCTTGAGACCGTGGGCCGTAACCGAGCCCGCCCAACCGCCAGGGAATGCGGGTAGGACTCGTGCAGGAGTCAGCCGAATGCTTCGGCAGGGGCACCCGTCGACAACGTAAGCTCCTCGCGGAGTACGACCATGTAGTAGGAGTTCAACTCGGGCCTCGGACACCAAATTTGGCTCTGTCGACGATCTTGTGACTGTCGGGTGCCGCGTGTCGCCGTGATGTCCTATGTGGACTCTGGTAGTTGATCGCGGTGCAAACTTGCCGATCTCGACGTGCTGCTGCCGCACCTCGGGAATGTCCTGGTGGAACGGGTGTACCGCGAAGCGGACGGCGTCGTGTTCGAGGCACGGGCGGCGGCCGCGACGGCGCGATGTCCCGACTGCGGCACGTCCTCGGCGCGTGTACACGGCCGTTATCAGCGCAGCCTTGCCGACCTGGCGGTGGGCGGTCAGCCGGTGGTGATCCGGTTGGAGGTGCGGCGATTTCGCTGCCGGGTGGCTGGGTGTGCGCGGGTGACGTTCGCCGAGCAGATCGACGGGCTGACCGCTGCGCACGCCCGGTATAGCCCGCCGCTGCGTGCCGCGCTGACGGGGATCGCGTTGGCTCTGGCTGGTCGGCCTGGTGCCCGGCTGGCCGCGGTGCTGGGCCTGCGGGTCGGCCGGGACACGCTGCTGCAGCTGCTGCGCCGGGTACCCGAGCCGGACGTGGGTGAGGTCGCCGTGCTCGGGGTGGACGACTTCGCCCTGCGCAAGGGTCACGTGTACGGGTCGATCCTGCTGGACATGGCCACCCACCGGCCGGTGGATGTGCTGCCCGACCGGGAAGCCGCGACCCTGGCGGCATGGCTCCAGGCTCACCCCGGAGTCCAGGTCATCTGCCGCGACCGCGCCGGCGCCTACGCCGAGGGTGCCCGCACCGGGGCGCCCGACGCCCAGCAGGTGGCCGACCGTTGGCACCTGTGGCACAACCTGTGCGAGGCAGTCCAGCGCGTCGTGGTGCGTCACAGCACCTGCCTGCCCGAGCCCGAGCCCAGCCCAACACCGGCCCAAGCCGACGAGCAGCCGCCCAGGATTGACCAAGCGGCAACGCGACCGGAGACGCCGGCCACGGCTCGGCTGCGAGAGCGCTACGCAGCCGTGCGTGAGATGCTCGCGGCCGGCATGCAGCGCAAAGTCATCGCCGCGCGGCTCGGAGTACATCCGGACACCGTGGCGCGCTACGCCGACGCGGGCAGCATCAACGACCTGCTGATCAGCAAGCACCGCGGCAGCAAGCTCGACCCGTTCAAGGACTACCTCGACGCGCGGTGGAACGCCGGCTGCACCGACGCTGTACGCCTGACCGAGGAGCTACGCGAGCAGGGCTACCGAGGCACCTCCCGGACCGTGCGCCGCTACCTCGAACCCCTCCGCGAGACCGGCAGCCCTGCCACGCACGTCCCCACCCCGCCCAAGCCCCGGCAGGTCACCAGCTGGATGACCCGCCACCCCGACGAGGTCAGCGAGAACAAGAAGATGCGCCTCAAAGCGATCCTCGCCCGCTGCCCCGAACTGCACACCCTCAACGGCCTTGTGGCCGACTTCGCAAAGATCCTCTGCAACCGGGCCGGCGAACGGCTGACCGCCTGGCTCGACGCCGCCGACGCCGCGGACTTGCCCGACCTGAACACCTTCACCGCCGGGCTTCGCCGCGATCTGGCCGCAGTGACCAACGGCCTGACCATGACCTGGAACTCCGGCGCCGTCGAGGGCACCGTCTGCAAGCTCAAAGCCATCAAACGCACCATGTACGGCCGCGCGAACTTCGACCTCCTCCGCAAGCGAGTACTCGCGAGGCCGTAAGCCATCACAAGATCGTCGACAGAGCCCCAAATTTCCGCATCCATGCGCAGTTCCCGTGTTCGTGTTCAAGCGTCCTTGAACACGCCAATTCCGTTTTCTGGTCACCGTGCGTGGCTGCCGGTGACGTGTG
>Ga0207661_10001235_pt1 | contig 17094 bp, 14 predicted proteins | sample KBSC713LmetaG_FD_184337 | JGI IMG/M metagenome (GOLD analysis project Ga0207661, IMG submission 184337) | Corn rhizosphere microbial communities from Kellogg Biological Station, Michigan, USA - KBS C7.1-3L metaG (SPAdes) (version 2) | ecosystem: Host-associated > Plants > Roots > Rhizosphere ...
GCTCCGCCTCCGGCGCAATGTCCAGTACCGCGTGCCAGCGGCCGGCCGGGTCGGTGTCCATGTCGTGCAACGGCCACACGGCCGGCAGGCCCGAGGTGTGGCTGAGCAACTGGCGCAGCGTGACCCGGTCGTCGGGGAACCGCGGCAGGGCACGGCGTACCGGATCGTCCAGGCCGAGCTCGCCGCGCCGCGCCAGGTGCAGCACCAGTGGCAGCGTCGCGGTCACCTTGGTCAGGGAAGCGAGGTCGAAGACGGTGTCCAGCGTCATCGCCGAGCGGTCCGGCCGCCCGGTCACCCCGGCGGCGTGCGCCACCACCGGCGTACCCGACGTCCCGAACCCGGCCAGCAGGACGGCGCCGGGGACCGCTCCCTCGGCAACGGCCGCGTCGATCAACGACTCCAGGCTGTTCATACCCCGACCTTCCCGCGACCCTGCGAAGGCCGTGGGGTGAAGACTAGTGCGACCGATGTGAGAAAGTAACGGCTACCGGCACACGCATGTCGCCCAGTTACACTGAGCCGGTGATTCAGTTCCTCGCCGCGCCCCGTCCCGAGGATGTCCGGACGGTCGGCATGGCACTGCGGTACGACCCGGACGCGGCGGAGGTCCTCACCCGGCTGATGGCGCCGCCGTTGGGTCGTCGCCACGCGCTGCTCGCCACGCCCGGCGGCGACGGCGTGGCCGCGGTGTCGGTGTCCACCCGTGACCCGATGGTCGGCCACTGGGACCTGCTCGCGGTGCACCCGGACGCGCGGCGGCGCGGGCTCGGCCGCAGCCTCGTCGCCGCAGGCGAGGAATGGTTCGTACGGCACGGTGTGCGGCATGCCCGCATGGCCGGAAACCCGCCCTGCTACGGGTGGCCCGGGATCGATGTGCGCTACACCGCGGCGGCGTGCCTGGCCGAGGACGCCGGCTACACGCTGACGGGCACCGCGTGGAACATGACGGTCGACCTGACCGTCGACCTCGACTCGGCCGCCGACGAGCGGCGCCTGGCCGGCGACGGGATCCAGGTACAGCGGGCCGAAGACGGACTGCGCGGTCCGGCCGCCGCGTTCGCCCTGGAGCACTGGGGCGACACCTGGGCATGGGAGGTCGAGCACGCGAGCGGCTGCCACGTGGCGGTACGCGACGGCGCGGTCCTCGGCTTCGCGGCCTGGGGCACGCGTCCGCACTGGTTCGGTCCGATGGGTACCGCGGAATCCGCGCGGGGGCTCGGCATCGGCGCGGTGCTGCTGCGGCGTTGCCTCCAGGACCTGCGCGCGACCGGCGCGCGGAGTGCCGAGATCGGCTGGGTCGGCCCCAAGCGCTTCTACTCGCTCACCGTCGGCGCGGCGGTGGGCCGGGTGTTCTGGCAGTACGGCCGCGATCTGCCTGCGGGCGTCGCCGGCTAGGACGGGCCCGACTCGGGGACGGTCGCGAACTGGCGGGGAGACGCCGGCCAAGAGTTTGACAATCGCGGCAGTGGACACAGATTCAGAATCATGGTGTACAAGATTCCGTCGCCGTCCTCACCCCGTCCGGTCGCATCGACTGTCTGCATAGGACATGCGGTTCGTTCCGAGCTTTATGAACCAGCAACCGGGGTGGCGACCACGGATCGGCGCTGTGGGTAGAAGCAGGCGTGCTCCTGCACGGTGTCTCCGAGGTGGCCCAACTCCGGGCGCTCGGCGCGGCACTTCTCGGTGGCGAACGGGCACCGCGCGGCGAACAGGCAGCCGTCCTCCGGCTGGGACTCGTCCAGCGGCTCGGTCGGTGTCAGCCGGTCGGCGCCCGGTTGCTCGATGCCGTGCAGCACCGGGATCGCCGACAGCAGGCACTGGGTGTAGGGATGCACCGGATCGGCCACCACCGTCTCGGTCGGGCCGTGCTCGATGATCTGCCCGCGGTAGATGACGTACAGCTCGCCGTCCGCCCCGATGTACCGCGCGGTGGCCACGTCGTGGGTGATGAACAGCACGCTGACCCCGAGGGTGGAGCGCAGTTCCCGCAGCAGGTTCAGGATCCCGAGCCGCAGCGAGACATCGATCATCGAGACGGCCTCGTCGGCCACGAGGGCCGCGGGGTCGACCGTCAACGCCCGCGCGATGACCACCCGCTGGCGCATGCCGCCGGACAGCTGATGCGGGAAGCGCGGCAGCACGTAGCCCGGGTCGAGCCCCACGAGGTCGAGTACCTCACGGGCCCGGGCGTCGATCCAGGCCCGGGGCCGACCGGTCTGCCGTGCCCGCAGGGCGAGCGGATCGCGCAGGATCGCGTCCACCGTGCGGGTCGGGTTCAGCGCCGAGTACGGGTCCTGGTGGATCATCTGTACCCGGCGGAAGTGCGGCGAACGCTTGCGTGGCGAAAGCTCCGCCAGCGGTACCCCGCCGAGCGAGAGCGAGCCCGAGTCGAAGGACTCCAGTCCGGCCAGGATCCGGCCGAGCGTGGTCTTTCCGCAGCCGGACTCGCCGATGAACGACGCCGCCCCGCCCGCCGGGATGCTGAAGTCGACACCGCGCAACGCGTGCACCGTGTGACCGGCCAGCACGTCGCCGCGTGCCCTGAAGGACTTGACGATGCCGCGCGCCTCGATGGCCGCACCGCTGCTGTCGGGGTCGGTCACCGCACAGACTCCTTCGTACCCACGGCGTGACAGGCCACCAGCCGGCCGGGGCCGTCCGCGACCGGCAACATCGGCGGCTGTTCGGTCACGCACTCCGGGAGGTTCCGTTCGGCGTACACCGCGCAGCGTTCGCGGAAGACACAGCCCCGCTTGGGGATGGTCTCCAGGGTCGGCGGGCGGCCGGGCAGCGGCCGCGCCACGGACGGGTCCCCGGAGACCCGGGGGATCGCGTTGATGAGTGCGCGGGTGTACGGGTGCTTCGGCGCGCGCAGGACGTCCTCGGTCGGCCCCTGCTCGACGAGCACCCCGCCGTACATCACCGCGATGTGTTCGGCGACCTCCGCCACGACCCCGATGTCGTGCGTGACCACGAGCGTCGTCAGCCCGCGCTCCGCGTGTACCGCGCGCACGATACTCAGCACGTTCGCCTGCGAGATCATGTCGAGTGCGGTCGTCGGCTCGTCCAGTACGAGGACGTGTGCGTTGAGCACCAGGGCGAACATGATGCCGACGCGTTGCCGCATCCCGCCGGACAGCTCGTGCTGGTACGAGTCCAGCACGCGGGCCGCGTCCATCCCCATCCGCGCCAGCAGTTGCCTGGCCGAGCGCACCAGCCCGGCCCGGTCCTTGACGCCGTGTGAGCGGCCGAGGTCGAGCAGTTGCTTGCCGACGGTCTTCAGCGGGTTGAGCGAGTTCTGCGCGGCCTGGAAGACGTAGCCGATCTCGCCGCCGCGCGCTTCCTGCAGGCGCTTTGCGGGCAGCTCGACCAGGTTGCCGAGCCCTTCAACGTCAATGGAACCGGTGGCGATGCGCCCCGGCTTCTGTACCGCGTTGAGCAACGCCAGCGCCAGCGTCGACTTGCCGGAGCCGGACTCGCCGACCAGCCCGGTGATCGTACCGGCCGGCAGGTAGAGGTCCACATTGGACACTGCCGGAAGCTCACCGGCCGGCGTCTTGTACACGATGGTCAGGTCGCGTACGGCGACCGCCGGCGGCGCGGTCGCCGCGGCGTTCGCCGTGGCCTGGGTCGCGGCAACCACTCAGTCCTCCCGCAGCCGGGGATTGAACACTTCGTCCATGGCGTCCACCAGCAGCACGATGCCGAGCGTGAGCAACAGGATCGCGACGAGCGGGGAGAGCAGGTAGCTCAGCCCCTGGCCGGTCTGCGTCACGCCGTTCTGCACCGCCTGGTTGATCATCACTCCCCAGTTGTTCTCGTTGAACGGCAGCACGCCCAGGAAGAACAGCCCGACCTCGAGGTAGATGTAGACGGTCACGCTGATCAGCAGGTTCATCGCGACGTACGGCGCGACGTTGGGCAGCAGCTCCTTGCGTACCACGTGTGCGGTGGACAGTCCCAGCCCGCGGGCGGCCTCGATGAAGCCGCGCTCGCGCAGGGAAAGGGTCTGCGACCGTACGGCCCGGGCCACGCTGCCCCATCCGGTGACGCCGAGCACCAGGCCCATGGTGAGCGGGTTCGAGTACTTCCACAGCGTGGAGAGCACGAGCAGCAGGGGGAGTCCGGGGATGGTGATGATGAAGTCGGTGATCCGCATGAGCACCGAGTCGGGTCCGCCGCGCCGGTAGCCGGCGTACAGCCCGATGCCGGTACCGACAACCACCGTGCAGGCGGCGGCGATGACCGCGGCCACGAGCACGTACCGGGAGCCGGTCACCAGCAGCGCGAGCACGTCCGTGCCCTGGAAGTCGGTACCCAGCAGATGCGAGCCGCTCGGGCCGGCGTAGGCGTTGCCCGCGTCGATCGGCAGGTTCGCCGGGTACAGGAAGGGCCCGATGACGCCCATCGCCACGAACAGCGCGACGATCAGGCTGCCGGCCAGGCGCGTCGGCTTGCGGCGCAGCACCCGCCACAGGTTGCGCCAGAAGCCCTGCCGCGCCGGCGTGACCGTGGGCGTGGTTCCGGTCGGGGTCTCGAGTACGGTCGCCATCGTCACGCCCCCGCCGTCCCGCCGCGGCGTACCCGCGGGTCGATCGCCGTGTACAGCAGGTCCGCGAGGATGTTCGCGACGATCACCGCGGCCGTGATGAGCAGGAAGGTGGCGTTCATCGTCGAGTAGTCGCGATGGCCGATGCTGTTGACCAGAGTGACGCCCATCCCCGGGTAGTTGAAGGCCTTCTCGATGAACACCGCGCCGCCGAACATGAAGCCGATGGTGAGCGCGAAGATGGTGAACAGCGGCAGCAGCGCGTTGCGCGCGATGTATCTGAACCGGATCCCGCGGGTCAGGCCGCGCAGTTCGGCGGCGAGCACGAAGTCGTCGCCGAGCACCGAGATGACGCTGGACTTCATGGTGAGCAGGTACGAGCCGAACATGGACAGCGCGTACGCCAGCGCGGGCAGGGTCGCGTGGCTTACCAGCGACGCGATGTACGGCCCGTTGAAGCCGGGGTCGACGAGGATGTCGACGTTGCCGTCGGTCGGGAAGACGGGCCAGATCACGGTGAACACCGTGATGAGCACCAGCGCCATGACGAACTGCGGAATGGCGTGGAACAGCGAGCCGGTGATCGTCAGGGCGTCGCCGGTCCCGCTGCTGCGGCGGGTCGCCGCGATGACGCCGAGCACCGCCCCGATCGCGAAGCTGAGCAGGATGCCGGCGAGTACCAGGCCGATCGTCCACTTCGCTCCGGTGAGTACCTCCGAGGAGGCGCTCACGCCGAGGGTCTGGGTGGAGCGGCCGAGGTCGAAGTGCAGCAGCCGCCAGAGGTAGTGCGTGTACTGGCTCCAGGTCGAACCGGTGGGCATGAAGCCGTAGGTGAGCTGGGTGGCGTTGCGTGCCCCGTCCGGCGACATGCCCTGCTGCACCAGTTGCTCGTACTGTGCGGCCACGGGGTCGCCGGGCATCTGCCGGATCAGGAAGAACGTGAACGTGGCCACGACCCAGATCATCACCAGCGCGCGCACCAGATGGCCCGCGAGCCGCAGCGGCAGCTTCCTCATCCGGCGTCACCTCGTTCCGTGTATCGAGCCTTGGGGCGCCGCCTCGAACCCGCGGCGCCCCAAGGGAAACAACCTATCGTCCTACTTGGCCTGGATGAAACCGAGCTGCATCCAGACGCCCTGCGGCTGGCGCAGCACGTCCGAGTCGTTCGGCGGGAACTTCGTGAAGTGGTTGGTGTTGATGAAGTTCTGGTTCACGTAATCCCACATGGCGATCGCCGGGACCTGGTCGTTGGTGAACTTGGCGAGCTTCGCGACGATCTGCTTCTGCTGGTCGGCGCTGACCTGCGAGAGCTGGTTGGTGAGCTCGCCCGGGTTGACCGTACCGAGCCCGGTGATGTCCGAGCTCTCCGCCTCGCCCATCCAGTTGCCGCCCTGCCCGGGAGCCGAGTGCGCGACCCCGCCGCCGGCGCCGAGCTTCCAACCGTTGGCCGAGCCGTACAGCCGCTGGAAGATGTTGTACGGCGACGGGCCGAGCGCGGTCAGCCACCAGGACACGGTGAACTTGCCGGCCGCCAGGTCCGCCAGGTACGTGGTGTAGTCGGACGATGCGGTCATTGTGGCGTCCACCCCGGCCGCCTTGAGCTGGGCCACGACGTTGCTCGCACCAGACGTCCAGTCGTTGAAGTCGCTGGTGGTCTGGATCGGCACCGTGAACGGCGTCCCGTCGGCCAGCATCCACTTGCCGCCCGACTGCGTCATGCCGGCCTGCTGGAACTCCGACGCCGCCTTGGTCGCGTCCACGCTGTAGGCGTTGAGGCTGGAGGTGTCCACGCCCCACCCCTGGATCTGTGTGGCCGTCAGGCCGGACGGGTACGGCGAGGCCTTGCCCGAGGAGGACTCACCGATCTTGGTGACCTGGGCCCGGTCGATCAGGTAGGCGATACCGCGACGCACGTGCACGTTGTCGAACGGCTTCTTCGACTCGTTGAACGCGAGCGACGCCTGTACCGGGCTCGCCCCGCTCACGACCTGGTTGCCCTTGACCGCGAGGATCTTGTCGAGCTGGCTCTCCGATACGGCCACGTAGACGCTGCCGTCGATCTGGCCGTTGAGGAGCAGGTTCACGATCGACGAGTTGTCCTGGTAGTTCTTGATGACGACCTGCGACGGCGCGATCTTGTCCGCGTCGAAGAAGTTCGCGTTCTTGGTCAGCAGGGCCTCGGAGGTGGTGACCCGGCTGAGCGTGAACGGACCCGCCGAGACATCCTTGTCGGGTCCCCAGCTGATCAACTTCTTGCCCAGGGCGGTGATCGTGTCCTGGGCCGTCTTGGCCTCCGCCGCGCTTCCAGTCAGCGCGGTGTGGATGGTGTCCCAGATGTCGCTCGGTACCTGGGTGGACCAGATGTGCGCGGGCAGCACGTACATCGTCATCACGTTGGAGAACCAGGTGTTGAGCGGCTTCGTCGAGTTCTGGTCGAACTCGACGGTCTTGTCGTCGATCACCTTGACGTCGACGGTCCCGCCCGCGGTGCCCGGGATGGCGGCGAAGGCCGAGCCGCCCTCGGCGTACGCGACGGCGGCGGACAGCTTGAGGTCGTCCGCGGTGACCGGCTTGCCATCCGACCACTTGGCGTTCGGCTGGATGTGTACCGTCAGCTTCGTGCCGCCCGAGGCCAGGTCCCAGCTCTTGGCGATGGCCGGGTAGAACTGGGTCGCGTCGGTCGCGGTGTTCTTCGACCAGCCCAACATCATCGCGTTGTAGCCGCGGAACGAGTTGGTCGTCTGGTTATAGGGGTTGATCGGCGCCTTCGGATCGATGTGTGTAAGGATCGCTGTGAAGGTGCCTCCGCTCTTCTTCGACGTGCTGTTGTTCGACGACGAACAGCCCGTCGCGGTGAGCGCGGCGCACAGGGCCAGCACGCTCGCGGCTACTGCGGTTCTTCTCATGAGAGCGCTCCTGGTAGGTCCGGCTCGGACTCGGGTGGCCCCTCGGTCGTGGTCACCGTGGGGATACTGCCCGCGATCTTGGCATAGCCGTAACTACTTTTCCAGAGCTGCGGGATTAGGAAAATTACTTTCGCGCTGCTCGAAACCGAATCGCAACCAACCGGCCGTCAGCTGGTGATCAGCGGGCGGCCCGACACCGCGTCGAAGACCTGGCGGGGTACCGAGCGGGGCTGGCTTTCGCGGCTACCGTCACCGAATGCCCGAACTGATCGGTGGTCCGTCCTACGGGCTGGCGCCAGAACCGCACGGCACACCGACACCAAGACGCACCTGGGCCTCCTGCCCCTGCGACCGGACGATCAGCGGCACGCACGCGGGCTGCGCGACCCAGGTTCCACCGGCAAAGACCAACCAGACGCCGCGCTTGCTCCCGCCGGACTCGGAGCCACGACGGCTACCGGATTCGACGCTCGGGCACCCCGGTCGGAGGGCGCGCTAGACGTGCATCCAGCCAGTAGCACCAACACGCCACCGGTCGCCACCCACACCCGACCTCGCACCGACTCATCTTCCCAAGATCCAGCTACGGGTGCGACCCCTGCGTCCGTAACGAACACTCCCACCAACAAGCCGGATCCGCGCCGCGCAAGGGTCAACGCCCACCCATAGAAGCTGAAGAATTAGTACGCCTGTACGATGGAGTCGTGAGGGCGCGCAGGGAGCAGGTGGCAACGAAAGGGATCGCCTGGGTGGCCGACGAGTACGCCCAGGGCGACCGCTTCACCAGGGAGCAGGCGATAGAGGTGATCGAGCACGAGCTGCGGAAGTGGAAGATCCAGACGGAGCGGATCACCGAAGTCCTGTCCGGTGCGGCGGCCGGCTTTGTGGCCGGTCACGCGTCGCGGGCACGCGTGGCGCTCCGGCTCCTGGTCGACCTCGGCGCGAATGTCCAGCGCGCCCACGCAATCCGGGCCGCCCGGCCACCGCGGCGGATGGTCGCGATAAGGCCGTGCCCGGACGGCGTCCCGCCGTACCATCGCCGGGTGTCCATCGATCTCGTATCGCGCTTCGACGTCGACGACCGTGAGCTGAGCGCACTGCACGCACGGGCCTTCGGCGAGGGCGACGGGTTGACACCGTGGCGCGAGCGCCTGCGACGGCACGCCCTGACGTGGGTGGGTGCGTTCGACGGCGAGCGCCTCGTGGGCTTCGCGCAGGTGTGCTGGGACGGTGGCGCGCACGCGTTCCTGTTGGACACCGCGGTGGACCCGCACTGGCGGCACCGCGGGATCGGCCGGCGGCTCGTCGAGGCGGCGGCGACGGACGCGGTCGCGGCCGGCTGCCGGTGGCTGCACGTCGACTTCGAGTCGCAGCTGGCCGAGTTCTACCTCGGGCCGTGCGGCTTCACCTCCACCGCGGCCGGCCTGCTGCGCCTCGACAGTCCCGGCACACACGCGGCCCCGACAGGCGGATAGGCCGGTCGGGGCCGCGATTCGGGGGTACGGGGTCAGGGGCTCGAACAGAGAGTGTCCGGGGGTCACGTTGCCCTGGAAGCCGCCCTGCCACGAGCCCGCCTGGCTGTACGTGGCCGTGCAGCCGCCGGCCGTACCGGTACGCGTCGGTATGCTCCGCGGGCCCGCCGTCCGCGCTATAGTCGGTGGCGTTGCGAGGATCGGAGTGACTGTGACAGGCGACGACGACATCTCCGGGTGAGAGCCCCCCGGCCACCTTTGTCGTCCCCTTCCTCGCGCCGAGCGCCCCGTGCGGGCCCGGCCTCCACGCTCCGAGGTACACGTGTCCGACGGTTACATCGTCAGCTCTGCCCTGTCCTTTTCGTGGCCGGACGAGACTCCGGTCTTCGACGACCTGTCCTTCTCCGTACCAGGTGGCCGGACCGGCCTCGTGGCGCCCAACGGCAGGGGCAAGACCACCCTTCTGCGGCTGATCGCCGGTGAGTTGCGCCCGACGGGCGGCGCGGTCGCGGCGCAGGGTGTGCTCGGCTATCTGCCGCAACACCTTTCGTTCGCGGTGAACCAGACCGTCGCGCAGGTTCTGAACGTCGAGAAGATCATCGCCGCGCTGCACGCGATCGAGGCGGGCGACGTGGGCGAGGAGCGGTTCGCCGTCGTCGGCGACGACTGGGACATCGAGGAACGCACCACCGCGGAGCTGGAACGGTTGGGGCTGGGCGGAGTGGCACTCGACCGGCGGCTGGGCAGCCTCAGCGGCGGCCAGGTGGTGTCCCTCGGGTTGGCCGCGCAGTTGCTGAAGCGCCCGGACGTCCTGCTGCTGGACGAGCCGACGAACAACCTCGATCGCGACGGCCGGGAGCGGTTGACCGCGGTGGTACGCGGCTTCGCCGGCTGCGTACTGGTGGTCAGCCACGACCGGGCGCTGCTGGACGAGATGGACCGGATCGCGGCGCTGGACGATGGCGAGATTCGTTGGTACGGCGGCACCTTCACCGCGTACGAGCAGGCGGTGCGCGCCGAGCGCGAGGTGGCGCAGCGGCAGGTGCGCTCCGCCGAGCAGGACCTCAAGCGGCAGAAGCGCGAGCTGCAACAGGCCCGCGAGCGGGCGGCCCGCCGCGCGTCCACGGCCGCCCGCAACCAGTCCGACGCCGGCCTGGCCCGGATCGTGGCCGGCAATCTCAAGCGCAGCGCCCAGGTCTCGGCCGGGCGTGCCAACGAGACCCACGCGGCCCGGGTCAGCGACGCGCGGGCCCGGTTGGACGAGGCGAGCCGGGCGGCCCGGCAGGACGACCGGATCGCCATCGAGTTGCCGGACACCACCGTGCCGGCCGGCCGGACCGTCTTCGCCGGCGAGCGGATGCAGGCCGAGTACGGCGGGCGTCCGGTCTTCGCCGCGGGCGGCGTCGACCTGGACATCCGGGGGCCGGAGCGGATCGCGCTCACCGGGCCGAACGGGGCCGGCAAGTCGACCCTGCTCCGGCTGGTCCACGGTGAGCAGCAACCGACTTCCGGTACGGCGACCCGGGCCGACGGGCGGGTGGCGTACCTGTCGCAGCGGCTCGACCTGATCGATCCCGCTCGTACCGTCGCGGAGAACCTCGCGGCCTTCGCCCCCGGCCTCTCCGACGCCGACCGGATGAACCTGTTGGCCCGCTTCCTTTTCCGCGGCGCCCGCGTGCACCTGCCGGTCGGCGTGCTGTCCGGCGGCGAACTGCTGCGGGCCACCCTCGCCTGCGTGCTGTTCGCCGAACCCGCGCCGCAGTTGCTGTTGCTCGACGAGCCCACCAACAACCTGGATCTGGACAGCGTCGCCCAGTTGGAAGGCGCGCTCACCGCGTACCAGGGCGCCCTGCTCGTCGTCAGCCACGACGAACGGTTCCTCGACGCGATCGGCATAGACCGCTGGCTGCGGCTGGCCGACGGCCGGCTTATCGAGACCGGCGCGCCCCAGGTAGCCGGATAGGGTGGCCGGATGGATCTCAGCTCGTCGTTCGGTACGGCGGCGGTCGCGTACGCCGAGCACCGCCCGGACTACGCGCGGGCCGCGGCGCGCTGGGCGGTCGAGCCCGCGCCCGGGCCGCGGGTGCTCGACCTCGGCGCCGGTACCGGCAAGCTGACCGCGACCCTCGTCGCGCTGGGCGTCGACGTCGTCGCGGTCGAGCCGGACCCGGCGATGCTGGCCGAGTTGCGCCGGGCGCTGCCGGATGTCCGTGCCCTGGCGGGAAGCGCCGAGGCGATACCGCTGCCGGACGCGTCCGTCGACGCCGTGCTGGCCGGCAACGCCATGCACTGGTTCGACATGGCCGTCGCGGGACCGGAGATGGCCAGGGTCCTCGCGCCCGGCGGCGTCCTGGCCGGGCTGTGGAACGTGATGGACGATCGCGTCGACTGGGTCGCCGGGCTGGCGCGGGTCAGCGGGAGCGCGGCGATCGGGCCGCGCGACACGCCCGCCAGTTGGCGCGCCGAGACGGCGAACATGCACCTTCCCGGTACGGGCGCGGCCGCCCGGTTCGGCTCGCCGGAGCAGGCGGAGTTCCCGCACGGGCAGCGCCGTACCGCCGACTCCCTCGTCGCGACGCTCGCGACGAGAGCGGGAATGCTGGTCATGCCCGAACGGGAGCGGGCGGCCACGCTCGGCCGGATCCGCGACTACCTCGCGAGCCGACCGGAGACCGCCGACGCCGAGTTCGACCTCCCGATGCTGACCTGCGTGCTGCGCGTCCGGCGGCTGTGACGGCGGTACCGTAGCCGGTGACCACAGTGGAGTGAGGTGTCCCATGGACCGACGAGCGGTCTCGACCGAACACGCGCCGGCCGCGATCGGCCCGTACAGCCAGGCGATCGTCGCCGGCGGCTTCGTCTTCTGTTCCGGTACCGCGGGAATCGAGCCGGAGACCGGGGAGATCCCGGAGGGGATCGAGGCGCAGACCCGGCTGGCCCTGAGCAATCTCAGCGCCATCCTCACGGCGGCCGGCGCCTCGATGGCCACGCTGGTGAAGACCACCATCATGTACCGCGACGTGGACGACTTCGCGACCATCAACGAGATCTACGCGAGCCACATGCCGGACCCGCCGCCGGCCCGGTCCGCGCCGGCGAACGTCATGCTCCCGCGCGGCCTGCTCATCTCGATCGACGCCATCGCGATGGTTGATGCCGGGTAGGTCGGAGCTAGCCGTATCGCATGACAAGAACTTTCCAACTTTTCGCACTCGCGGTCAATGCTTGACTAAGTCCGGTCCACGGTCGTAACTTCTAGCCTCGATCGGACCGCTCCGCCATGCCTACCGATGGAAGGAGCAAACGCATGTCCATTGATCGACGCAGGTTCCTCACGAGGGTCGCCGGCACCGCGGCCGTTGCCGTCGCCGGATCGACGGTGGCGTGCGGGGCCGACGCCGCTCGCCCGGAGGCCGCGACGGCGGACGCGGACGGGCCGCCGGGCCACCGGGCGCGGGTACGCACCGGGCTGGAGGCGCTGATGTCCTCCGGGTACGCCGCGCTACGCGGCCAACGCGTCGGTGTGATCACCAACCCGACCGGCATCCTGCGGGACCGGCGCCACGAGGTCGACGTCATGCACGGCGACGATGGGATCGACCTCGTCGCGGTATTCGGCCCGGAGCACGGCTTCCGCGGTACCGCGCAGGCCGGCGGGTCGCAGGGCTTCTACGACGACCCGCGCACCGGGCTGCCCGTGTACGACACGTACAACAAGAGCGGGCAGGCGCTCGCCGACGTCATCAGCGCGTCCGGTGTGGACACGGTGGTGTACGACATCCAGGACGTGGGCGCGCGCTTCTACACCTACATCTGGACCCTGTACGACTCGATGGTCGCCACCGCCATGGTGGGCAAGCGTTTCGTCGTGCTCGACCGGCCCAACGCCACCTCCGGGCGGCAGGCGCTCGGACCGGTGATGCATGCCGGGTACGAGACGTTCGTCGGCCGCAAGCCCATCAGCCAGCAGCACGGCATGACCGTCGGCGAGCTGGCCCGGATGTTCAACGGCGAGTGGGTCGCCGGTGACGCGGGCCGGCGGGTCGAACTGTCCATTGTGGAGCTGGACGGCTGGTCCCGCGACATGTACTTCGAGGACTGCGACCTGCCGTGGGTACCCCCGTCGCCGAACATGCCCACGGTGGACACCGCGGTCGTCTACTCCGGTACCTGCATGTTCGAGGGCACCCTGGCCTCCGAGGGGCGTGGCACGACGCGGCCGTTCGAGGAGATCGGCGCGCCGTACGGCGACTGGCGCTGGCGCGATGCGCTGACCGCGCTCAACCTGCCCGGCGCCGCGTTCCGGGAGGCCTACTTCAGCCCCACGTTCAGCAAGTTCACCGGGCAGACCATCGGGGGCGTCCAGCTCTACGTCACCGACCGGCACGCGTACGACCCCATCCGTACCGGCATCGCCATGCTCGTGACGCTGCGGCAGACGTACCCCGACGGCTTCGGCTGGCGGCCGGACCTCTGGATCGACAACCTCACCGGGTCGGACTACGTCCGCAAGTCCGTCGACGCCGGCCTCAGCACCGACCAGATCGTGGCCGGCTGGCAACCGGAGCTCGACGCGTTCCGCGCCGTGCGCGCGAAGTACCTCATCTACCGTGGAGGACCTCAATGACCTTACGACGCAAGGCGGTGGCCGTCGCGGCAACCGCCGTCGCGGCGAGCACCGTCGTCGCCATGACCCTCCTCCCGACCCAGGCCGGTGCCGCGGCAACCGGCACACCGCCCACGGTCACCGCCGCCGACATCCACTTCACCCAGAAGCTGCTGAGTTACGGCAGCCCTGAAAGCGCCGGCCTGGTACCGCAGCCCATCGACCGGATAGCCACCGACATCGCCAGCTACCTGCAACCGTCGCCGACCCACCCGGAGTACGCGGGCGCCGTCGCGCTCGCCGCCCACGACGGCGTGGTGGTCGCGAACGACGCGGCCGGCTACGCGCTGCGCTACGCCGACGACACGCCGACCGAACTGCCGCCGGACCAGTGGATCCCGATGCGCGGCGACACCATCTTCGACCTGGCGTCGATGACCAAGCTGTTCACCGCGATCGCCGCCGTACAACTCATCGAGGCGCACCGGCTCGACCTGAACGCGCCGGTGGCCCGCTACATCCCGGCGTTCGCCGCGAACGGCAAGGGCGACATCACCATCCTCAACCTGCTCACCCACACCTCCGGGCTACCGGCCGACCCGAGCCCGTCGCTGTGCACCTACCCGACGCACGACGAGCAGTGGGCCGCCGTCTACGCGGTGGCGCCGTTCGCACCGCCGAACACCGCGTACCTCTACAGCGACATGAACATGATGACCCTCGGCAAAGTCATCGAGACCATCACCGGCCAGACCCTCGACGAGGTTGTCGCGCAACACATCGCCGGACCGCTCGGCCTGCACGACACGATGTTCAACCCACCCGCGTCGCTCCAGCCGCGCATCGCCGCCGAGGAGTACCAGCCGTGGACCGGCCGCGGCATCGTGTGGGGCACTGTGCACGACGAGAACGCGTACTGCGTGGGCGGCGTCTCCGGGCACGCCGGCCTGTTCTCCACCACGCACGACCTGGCCGTCCTGTCGCAGACGCTGCTCAACGGCGGCCGGTACGGGCAGAGCCGGATCCTGTCGGAGGACTCGGTACGGCTGCTGTTCACCAACTACAACCAGGCGTTCCCCGGCGACTCGCACGGCCTCGGCTTCGAACTGGACCAGCGGTGGTACTCCGACGCGCTGGACTCGCCGGTGACCGCCGGCCACACCGGGTACACCGGTACGTCCATCGTCATCGATCCGTTGTCGCACTCGTTTGTCATCCTGCTGACCAACCGGGTGCACCCGAGCCGAAACTGGGGAAGCAACAACCCGTCCCGGCGCGCGGTCGCCCGTGACCTCGCGCTCGCGCTGCCGGTACACCCGGCGGAAGGCGGCACCGACTGGTTCTCCGGCGTCGCCGACAACACGACCGCGACGCTGACCGTGCCGGTGTCGGTACCCGCCGCCGGTGCGCGCCTGTCGTTCGACCTCTGGTACGACACCGAGGAGACCGACTTCGGCGCGGTCGAGGCGTCCTCGGACGGCGGTACCACCTGGCACCTGGTGCCGCTGAGCCTGCACGCCGGCCCGGACCAGTGGACGAACGACGGGTCGTTCTCCGGGTTCGAGGGTCGGCAGTGGTTGCACACGACCGCGCAACTGCCCGGCGGTACCACCGATGTGCGCTGGCGGCTGTCCACCGACCCGCTGTACGAGGGTCGCGGGATGTACGTCGACGGGGTGCGCGTGCGCAGCGCGGACGGCGTCCTCTTCGACGGCGAGCGGCCCAGCGACGCCGGTAGGTTCCAGGCCCACGGGTGGACGATCGCCAAGACGTGATCCGACGGCGACCACGAGGCGTCGCCCACGGTCGCCTCGCAGGCATGGCTCGTACGGCCCCCAAACCGCCGGCGCCGGTCCCCGACCGGCGCCGGCGGTGCGTCGCGAGCACTTTCTGGCAGTGTGGACGGATGGGCTACCGACTGCTCGCGGACGCCGCCATGGTGGTCCACTTCGGCTTCCTCGCCTTCGTGGTCGTCGGCGGGTTTCTGGCGTGGCGGTGGCCGCACGCGATCTGGCCGCACCTGCTCCTCGCCGGTTGGGGTGCGGCCGCGATCCTGTTCCACCTCAACTGCCCGCTGACCTTTGTGGAGGAGTGGGCGCGCCGCCGGGCCGGTGAGCCCGGACTGCCCGGGGGCTTCATCGACCACTACCTGACCGGCGTCGTGTACCCGCGGCGGTACGCGGGCTTCGTCGAACTGTCGGTCGTTCTCGCCGTGGCGCTCGCCTGGAGCGGCGTTCTGTTGAGGTGGCGGCGCCGGCTGCGGCGCGGCCGCCCCGGTACGCCCACAGGCCCTGGGCGTCCGGCGGGATAGCCGGAGCCGACCAGGGCCTGCGGGGCCATGAGCCGGGACGAAGAGGGGCTCACGCCGTGGGTTCGGTACCCCAGATCAGAGACCCGTTCTGGTACAGGGTCACGGTCTGCGTGTCCTTGTACACGAAGCTTTCATCGGAGATGAAGGAGTAGCTCTCGGTCGTGTTGAAGTTCGACCAATTGACGTGGTGCACCCGCGTCTGGATTTCTCCGCTGTTGCGGCCCGCGGCCACCGATCCGGCCCCGGACTTGAAGCTGATTTCGAGGTACGTGTTCGCCGTGGCGGTCGGCCTGGCGAGGACGACGAACCTGCCGCTGACGTTGCTGCAGTTGATCTGCGCCCAGTCACAGTCGAACTCCAGCGGGTCGCCGGAGTTCTCGTTGGTGAACCAGTACCGCATCGTCAACGAGGTCAGCGGAACCGCGCTGGTGCCGGTGTTGACGATCTGGTACAGCGCGTACAGCGTGTTATCGGGATTGTCGTTGTCATGCGAGCGGTCCTGAACCTTCACCGGCCCGGTCACGGCCGGTGTGACGGCGGCCTGGGCACCGGCCGGCACGAAGCCGATGGCGAACAGCGTCAGCAGCAGGCCGGTTCCCAGCCAGGCCAGCCTTCTGACAACTGTCATGGCCGCACGTGGTTCTGATTCGCTCGAGTGGCGGGACGACACCATCTCAACTCCTTGGGGAGGTGGACAAACGATGGGGCCACCTAGCGGGACCCGCATCTCATGTCCTGCCGTCTGACGGCCCTCGGAGCAGCGCCATCCTGTAGGGACTTGTCGAGCGCTCTCCGGCGCATACCGTATCGACGTAGCAACAACGCCGACAAGGAGCGAAAATCCCCTATCTCAGGCCAGGTCCCCCCAACCCGGGAGCCCGGGGTGCCGTACCGGGTCGTGTCCTGCCGATCATGGACGGGTAGATTCCCCGGGTGGCACGCGTCCTGGCGTTTGATCTGGGTGGTGTCCTGTTCACCGACGGGACCAGGGAATTCATCGAGTACCTGAACCGCACGCACGACATCGACACGGTACGAGCGGGCGAGTTGCTCAATGGAGCGCTTGGAAGTAGCTACCGGGAAGGCAAGCTGACCCGTGACGAGTTCTGCAGCGGCTTCCGGCGGGCGCTGGAGCTGTCGGCTTCCGAGGACGACCTCGAAGCGAGGTGGATCGACGGCTACCGCCTGAACGAGGGAACTTGGGACCTGATCCAGCAGCTCTCGGCGCGGTTGACGCGACTCGGCGT
>Ga0207661_10001236_pt1 | contig 17090 bp, 17 predicted proteins | sample KBSC713LmetaG_FD_184337 | JGI IMG/M metagenome (GOLD analysis project Ga0207661, IMG submission 184337) | Corn rhizosphere microbial communities from Kellogg Biological Station, Michigan, USA - KBS C7.1-3L metaG (SPAdes) (version 2) | ecosystem: Host-associated > Plants > Roots > Rhizosphere ...
CGACGGGCGCGGGCGACGAGCGCAGGCGCGCGCGTGTTCGCGTGCGGACGCCGGGTTCACGCTCATCGAGCTCCTGGTCGTGATCGCCATCATCGCGACCCTGGCCGCGGTCGTGGCACCTGAGATCTTTCACCATGTCTCCGATGCGAAGACCGAAGCCGCGACAAGCCAGATCGAGCTCTTCGCCCTGGCGCTCGATGCGTACCGGCTGGACAACGATAATTATCCGTCCACCACGCAGGGCCTCACGGCGCTTCGCATGAAGCCCACGACCGGTGAGATCCCGCGCAACTGGCGCGGGCCGTATCTCCGGAAGGACGTGCCCGCGGATCCGTGGGGGCGCGCATATTTGTACAAGGCGCCGGGCCCGGCGAACCCATCGTCATACGATCTCTATTCGCTGGGCAAGGACGGAAGGGTCGGCGGCGCGGGCGAGGATGCGGATCTCACGTCATGGGGTGGCCCGGTGCAGCCATGACGGTGGTGCTGACTGGGACACCCGAAGCGCAGGCGGCCGCGCAATCTTCGGCGTCCGCGCTGGAGCCCGTGCGCACGCCTGCGCTCGTGTCCACGATGCCACGGGTCGTGAGCTTCTCATATCGCGCTGTGCAGGCTGATGGCACGCTGGAGCGTGGCAGTGTCGCTGCGGAGAGTCGCGAGGCGGCGGCCCGCCTCCTCGCGGCGCGGGGACTCCTCCCGCTCGAACTCACCACGTCGTGGCGCAGCGCACGCACGGTGCGGCTCTCGGCGCGGGACGCGGCCCTCGGGCTCCGTCCGCTCGCGACGTTGCTGGGCGCTGGACTGCCGTTGGCCCGTGCCCTGGTCGCGCTGCCCGAGCTGGCGCCACCCACTTGGGCACCCGTGCTCCCGGCCACGCTCGCCGCAGTCCGCGAAGGCGCGCCCTTGGGCGGAGCACTCGAACAGAGCGGCGTCCACCTACCGCCGGTGGTCTTCGGGATACTCCGCGCGGGCGAGGCCGGAAGCGGACTGGCGCGCGCCGTCGCGCGTGCGGCCGACCTGCTCGAAGACTCTGCCGCGACGCGCGCCGCCATTCGGGGCGCGCTTGCCTATCCCGCGATGCTCGCCGTGGCCGGTGTGGCCTCGGTGACGCTGCTCGTGGGCGTCGTGCTTCCGCGCTTCGCCGCCATGCTCGCCGACCTGGGTGAGTCGCTCCCTGCGAGCACACGCGTTGTGCTCGCTGCCGCGACTACCGCGCGGCGGGCGGCGATTCCCGGACTCCTGCTTCTCTCGCTCGGTCTCTTCGTCTGGCGGAGGTGGGCGAATACGCCCGCCGGCGGGGAGCGCTGGCACGCGCTCCTGCTGCGCGCGCCGCTCCTGGGCGATATTCGCAACTCGGCGGCGACGGCACGCGTGTGCGGCGCGCTGGCGGCGCTGTTGGACAGTGGCGTGCCCATCGCCACGGCGCTCACCTCCGCCACGCGCGCGGCGGGCGATCACGCGCTGGAGGCGCGCGGTCGGCGTGCCCGCGAGCGCATTTTGGGCGGCGCGAGACCCTCGGCGGCTTTTGGCCACGAGCGGGCGCTCACGCCCACCGCCGTGCGCCTCGTGCGGGCGGGCGAGGAGTCGGGGCAGCTCGCCACGATGCTCCAGCACGCGGCGCGGATCGAACGCGAGCAAGCGAGCGAGCGCGTGAAGGCCCTGGTACGGCTGCTCGAGCCCGCGCTCATTCTGGGGCTGGGCGGCGTGATTGCACTCGTGGCCGCGGCGCTCCTCCAGGCGATGTACAGCATTCGGCCCACATGAGCCCAGGCGAAACTGCGGTTACGCCTGCACACTCATCGCGCCCACGCGGACGTGCCGCGCGGGGCGTCACGCTCCTCGAGCTCCTCGTGACGCTCGCCCTGCTCGGACTCATCGCGGGCGTCACCGGGCTCAGTCTCAGGGCGACACCAACCTCGACTCCGCTCACGCCGACGGCCGCGCGCGTGGCCGCCGCTCGTGATGCGGCGCTCCGCTCAGGTCACCCGGTGACCGAGATGCTCAGGGAGAGCACCTTCGTGCACTCCGTCACCGCGCTGCCCGATGGACGCGTGCTCACCGATCTGGATGCCGCGAGCCATGCGACGCCGTAACGTGCCCCAGCGGAGCGCCCGCCGCGCTGCACGACCGGGCATGGTGCTGCTCGAAGTCATTGTCGCCATGACGATCCTCGCCGTGGGTGGCGCGTCGCTCGTGGCCCTCGCGAGCGCATCGCTTGATGCCGTGCGTCGAGCGTACGCGGCCGAGGAGGACGCGACCCGCGCGAGCGCCTTCCTCGACGCTGTGGCCCTCTGGCCGCGCGCGGACCTGGACCGGCACCTGGGCTCACGTGCTGAGGGCCCGTGGCGCCTTGAGATCGAGCGGCCCGAGCCCACGCTCTACGAGGTGAGCGTGAGTGATTCGGCGCACGACCATCCGATCGTCGCCACGGCGCTCTACCGGCCGGAGGTCGCGCATGCAGCGCCGTAGCGATCCAGCGTCGGGGTTCACGCTCATCGAGGTCGTCGTGGCGCTCGGCCTCGGCGGCCTGGTGCTCGTGAGCGCGCACGCGCTGCTGGTGGGCGTCGCCGACCGCGGGCATGCGCTCGCAATGCGCACGGACGGTCTGGAGCAGCGGGCGACGGGCGCACTCACGTTGCGACGGCTCGTGGGCCAGCTCGAGGTAGGCACACCGGCGAGCGGCCCCGTCGCCGGCGCGTCGGCTCAGGTGTCCTTCACCTCGTGGTGCGACACCCCTTCGGGGTGGCAGGAGCGCTGTGCCGTCACGCTGGAGTTCGAGAGCGTGGAGGGCGAGCCCGCGCTCGTGGCGCGACTCAACAACGGCGCGCCTCGTGCGCTCCTCCAGGGATTTCACGCGGGTGCATTCCGGTATCTCAAAAGCGCCGCGGACGGGGGCCAGTGGTTCGAGAGCTGGTGGACGGGTATCACGGCGCCCGTAGCGCTGGGCGTACTCCTCGACCGCGACACGCTCATCGTTCGCATCGGTGAGCGGGGATGATGCGGGAACTACGGCATCGGGTCCTGCCGGCGGGCATTCGGGCGGGCTTCGCTCTGCTGGCCGTGCTCTGGGTCATGGTGGCCGCCACCGTGCTCGGCACCGGGCTCGTGCTCACGGCGCGGCGCGCGGTGCGGAGCGCGACGAATCGGCACGAGGCGATCGTCGCCCAGTGGCGCGCCGAGGGGTGCCTCGAGCGGGCCCGCGCGGCGACCACGCTGGTGCTCGCCGCGGACTCGGCGGCCTCCGGGACCGCCGCGACGAGCTGGCGATCCTTGGACCAGGTGCTCCCCGAAGCCCCGCTCCTCATCGGTGCGGGGTGCGCACTCATGCTCGCGCCTACGGGCATCGCGCTCGACGTCGATTCGGCCGACGCCGATGAGCTCACGCGGCTCTTCCTGGCGCTTGGCACCCCAGCCGGGCGCGCGGACTCGCTCGTGGACGCGCTGCTCGATTGGCGCGACGCGGACGACGTGCCGCGCGCGGGAGGCGCGGAGGCAGCATGGTATCGGCGCGAGCAACGCGCGCTGCCGCGCAATGGGCCGTTCGCGAGCGTCGCGGAAGTGGCCCGCGTGCGCGGGTTCGAGCACATGACCGGACTGGACTCCGTACTCACGACCGACCCGGGCCGCATCCTCCTGGACCGGGCACCGGCCGCCGTACTCGCCGCGCTCCCCGGTCTCACGCCCGAGGCCATTGCGCGCATCGAGAGCGACCGCGTCGAGGGCATACCAGTGCCCAGCCTCCTGGCGCTCGCCGGTCAACTCTCGGTCACCGCGCGTGGCGCGCTCACGGCGCACTATGCCGAGCTCTCGCGACGCACCACGGCGGACCCCGACGCATGGGTGCTCACGAGCCGCGCGTCGGCCGGCAACCCCGCGATCACCGTGGCGGTGGCGCTCACGCTCAAGCGCGCGGGCACGCGCACCGCGATCATCCGCCGCCGGATGTGGCTCGAATGAGGCGCGTGCGCGTGGGTCAGACGCGGGGCCACACTCTGGGCGTTGGCATCGCGACCGATCACGTGAGCGCGGTGTGCGTGGCGGGTGACGCCATCACCTGGGCCAAAGTGCGGTCCCGGACGCCGGACGAATCCCTGGCAGACGCGCTCGCGGCACTGCTGCGCTCTGTGCCCCGCTCCCGCACACGCTCGCCTGCGCGCTCGCCCTGGTCGCGACTCGCCTGGCCATTCCCGTGGAGGCACGCCGTGGTCGTGGCGGTGGGTCCTGCCGCCGTACAGGTCAAACGGCTCGTGGCCCTCCCACCGCTCACGGACCCGACCGCCCTCAGTGCACTCGTGCGAGAGAATGTCCAGCGCTTCTTTCTCCGGAATGGCGTCCCACTCGTGACGACCGGCGTTCGCATCGTGGAACCTGGTGTGGCGTGGGCGGCGGCGTTCGAAGCGCCCGTCGTCGAGGCCGTGACGCACGCGTGCCGCGTCGTGGGGCTCGTCGCCATCCGCATCGTGCCCACCGTTGTCGCACTCCCGCGAGTGCTCACGGGGACACACGCGACGTGGCCCGATGGCGCGAGCGGCGTGGCCCTCGAGTTCAACGCGGGGGTGCTGGGCGACGTGCGGCGCTGTGAAGACCCAAGTATTGCGCCCGGCGCCAGTGGCGGCATGGTGCCCGCACTCGAAGCCGAGGGCCCCCGCGCCGCATTTATCGCGGACGCCTACGCGGCCACGCAACTCGCGCGCAGAAGGCGCTTGCGTTGGGTACACACCGCGGCGACTGTCGCGGCATCCGTTGGACCGTCCGCTGCTCGCACCGAACCCCTCACACTCCGCGTCCGTGCGTCGCGCCATCACTCGGCGCCTTCTGCGCCGCGCATGGCAATAGCGACCGGCGTCTGCGCGCTCCTGGCGCTCTGGGCGCTCCTCGCTGGCGGTGTGGCAAATGCCCGCATCGCGCGCCGCGCGGCCGCCACACGCTCGGCGCATGCCGCGGCGATTCGCGCGGTTCAGGACAGCGCCGCCGCGCTCGCTCGCGTGACCGGCACACTCCAGGGCTTAAGCGCGTTCGACCTGGCGCGACCCCGTGTGACGCTCCTGCTCGCACACCTCACGCGCGCCCTGCCGGAGGGCACCGCGCTCGTCGCGCTGGAGCTCGATAGCGCGGGCACGGGGACGCTGGTCGCGCTCTCCCCCGACGCCCAGGCGGTGGTGGACGCAGTGGAGCGCGTGCCCGGCCTCGCGAGCCCCCGGATCCTGGGGCCCGTCACGCCGGAGACCGACACCGCGCATCCGGGCGGCCACACGCTTGAGCGCATGAGCCTCCGCTTTCAACTGCTACCCGCGCTGGAGCCAGCGCAATGATCGCGCAACGGCTTGGCGCGACCCTGGGACTCCGCTTCGCACCCCGCGATCGCCGCGCGCTTGGTCTGGGTGTGCTTGTGATCGGCGCGACGCTCCTGCTCTCACGCGGCCTTCCCGGATGGCGGGCGTGGCGCGCGAGCCAGGAGCGCTCGGCGCGCGCGGCGACGGCGGCGGTCGTGCGGGACGAGGCGCTCCTCGGCCAACGCCGGGCGCTCGCCGACACGCTCGCGGCACGCGAAGCGCGATGGCGCGTGCTCACCGCCATGCTGTTTCCGGGCGAGAGTCGCGCCGCTGCGAACGCGGCGCTCGGCAGCCAGGTGTCCCGCGCCGCCACCGACGCGGGTCTCACGTTGGGCGCCGTGGCGCTCACGAGTGATTCGGCGACGGCCTTGGGCCTCCGGCGGATCCGGGCACAGGGCGAGGCGACCGGTGACATCCACGGGATCGCGCGCTTTCTCGCCGTGCTCGAATTGGGCCCGCACCGGCTTGCTCTGGTCTCCCTCCGCATCACGCAGTCCGATCCCGCGGCCACGGACGATCGCATGGAAGCGCTCGCGCTCGCGTTTACCGTCGAAGGGCTCATGCGCGCCGATACGTCATGGCGGACCCGGTGATGCCACTCTTTTCCCGCGCGGTGACGGCGCGGCTCATCGAACGCATCCTCTGGACGACTGCGGTCGCATGCGCGCTCGTGGGCACTCTGGCGTGGCAGCGCGCGCAGCGCGGACCACATTCGGCCGCTCCGGTTTGGGGCAGCGTCCCCGGGCTGCCAGCACTCCCTGACGCCGATTCGGTGACTACCATCGTCACGCGCATCGCGGACGCAGACCTGTTTCGTCTCGCGCGCCACCCGAGCCAGGTGGCGTATCATCCGGGCGGCGACCCGGCCGCTGCCGCGGCGCCACCCCCGCCTGCGCCGCCCAAGCCCCCCATAGCGGTGGCCGGCATCGTGGGTGGCCCGCCCTGGGCCGCCCTCCTGGATGGCGTGCCCGGGCACGACGGCAGCGTCCTCGTGCACCCGGGCGACACGCTCGCCCAGCTCACCGTGCGCGCTGTGCGGCCCGGACAGGTCATCATCACCGGCCTGGACACCACGTGGCGCCTCTCACTCAAGACCCCATGGCACTGAGTTGCTCGCACCGCGCGATGCGTGTCGCGCTCCGGATCATCGTCCTCGCGCTTTACGTGGGCTTGGCGCCGCGACTGCTGCGCGCGCAGCGGGCGACGCCACGCGACACCGGCACCGCCGCCGGCGTCACGGCAAGCCGCGAGAGCGTGACCGTGCATCTCGTCGACGCCGATCTCCGGGCTGTGGTCCAGGCCCTGGCACCCTATCTCGATCGCCCGGTTGTCTTCGGCAGCACCGTGCCCGGCACGCGCGTCACCTTGGAAACGCCGCACCCCGTGGCGCGGAGTGCCGTCCTCGACCTGCTCACCGGCGTTCTCACGAGCCAGAACCTGGAACTGGCGACGGATAGCGCGGCGGGACTCTATCGCGTGCAACCCAAGCTCCCGCCGCCCGCCCTGGCCCAGCCCGCCGCACCCGAGAGCGCCGCACGGATCGCTACTGGTCCCATCCAGCTCTACATCATCCACCTCCGCCATGCGCGGGCGGCCGATGTGGCGGCCACGGTGAACGCCCTCTACGGCCGCTCGAGCGCGTTCGGCGAACCCGGGGCAGCACCGGGTGCGGGAAGCGGCCTGCGTCCCGAGACGCTGGGCCAGCAGCTCGAAGCGAACCAGGTCCCACCGGCCGGCGCAGCCGCCGCCGTCGCGAATCCCAACGTGGTGGCCGGCGCAGCGGGACATGCGGCCACGCTCACCGGCCAAGTCACCATTGTGCCTGATCCCCGGAGCAACAGCCTCCTCATTCGAGCGAGCCCGGCCGACTTCGCGCTCATTGACGCCGCCGTCAAGGAGCTCGATACCAGGCCCCTGGAAGTCCTGATCGAGGTCGTGATTGCCGAGGTCCGGCGCGACAAGAGCTTCAGTTTCGGCGTGGGCGCCTCGATGCCGCCCGCCACGGTCAAGGGCAGCCAGACGACCGTGAGCGCGTCACAGGCAGGGCTGGGCCTCACTGATCTCATCGTCCACGCTACGCACATCACGGGGCTTGATATCGATGCGACGCTTACGGCCGCCGCCGAGCGGGGCGACGTGCGGATCCTGAGCCGGCCCGTCGTGATCGCGGCCAACAATGAGCCCGCGACGATCAACGTGGGGAGCCAGCGCCCCTTCATTCAGGTCTCGCGCGCGCTGCCCACCGACAACACGGCCCGCGACCAGGTCGTGCAGTACAAGGACGTGGGCACCAAGCTCACCGTGCTCCCGACGATCAGCCCGGATGGCTATGTGGGACTCCAGGTCTCACAGGAGGTGAATGATGCGACGAGCGAAGTGGCCTTCGATGCGCCGGTCATCTCGACCCGCTCGGTTGAGACCACGCTCCTGATCAAGGACGGGCAGACGGTGGCCCTGGGTGGGCTCACCGACACGCAGCGCGAGGTAAGTCAGGGTGGGGTGCCCATTCTCTCCAGCATTCCGATCCTGGGCGGGCTCTTTGGCCATGCGAGCCGGGAGACGACCGAGACCGAGCTCTATCTCTTCCTCACGCCGCACGTGATCAAGACCGATGCCGATGCGGATAGTCTCACGGCGCCCTTGAAGGCGAAGGCGGACAAGGTGAAGCCGTAAGGGAAGCTTGCCGAGGTACGCCGCAGTGGAACTGCGGCGTCACTGGCAGCCCCCACTGATCGCAATAAACGCGCTTCGCAAATGCGGATAACGTGTCCACTTTTCAGCAGCTGATTCTGTCCAAGATCAAACTGTCGTTAACACGGGGTGCGTGTAGGGAACTCGCCCCAGTCAATCCCGGGGAAGTCGCAGAAATCCTCGGTGGCAGGATCTGTGCACGAGGCCAAGGCCCTGCCGCATTTTTCCCAGTCGAGCATTGCACGCATCCGGCAATCTTTTTTGCGAACGCGCTGTCAGAGGAGATGCCAATCGGCAACAACACCGACGCTGCCGCGTGAGCAGCCGTGAGCAGTAATGGATGCGTCACCGCCTGAAATCCAGCGGTATCCGAAGCACACCTACGACCACGCCGCGACAGTGCAATGCGATTTAAGCGCCAACCTTACGTTCCATTCACTCGATGACCCGCAGGGAGATCTGTGCGCCGTCCGGAGCATCGTGGATTTGAACTGCAAGCTGCCCATAGTACTGCATCGCCTCGACTGAGTCGAGTGCATAAAGGTTGTCGACGGAGAATTCACCTCCCAAGACAAATGGCACCTTGGGTACGAGCCGCCGCATCGGCGGCAGTGGACCATGCTTCAATTGCCAATCATGGGCCAATGGCCATCCCGTGAGCGAACGATGTTTCTTGAGAACGAGCTTCGCCCATTCTTCGATATCATTGGCGATCGGCCTTTTCTCGCCAGTCTCTGGATGAAAGTAACAGACCGCATCCCTGTACAGGCAGAATTGGCCACCAAAAACATCTTCGCCAAAGAACAATGCCCCGTCTGCCAATGAGTTGTAGCTAGAGCGCCAACACGATGCCAAATTCCACTCGCTCAAGCAAATCAAGTCTTCCGGATGACTACAAGCGGGGAAAACATGCAAGGCAGATTCAAACGCGTAAAAACCGTTTCTCTGCCAGAGCAATTGGAGCAGTCCTGGGGCAAGGGTCGGTGCGAGCGCCGAGCACTCCTCTGTGAGACGAGGAGTGCCTTCGCTCAATGCTGGGCTGGCGATTTTTACTAATCGCTCTAGAGATGTGGTCATTCGTCAGGCGTCACTTTGATCTGAACTCGCGTTGCGTCAGGCAGCACACGGCACTGATTCCCGATACATGCTCCTGCGCCGCGATTATCGCCAGGAGAGACATATTGCACACTTGCGCCTCTGCCCCCTTCCTGAAACATGGCCGGCGGGTACTCGTCTCGATCCTTCCCCGCCACACTTGGCACGCCTTCCAGAGCATCTGTTCTGCGAGTAGCCGCTCCTGCTCTGTCGATCGTGAGAACGGAGGGCTTACCCGCCGCCTGTGCATTTTCAATATGCGCTGCTGACTCCGGGTACTTCGCTTTGCTTACGGAAATAGTGGCTGCGGCTGCGTTAGTCGGCGCACTGGCAATTCCTCTGACGGCCGCACCGGCGCCCGGAGCTCCAGCGGTCATCGCCCCAGCCCGCAGGACCGACTCCGTGCGCGCAGCGTGCGCTTCGTTCACTCCGAAGAAGCGGAGCACGTAATAAAGCGGGCTGTTGCAGCCGCCCTGATACGGACACAGCCCAAACGGGTCACTGAAGTTGACGGGGTCGCCGGAGGCAAACCCATAGACATTGAGCCCGCCGGCCAGCCCCAGGGGATCTTCCTGGGTGAAATGATCCCTTCAGACGCGATTCGTACTTCGCGCGCTCGGAAGGCGCTGATGGTGTTCTCTTTAGCCGCTCGGCGTTTCAGGCAGTCGTCGTAGTTCGCGTGCCGAAGCCCTGATGGCACTTTTCGCCCGCGAGCCCGTGACGGGCGCGCAGCATCGGACGCGTGGCGGCACGAGCGGCCAATGTGCCGCAACAGCCGCCCGCACGGCAGTGGGCGCGGAGCGAGCCGCGCAACACGTGATGTTCGTCGCACACCATGCGCGCAGCGCCTCGACTTTCCCACGAGGCGCCTGCGCCGACGTAGGACTGAGCGCTAGTTCCGGGTGGATCCACTGCTGCAAGCAGCTGCGGCTCTTGGAATCTCTCGGGTATCCTTCCCCGGTTGCGCACGCAGCGCCACTTGCACGCCCGCAGTCGGCACCGGCAGCGGCATGAACACTCATCTGCTCTGCTTCTTCATAAACTCAAAGCGGTTCACGCCGATCAGTGACCAGTGCGATTCTGAAGCCACTTGAGCGTTGAATCCACGTCAGTTTGAATCCCGCGTCTCTCTTCAGCGTCAAGCGGATCGACGCTCCTCCCTGCACACTCGTAGAGTGTACTGAGAATTCGCGATGCAATCAGCGGGTGACTCTGAACGCTGATGGGCGCGGCATAGCGCAGCTCTTCTCGCTGCACCATGTACTCCTGCGGCCTCGTCAGGTAATAGCGCACAGTTACTTGCCCCGTCTCACCAAAATATTGAATTACAATCACACGCGGGCGATGATCCTGAAAATAGACTGTCGTCCGTCCGCCCTCAGCGGATTCACTAGGGGCTGACGATCTACTCACGCGGCGCAAGCGCGACGTATCGAGTACGGCGCCTCTCCCGAGCATGTCAGCAGTACACGAATCACTGGCGCCCTCGTGAGAAGACAACGTAGCTGCCGGCGTGCCGCGCGAAAGCGCTGTCCCCAAGGCCAAGAATGCGCTCATGCTCACTGATATCGTTCGCAATGACATCCGAGCCTCCTTTCGGTGAGTGGGGATTGCCAACCAAGCACTTCAGACGGTGCTACGGATTCTTGATGTCACGAGGCAACTCGAGGTGAGGATAGTCCTTGATTGAGTGCCAATCACCGCCCCAGATGAATCCGTTTGCCTTACCGAAATCCCCGACTGTGCTACGCATCTCACTTGGAGTGGCCTCAAAGTTTGGCTTGCCTTTTCGCGCCGGGTAGACATCCATTGCCAAGCCGGACTGGTGGGCGCTCTGGCCGGCCCGAGCATTCGTGACAATTCGGCCAGGCGTTGTTCTCCCTTGAGCGTAGAGAGCATCCTGTCGAGCGGGAGATCGGTATCCTTCGGTAATGACCAGCGTAATTCCTCGCTCGCCGGCGTCCTTCAGCACCTGTCGAGCCGGACCTCGAGCACGCGATTTGAGACCCGAAATCACTTGCTCATCGTGGGCACCCACGCGTCCCTCCTGTGCCTGCGTGCAGTTGCCAAGTTGCAAACAAGGATCGAGCCCAAACGGGTCACTGAAGTCGACAGGATCGCCCGAGGCAAACCCATACACGTTGAGCCCGCCGGCGAGCCCGAGGGGATCTTCCTGGGTGAAGCGCGCCGTGTTGGGATCATAGCTCCGGTTGCGGCGATAGTATGTCCCGGTCGCATCTGGCTTGTCCACCATGACGGTGCCCTGCCAGGTGTGCGCGTCCTGCCCGGAGCGGAGGTAGTGGAACTCGCCCCAGTCGATCCCGGGGAAGGCGCAGCGGTACTGGGTCCCGGGATCGACGCAGAGCGCGGTCTGTCCGGGGGCCGCCGTGCCGCCATACACCACGCGGTCGACTCGGCCCTGATTATTCCAGAGGCCAATGAGACTATGGGGTGCATAGACCGCGTACGTCACGGCCCCGGTGTGGAGATCGCTCGCGTCGGCGTAGTTGACTCGCGTGACCGCCACGGGCTGATCGAGCCCGGGCCCCTGGACATTGAGCACCACGCCAAAGAAGCGGTTGGCATCGTAGAAGGGATCGGCCATGACGGCCGAGCGCTGGCGATGCACGGCCAGCGTGTCATTTTCGACGGTGTCACTGGGCGTGGCATCGGCGGCCGGCATCTGGATCTCGGCCAGTTCCTGGCTCCCCCTCCAGACCGTGCGCCGCACCGTGGAGAGGTCACAGTTCACCTCGTCGCCGGAATACCCCGCGCCCGACTGATCACTGCACCAGCGGCGGGCCCGGACCCAGACGCGGCGGCCCAGGGCGTCGTAGCGGTATTCCTCGAACGCCGTGTGGCCGAGCATGGAGGTCCCGCCCCCACTCCTCGCATCGGCGGCCACGAGGCGGCCATCGAGTGCGTAATAGGAGACCCGCTCGCTGTACTGCGTGGGACTGCCCGCGTTCACGGTCACGGTCGCGTGCAAGTTCCCGGCGGCGTCGTAGCGGAGCGTATCGGTGCGATTCCCATCGAGGAGTTCGCCCTTGAGCCGGCCGCTCCCGGCGTCGTAATGCGCCGTGTGGGTGCCCAGCGTGCTGAAGCCGCCCGTGGCCGTGCCGCTATAGGGCTTGTCCCACTGGTCCACGCTCGCTCGCGTGAGCCAGTTGCCCAGGGGATCGTAGGTGGTCGACTCCGTGGCGGAGTACTGGGCATAGGGATTCTCGCTCACCGCTGCGTTGTCGCTGGTGAGCAATTGCCCGAGCCCGGTGTAGGTGGCGGTCATGCTCGAGGGGTTGAGCAGGTCCTCGCCCAGGTTGGCGCTATCCGCACTCGCGAGGATGCGGCCCTCGGCGTGTAGAAATTCCGCAACGCGTGCCCGGCAGGAGGCCGTCGGTGCGGAGCAGCGCCGGCAGCGCTATCTTTCAGCGACACGTTCGCCGCGTTCCGCGGCACACCCAGATGCCTGAACGCGCACGTGCACCAGGGAGGCGTCGCGACGCGCGCGTGTGCCGTGGGTGCCGCCAGGTGCCGCGACGCGTGACCGTCCCGCTCAGACTTGTGGAGGATGCATGCCCGCACCGCTCGATGCAGAGGACACGCTACTGGAGCGCATCACGGTGGACCCCGCAATCTTCGGCGGCAAGCCGATCCTGCGTGGGCACCGGCTGGCGGTGGAGCACGTGTTGGGGATGCTCGCCGCAGGCGATAGCGCTGAGACGATCCAGGCGGGCTACCCCTGGATGGAGGCTGAGGATATTCGCGCGTGTCTGGCGTACGCGCGCCGGCTGGTGGCGCACGAGCGCGTCGAGCCGAGGCTCAGCGACTCGGCCGCTTGAACGTCCTGCTCGACAGTTGCGTGTGGGGCGGCGCGGGCGGCGTCCTCGAGGCAGCCGGCCACGTCGTGGAGTGGGTCGGCGCGTGGCCGCGGGACCCGGGCGATGAGGAGATTCTGTCGGCGGCGGCGCGCGCGGGCGCGGTGCTGGTCACGATCGACAAGGACTTTGGGGAGTTGGCGATCGTGCGCGGTCGGAGCCACGCCGGCATCGTGCGGATTGTCGGCTTTCCGGCACGCGAGCAGGGCCCGGCGTGTGTGGCAGCACTGGCACGGTACGCGAGCGAGCTCACCGCGGGAGCGCTGGTGACTGTCGAGCGTGGGCGGGTGCGTGTGCGGCCCCGTGAGGAGCGGCACTGAGGCGCAGGCCACGGCAGAGGCGCTACGCGCGGCGCCAGGCTCACCGTGCTCCCGACGATCAGTCCCGATGGCTACGTGGGGCTCCAGGTCTCACAGGAGGTGAATGATGCGACGAGCGAAGTGGCCTTCGATGCGCCCGTCATCTCGACCCGCTCGGTCGAGACCACGCTCCTGATCACGGACGGCGAGACCGTGGCCCTGGGCGGGCTCACCGATACGCAGCGCGACGTGAATCAGGGCGGGGTGCCGATTCTCTCCAGCATTCCCATTCTGGGCGGGCTCTTCGGGCACGCGAGCCGGGAGACGACCGAGACCGAGCGCTATCTCTTCCTTACCCCGCACGTGATCACGACCGATGCGGATGCGGACAGTCTCACAGCGCCGCTCAAAAAGAAAGCGGAGAAGCTGAAGCCGCAGATGGCGGAGGCTGTCCCTCCCGCGCGCCCGGCAGTGTGCCATCAGCCGGAGAATCGATGATCGCGTTTCCTAGGACAACGGGTTTGTCTGCGCCGGCGTCTTGCGACTTGAACTGTCCAGAGTTCCCAGAGACTCAAAGCACCGAGTCTCCAACGAATTCGGGGCGGCTCATAATGCCCACTTGCGTCGGATCGATGAACACCTTGGTGCCAATCGCAGCGGATTCACGCGGATTGTCCAACTCGTCGACGTCCACCTCTTGAGATTTCCAAGTTGCCAATGCCGCAAATAGAGAGCCCAGGGTGGTGAGCACCGGGCCGTGCCGTACGCGCTATTCGCGGAACAGAACTCCCCTCAAACGTACTGCCCACTTGGGCCAGCCTAGAACGCGCAATTCCTGCGCTTGACGCTCGTTTCGGGCATCGATGGACCACCATACCTCGTCCATCGCCCGGCGGGCCTCCTCGACCAGGCCGTCGGAGTCCGGTAACCGCTCGCCAAGAGCGATTTCCGCCTTGAGACACAGACGCTCGATGCGTGTCCGCTGCGACGGAGGATAGCCGAAGCCTGCCTGCTCCAAGCGTGCATGCATCGCCTCGTGCGCTAGAGTCATGGCCACGGATCGCACGTCGTCATCACGCAGATGGTTTGCATCGAGCACGCAGGCGTTCAATTCGCCCCAGTACGAGCCAGCCCTAACGCCGGTGTGCATGATAAGAATGCGCTGCACATCGTGCCTCATGCGCTGCCAACGGCGGGCATCGGTGGAGTGCACGAGGTCCAGGACCTGTGCCACTCGATCGAACAGGCCTGCGTCATGTTTCGCGATGATCAGGTCCACAACAATGAACCCCTGAATCACCGTGCTCGGAGAAATGGCGAGCGCAGTACGACTGAAAATCCACCGGACGGGCCTGACCGCACCGCGCATGCACGCGCGGAACGCACTCCCGATACTCGCTTTCTCCATATAATCGAGAGTCAGTTGCTACGGCTTCTTGCCTTCGTCCTTCTTGTCATCATCCGGCACCTTTGGTGGGCGCGGGGGTTTGGTTGGCAGCTGGATTTCCGGTGCATTTTTGCCACCCTTTGCGCGATCCGGCAGGCCTTTGCCTCCGGCAATTCCACCTGCCAAAATTAATCGCCGAAACCATTCCCCCAGGGTTGCCATCTCGTGGGTGCCATCATTTGGCACTTGTCGGACGGCAGTAGCGTCGGCGCTTGCGGCAGCTGGTACTCCCGCCGCTTGCGTGCTCGATGCGCGCGACGGAATGGGGATGCCTCGTGCAGCGATGAGCCCCAGGGCTACACCGGCTGTTGCGGCGACAGTTTCACCGGCACTCGACTCGGAGAAAATCGCCACGCCAGTCGCGACAGCGGCTGCTTGCATTTGCACTCCCGGTGGACACCCGACCGGGCAAAGTCCAAATGGGTCACTGAAGTTAACGGGGTCGCCGCCATTGAAGCCATAGACATTGAGCCCGCCGCCGAGCCCCAGGGGGTCTTCCTGGGTGAAGCGCGCCGTATTGGGATCGTAGCTCCGGTTCCGCCGGTAGTATGTCCCAGTCGCATCGGGCTTGTCCACCAGCACCGTGCCCTGCCAAGTATACGCGGCCTGCCCGGGGCGGAGATAGGGGAACTCGCCCCAGTCGATCCCGGGATAGACGCAGCGGTACTGGGTCCCGGGATCGACGCAGAGCGCCGTGGCCCCGGGGGCCGCGGTGCCGCCATAGACCACGCGGTCGACCCGGCCCTGGTTATTCCAGAGCCCCACGAGACTGAAGGGCGCATACGCTTGCCAGGTGACGGCCCCGGTGTGGAGATCGCTCGCGTCGGCGTAGTTGACGCGGGTCACGGCCACGGGCTGATCGAGCCCCGGCCCCAGCACGTCGAGCGCCACGCCAAAGAAGCGGTTGCTGTCGTAGTAGGCATCGGGGATCGCCGCCGAGCGCCGGCGATGGACGGCCAGCGTGTCATTTTCCACAGTGTCACTGGGCGTCAAGTCGGCCGCCGGCATCTGGATCTCGGCCAGTTCCTGGCTCCCGCTCCAGACCGTGCGCCGGACCGTCGAGAGATCACAGGCCACCTCGTCGCCCTGGTTCCCGGCCCCCGACTGATCGCTGCACCAGCGCCGGGCCCGCACCCAGACGCGGCGCCCCAGGGCGTCGTAGCGGTATTCCTCGAAGGCGGTGTGGCCGAGCATATACGTCCCGCCCCCACTCCGGGCATCGGCCGCCACGAGGCGGCCATCGAGTGCGTAGTAGGAGACGCGTTCGGTGTACTGGATGGGGTTCCCCGTGCGCCCGGTCAGGGTGGCGTGGAGGTTGCCCGCGGCATCGTAGCGGAGCGTGTCGGTGGCACCCGTGCTCAGCGAGTCGCCCTTGAGCCGGCCACTCACCGCATCGTAGTGCGCCCACTTGGTCCCCAGCGTGGTGAAGCCCTCGGCAAAGGTATTGCTATGGCTCAGGAGCCACTGATCGACATTGGTCCGCGTGGTCCAGTTCCCCAAGGGGTCATAGGTCGTGGATTCCGCGGCGGCGTACTGCGTGTAGGGCGTGTCGCTCTGGGCCTGGTAGTTGGTCGCGATGAGCTGGCCCAGGCCCGTGTACGTGAAGGCCATCGTCGCGGGATTCAGGAGATCGTGCCCCTTGTTGGCGCTGTCCGCACCCGAGAGGACGCGGCCTTCGGCATCGACGGTGTAGCTCGCCGCCCGGAGGAGCGTCGTGCTGTCGCTCGACACCTGGTGGGTCCGGAGCGCGCCGTCGGTCGTGTAGGTGCGCGTATCGAGCAGCGGCAGGGGCACGGGGCCGTCGGGCGCCTGCATCTCCATGGCGTGGAAGTACTGGATCTCGCCCCGGGGCGTGTACTGGTAGCGGAAGGTCTCACCCGGGAGGAGGCCAAAGACGGCAGCCAGCCGGCCCGTGCCGTTCACTCCCGTGTCGTAGCTGTAGCGAATAGTGTCCATCACCGTGCGCGCGTGTGCCCCCGTGAGGAGGAGCACCGCGCCCACGGTGTCGGTCTGCACCCGGGGGGCGAGTTGCGGCGGGACCACGAGCGTCGTGAGCCGCCCGGCCAGATCATAGGCGTAGCGCTCGGTATAGATGTGGTGCGTGAAGTCGCCGCCTGCATTCAGCGCCGTGAGCGTCCGCAGCGAGTCGGTCTCGGTGGCCACGGCGCCCGAGGCGAAGTAGGTGCGCGTGACTTTGGCATCACCGTTGTTCGCGTGCGTCATCCGCCCGGCCGCACTCCCGGTGGAGTCGTAGACAAAGCGGGCCGTGTCGGCGAGCGCGGTGTAGCCGGTCTGCCCGGTGACATTGGGATCCATCGGGTAGGCGTGACGCCACTGATAGGGACTGCCC
>Ga0207661_10001238_pt1 | contig 17056 bp, 19 predicted proteins | sample KBSC713LmetaG_FD_184337 | JGI IMG/M metagenome (GOLD analysis project Ga0207661, IMG submission 184337) | Corn rhizosphere microbial communities from Kellogg Biological Station, Michigan, USA - KBS C7.1-3L metaG (SPAdes) (version 2) | ecosystem: Host-associated > Plants > Roots > Rhizosphere ...
CGGCAGAGCTTCGTCTACGAGATGGTCGGCCCCGACCGGGTCGTCAACGCGGTCAGCCTCAACAGCGTCATCGTCCAGGCGGCGCGGATCGTCGGCCCGGCGCTGGCCGGGGTGATGATCGCGACCGTCGGCGTCATCCCCTGCTTCGGCCTCAACGCGCTCACCTTCGTGGCGATGATCCTCGCCCTCTGGGGGATGGACCCGAGCCGGCTGCAGGCCGCGCCGGTCGCCGAGCGCCGGCCCGGCGCGATCCGCGACGGCCTCCGCTACGTCCGCAAGACGCCCGAGCTGATGGTGCCGCTGGCGCTGATGGCCCTGGTCGGGACGCTTGGCTTCAACTTCCAGGTGGTGCTGCCGCTGCTCGCCAAATTCAGCTTCCAGTCCGGCGCGATGACCTACGCCAGCCTCGTCTCGGCGATGGCGGTCGGCTCGATCGCCGGTGCCCTCGTCAACGGCCACCGTGGCCGCACCGGCCCGCGCCTGATCGCCGGCGGCGCGCTCGCCTTCGGCCTCTCGGCCCTGCTGGCCGCAGCGATGCCGAGCCTGGCGCTGGAGGTGGTGGTGCTGGCCCTCCTCGGTGCCGCCGCCGTCACCTTCGCGGCGACGATCAACTCGACCCTCCAGCTCGCCGTCTCCCCGGAGATGCGCGGCCGCGTGATGGCTCTCTACTCCGTCGTCTTCCTCGGCTCCACCCCGATCGGCGCCCCCCTAACCGGCTGGCTGGCGGAGAGCTATGACCCGCGTGCAGCCCTTCTCCTAGCCGGCATCTCAGGCCTCACCGCCGCCTGGGCCGCCCACCTCAGCTTCTCCCGCATCAAAGGCCGCCACCGCACCACCTCAGAACACGCCGTCGTGTGAGAGGGAGCCGGTGGGGGTGCCCCGGGTACTCAGCATGGAGCCGGCCCAGCAACCTTCGAGGCGTCAGCAAAGGAGGCGATCCAGCCGGCGGAGGTGCTCCCGGGGCGGCCCCCACCGGCTCCCTCTCCAACTACTGCTTAGCGATGTACCCGGCGCTTTCGAGGTAGGCCGTGGCGGCCTCCTTCGGCGTTTCCTTTTCCAGTTCGACCCGGGCGTCGAGCTCCTGCATCACCTTCAGGCTCAGCCCTTCCTGGACGAGCTGGATCGTCTGTTCGAATCCGGAGCCGGCGCCCCACGCCGTATCCCTCCCATAGACGAAGATGACGTTGCCCGCCGGGAAGACGTGCTTGTCGTCTTTGAGGATGACGAACTTGTCGCTCTCGGCTGCGAGCTGCGGGTCGGTGGTGAAGAGGATCGAGAGGTCGGCCTGACCCTTTTCCAGCACCGAGTAGCGGAGGCCGATGTCGACCGGCGTGAACGACTTGAACTTCAGCCCGTAGAGCTTTTCCAACCCGGCCAGGCAGTCGATCCGCTGACGGCACTCGGGCGACCCGTAGAGGGTCAGCTTCCTGGAGACGCCCTTGAGGTCGGAGATCGTCTTCAGACCGTACTTTTCGGCAATCGCCTTCGTCGTACCGACGGCGTTGGCGCTGGCGAACGGAGTGGGTTTGAACGTCCACAAGTTCTCTTTGACGAATTGGGCGTTTGCCTTTTCCCGCGCCGCTTCGGGATTCGAGGGGACTTCGTCGGGTTCGAAACCGAAGAACGAGGTGAGGGCCGTGCTCGCGTATTCGGGGTAACCGGAGATCTGCCCGTTCTTCAGCGCCTTCAGGGCGACCGTTTCCGAGCCGAGGTTGAGCGCGGTCTTGACCTTGTACCCGGCGGCGGTCAGGGCCTGCGCGTAGATTTCGCCGAGGATTTCCTGTTCCGGGAAGTTCTTCGAGCCGATCGTCAGCGTGGGGGTCTTCCGGTTTTCCGGGTTGAAGATAATCGATCCTTCTTCAGTGCTGGTTTCGGTCGCGTTCGAGGCGGTGCTGTCGCCGCTGCCGCCACAGGCGGCCACACCCAGGCTCAGCGCGAGCGCCGCCAGCGCGGCAAGCAGCATCCGCAACCTCCTCCGCTCGCTCCCAATTCGACGCTCGTCCATGATTAGTCAGGAGCATAACTGCCAAAAACGCCGACGGGCCGAAAACGTCCTCATATCGGACGAATTCGGCCCGTCGGTACCGCTCAGGGGGAGGACTAGCCGACGTACCCCGCGGATTCGAGGTAGGCCTTGGCGGCCGCCTTCGGCGTTTCCTTTTCCAGTTCGACTCGGGCGTCGAGCTCCTGGACGACCTTGAGGTCGAGCCCTTCCTGAACCTGGAGGATCGTCTTTTCGAAATCCGGTCCCGCTTCTTCGGCGACCTTCTTGGTGGTCACGAAGATCACGTTGCCGGCCGGGAAGACTTCCTTGTCGTCTTCGAGGATGACGAACTTGTCGCTCTCGGCCGCGAGCTGCGGGTCGGTGGTGAAGAGGATCGAGAGATCCGCCTGACCCTTTTCCAGCACGGTGTACCGGAGGCCGATGTCGACCGGCGTGAACGACTTGAACTTCAGCCCGTAGAGCTTTTCCAGGCCGGCCAGGCAGTCGATCCGCTGGCGGCACTCGGGCGAACCGTAGAGGGACAGTTCTTCGGAGACGCCTTCGAGATCGGAAACCGTCTTCAGGCCGTACTTTTCCGCGGTCTTCTTGGTGGTGCCGACCGCGTTGGCGCTGGCGAACGGCGTCGGTTCGAACGCTTGCAGCCCTTCCTTTTCGAATTCTTCGTTGGCCTTTTCCCACGCTTCCGTCGCGTCGGAGGGAACCTCTTCTGGTTCGAGGCCGAAGAAGGAGGTGAGGGCCGTGCTCGCGTACTCGGGGTAGCCGGAGATCTGTTCGGTCTTGACCGCCTTCAGCGCGACCGTTTCGGAGCCGAGGTTGAGCGCGCTCTTGACCTTGTAGCCGGCGGCGGCCAGGGCCTGCGCGTAGATTTCCCCGAGGATTTCCTGTTCGGGGAAGTTCTTCGAGCCGATCGTCAGACTGACTTTTCCGTTTTCAGGGTTGGACTGGATCGCCCCGGCTTCGCCGCCTTCGGTCGAGCCCGAGGTGGTGCTGTCGCCGCTGCTGCCGCAGGCGGCGACGCCAAGGGTCAGCGCGAGCGCCGCCAGTGCCGCAAGCAGCACCCGCAATCTCGTCTGGTCGGTCCTCACTTAGTGCCTCCTATTTGGGATGGGTATTCGGGTGGGTTTGTTTACGCAGTCTTTACCTTCAGCCCGTCGGAAGTAAGGCGGCGCTGCAGGAGCGCCAGCGAGCCCTCGATCGTCATCGCCAACAGGGCGACGAGGAGGGCGCCCGCGAGCAGCCCGTTTTCGCCGTAGACGTTGCGGTTGAGGATGAAGTCGCCGAGCGTTTCCACCCCCGCCAGGGGAGCGATGGTCGCGGTCGCGATGATCACGATCGCCGCCCCGCGGATCCCGCCCATCACGGTCGGGATCGCCAGCGGCAACTCGACCTTGCCGATGATCGCGAGCTCGGTCATGCCTATCCCGCGAGCGGCGTCGACGGTGGCGGGGTCGACTTGGCGCACGCCCACATATGCGTTGACCAAGATCGGGGCGATGCCGAGCAGCGCCAGGGCCGGAGCGACGTTTCTCATCCCAATGCCGACCAGACCTGCCACCAGCGCGATCACCGCCAGCTCGGGGATCGCCCGCCCGACGTTGCCGACTCCGACGGCGATGAGTTCGCCCTTGCCCTCATGTCCGAGGTAGAGACCGAGCGGCAGGCCGATCAAGAGCGCGAGCGCGAGGGCCAGCACCGTCACCTCGAGGTGCCCGATCAGCAGTTCCATCGTCTTGTCGAATCCGCCGACCTTCTTGCCGCCGGTGACGTTCGATTCCTGGGGGGCGAAGATGAATTCGACCGCACCGGTGAAGGAGGCGAAGACGGGAGGACTCACCGCGGCCTCGCCTTCCGCCACGGCGTCAGCAGCCGCTGAGCCGTCAAGAGAAGAAGGTCGAAGGCGAGGACCATCAGGGCGATGATCGCGACGGCGATCAGGATCGCGGTCGGGAAGTTGAAGTTCGAGCCGTACATCTCGGTCCCCAGCCCGCCGGCGCTGATCAAGACGACCAGGGTCGTGATCGCGATCGTGCTGGCGGTGGCGACCCGCAGGCCGGCGATGATCTCCGGCGTCGCCAGCGGCAGTTCGACTTTCCAAAGGATCTGACGGTTCGTCAAACCCATCCCGCGGGCCGCGTCCTTGACCGACTCGGGCACGTTGTCGAGGCCCAGCATGGTGTTGCGGTAGATGATCTGCAGGGTGTAGGCGGAGAGGACGATGATCGCCGTGTCCCGGCCGAAGCCGGTCAGCGGCAGCAGCAGGAAGAAGAAAGCGATGCTGGGGATCGTGTAGAGGACGCCGGTGGCGGCGAGCAGCGGCGGCTGCAGCCAGCGGGTGCGGTGGGCGATCAGCGCCAGCGCGAAGGCGACGACGAACCCGATCAGAACCGAGAGGAGGACGATTTCCAGGTGCTGCTGTGCCGGCGTCCCGTAGCGGTCGATGTTTTCCTTCGCCCAGTCGAAGCAGAAGAGATGGGATTCGCTCGCCTGGCAGGGGAGCGTGCCGCTGCTGCGTTCCTTGAAGAAGTCGCCGCCGACTTCCCCCGCCGCCGCGAGCAGGAACGGGTCAGCCATGCGGGCGCTCCACCGCCGGGTGCTCGTCGCTCGTCGCCTCGGGGGAGCCGAGGAACTCGGAGATGATCTCGACCGAGAGGACCCCGGCGATCCGCCGTTGGTGGTCGACAACCGGCGCGTACTGCGCCTCGCCCTGGAGCAGGTCGGCGAGGGCGTCGCGCATGACGTCGTCCAGCTCCAGTACCGGTCCCGGCGGCGAGTCGGGCCGGGAAGGGACGACATCGGCGGCGAGATCGCGCTCGCTGAGCCAGCCGAGCGGCCGCCGCTCGCTGTCGACCAGCAGCGGGAAGGGGACTTCTACGTCGGGCGCCGTCAGCTTCGCCCGCACCTCGGCGGTCGCTTGGCCGACATGGGCCAGCGGCGCCTTCCAGAGGTCGATGTCGCGGACCCTCATCAGCGCCAGCCGCTTCAGCGCCCGGTCGGCGCCGACGAAGTCCTCGACGAACTCGTTGGCCGGCGCCATCAGCAGCTCGGCCGGGGTTGCGTACTGCTCGACCCTGCCGCCCTCGCGCATCACCGCGATCCGGTCGCCCATCTTGATCGCCTCGTCGATGTCGTGGGTGACGAAGAGGACGGTCTTGCGGATCTCCGCCTGCAGGCGCAGGAACTCGTTCTGCAGGCGCTCGCGGTTGATCGGGTCGATCGCCCCGAAGGGCTCGTCCATCAGCATCACCAGCGGGTCCGCGGCCAGCGCCCGGGCGACGCCGACGCGCTGCTGCTGGCCGCCGGAGAGCTGCGCCGGGTAGCGGTCGCCGAGCTCGGGGTCGAGCCCGATCAGCTTCAGCAGCTCGCTCGAGCGCTGGCGGATCCGGTCCTTCTTCCAGCCCAGGAGCTGGGGGACGGCACCGATGTTCTCGCTGATCGTGCGGTGCGGGAAGAGGCCGATCTGCTGGATCACGTAGCCGATCTCCCGCCGCAGCTGGGCCGGCTCGCGGTCGCGGACCGAGTCCTCGCCGACGAGGACGTCGCCCTCGCTGATCTCGACCGTGCGGTTGACCATCCGCATCGCCGTCGTCTTGCCGCAGCCGGAGGGCCCGACCAGGACGCAGATCTCGCCCGCCGGCACCTCCAGGGTCAGCTTGTCCACCGCCGGCGCGGAGGCGCCGGGGTAGCTTTTGGTCGCTTCCTCGTAGCGGACCGAGGAGGCCGTCTGCTCGCTCACAGTCCCAACCCCCTGGCGCGCTCGGCGGCGCGGGCGACGATCTCCTCCAGCTCCGCGACCTCCCCGTCGCGCACCAGCACCTCGCCGCCGACGACGACGTGAGCGATGGCGGCGCCGGCGGCAGCGTAGACGAGGTCGGCCATCAGTTCGCCGATACCCAGTTCGGGCGAATTCGCACGCATGAGAAGGAAGTCGGCCGGGGCGCCGCGCTCGAGCGGGGTGGCGCCGAGACGGGGCGCTCGGGCACCGGTGGCGACGGCCCAGGCCTCGGCGGCCGCGATCGCGGTCGGATCGGCGGCGGCGTGCTTCTGGACCAGGGCGAACGTCTTCACGTCGGAGAGCAGGTCGAGCGTGTCGTTGGAGCCGGCGCCGTCGGTGCCGAGGCCGACGGCGACGCCGGCGCTGCGGGCGGCTGGGTGGGGGAAGACGCCGCCGACGGCGAGCTTCATGTTGGCGACCGGGTTGGTGACGACGGTGGCACCGCGCTCGGCGATCAACGCCAGCTCGTCGGGGTCGAGCCAGACGCCGTGGGCGAGGACGGTGCGCTCGCTCAATAGGCCCAGCCGATCGAGGTAGAAGGCCGGGCGTTCGTCGTGCTCGGCGAGGCAGTCCTGGACCTCTTTCTCGGTCTCGGAGAGGTGGATATGCACCGGCAGCTCGCGCTCGGCGCTGAGCTCGCCGATCCAGCCCAGCGACTCTTCGCTGACGGTGTAGATCGCGTGCGGGGCGAGGGCGGGTTCGATCCGCGGCCCGCAGCCCTCGAGCGCCTCGAGGCCGCGCTGGGCCATCTCGCGGAGCTGCGCCGGGCTGCCGTGGAGGTCGAAGAGCGGCGCCCCGATGGTCGCCCGGACGCCGGCGTCGCTCACCGCCCGCGCCGTCGCCGCCGGCTGCCAGTACATGTCCCAGAAGCGGGTCGTGCCGCTGCGCAGCATCTCGGCGCAGGCGAGGCGGGCGCCCCAGTAGACGTCCTCGTCGGCGAGCTTCGCCTCGAAGGGCCAGATCTTCTTTTCAAGCCAGGGCATCAGCGGCAGGTCGCCGCCGGAGCCGCGGAAGAGCGTCATCGCCGCGTGGGTATGGCCGTTGACCAGTGGCGGCAGCAGGTGGGCGCCGCCGGCGTCGAGCTTCTCGTCGCCGGGCTCGGGCGCCACATCGGGCCCCAGCGCCGCGATCGTCCCGTCTGCGCAGCGAACCCCGACCCGGTCCCCGTCGAGCCGCGCGTTGGCGATCGTCAGACTCATGGCGCTTTAGTCAACTCCTGGTTGACAAAGGCGCCCCGCTTCACCGGCCCACCGCCCCGAGGCGTGGTAACACCGCCGCCAGGCCCTCGCGCAGGCGCTCGGCGTTGATCAGGCGGTCGGCTTCCAGCTCCTCGACGCTGATCTCGCCTTCGCCGAGGCCGTTGGCGAGGTTGTCGACGACGCAGAGCGCGGCGTAGTCGAGGCCGAGCTCGGCGGCGACGACGCACTCGGAGGCGATCGTCATTCCGACCACGTGGGCGTGCGCCGCCATCAGCCGGATCTCGGCCGGCGTCTCGAAGCGCGGCCCGCGCGCCTGCCAGTAGACGCCGCCGTCGCGCGGCGCCTGGCCGCCCTCGCTCCAGGCCGCGATCAGCTCCTCGCGCCAGCGCCGGGCGAAGCTCGGGGCCGAGTGGGCGCGGGCGTCCTCGAAGATCGAGTCGCCGAGGTTGAGGGCGATGAAGTCGTCGGGGCAGACGAGGCTGCCGACGCCGAGCTCCTCGGGCCGCAGCGAGCCGACCGAGCCGATCGCCAGCACCCGGTCGCACCCCTGCTCGACCAGCGGCCGTAGCCTTGCCGCATGGTCGATCGCGTGGGGGAGGACGAAGACCCCGTCGCGGCTGTGGCGCTGGACGATCGCCGCCCCCTGCTCGGCCGCCGCCGCCGCGATCTCCTCCCCGCCCGGCCCGAGGGCGTTGCTGCCGAGGATCACCGCCAAGCGTCCCATCATTCGATCCTATGTGTGAACCCATCTGTCCCCGCATACCGGGGACAGATCGACATCGTTATCCACGGTGCGCCCGGAACGCCGCCGCCGCCTCGTCGTGGTCGATCAGCGGCGGCGGGTAGTCGAGGCGCTCGAAGCCTTCCATCCGCCAGGGTTCGAAGATCGCCTTGCCGCGGACCGGCTCCAGCTCCGGCAGGTAGCGGCGCACGTAGTGTCCTTCCGGGTCGAAGCGCCTGGCCTGGCGGACCGGGTTGAGGACGCGGTTGGGACGGGTGTCGTTGCCGGTCCCGGCCACCCACTGCCAGTTGCCGGCGTTGTTGGCGATCTCGCCGTCGGTGAGCAGGTCCCAGAAGTGCCAGGCGCCGGCGCGCCAGTCGACGTAGAGGTCCTTGCAGAGGAAGGAGGCGACGGTCATCCGCGCCCGGTTGTGCATGAAGCCCTCCTCGGCCAGCTGCCGCATCGCCGCGTCGACCAGGGGGTAGCCGGTGCGGCCCTCGCGCCAGGCCTCGAACACCCGCTGCGAGCGCGACCAGCGATCGCGCCGCGGCCGGTAGTCGCGGCGGGGGAGGGAAGGCTTCGCCGCCAGCACCTGGTGGTGGAAATCGCGCCAGCAGAGCTGCCGGACGAAGGCGCCTCCGCCCCGCCGGTCATCCGCCTCCCGCGCCAGCTGCAGCGGCGAGACGCAGCCCCAGCGGATGTAGGCGCTGAGGCGGGAGGTGCCGTTGTCGGCGAGGTCGTCGTGGCGGTCTTCATAGCTGCCCAGGCCGTCGCGCAGCCAGGCACGCATCCGCCTCCGTCCCTCCGCCTCGCCACCGCTGACGCGATTCGGCGAGGGGCTGCCGTCGATCAGCGAGTCGAGCGCGGGAAATCGACCGGCCGCCAGCCCTCTCGGCACCGAAAGCCTGCGCGGCGCCTTCGCCTCCGGTCGCCAGGGCAGCTGGCTCCAGGCCCGGTGGTAGGGCGAGAAGACCTTGAAGTGGTCGCCGCCCGACGGCGTCGCCGCGCCCGGTGCCACCACCGTCACCCCCGGGTGTGTGCAGAACTCGATTCGCTCCTCCGCACAGGCCCGCGCCAGCCGCTCCTCTCGCGCCCGCGCGTAGGCGCTCCAGTCGGCGCTGACGTGGAGGGCGGTCGCCCCGCATTCCTTCGCCACGGCGAGCGACTCTCGCACCGGGTCGCCGCGGCGCAGGACGAGGCGCCCGCCCACCTTGCGCAGCGAGTCGTCGAGGTCGCGCAGCGCCTCGAGCATGAAGGCGACCCGGTTCGGCGCCGCGAACCGCGAGCCCAGCAGCCGCTCGTCGAAGACGAACAGCGGCACCGCCCGGGCGGCTTCCGCGGCCGCCGCCAAGGCAGGATGATCGCGCACCCGCAGGTCCCGGTTGAAAAGGACGATCGCCGTCTCGATTGCCATATGGTCCTGCAATGGAGAACGGATCCGACGGGGAGAAGGATCAGCGCCACCCGGATTCGGGTCGCGACGAGACCGAGGAGGAACGCCTCGACCGCAACCTCGGCGAGCTGCTGCAGGAGCTGCGGGTTGCTCTGCCGGGCGTCCAGGTCCTCTTCGCCTTCCTACTCGCCGTCCCGTTTCAGAAGGGGTTCGAAGAAGTCACCGAGTTTCAGAAGGTCGTCTACTTCGCGACTCTGATGCTCACCGCGATCTCGGCGACGATGCTGATCTCGCCGTCGGCCTACCACCGAATCACCTTCCGCTACCAGCAGAAGCGCCGCCTCGTCTATTACGCGAACCGCTTTGCGATCGTCGGCCTCCTCTTCCTCGCCTTGGCGATGACGGGCGCGATCCTGCTGATCACCGACGTGCTCTTCTCCACCGCCGCGGCCGTCGTCGCCGCCACCCTGGCGCTCGGCATCTTCGGCTTCTTCTGGTTCGCGCTGCCGCTGCAGCGCCGGCTCAGCCTCTCGGCTGGGCAGAAGCCTCTAGGCAAGCCCGAAGGCGACTGAGCTCCGCGTCAAGCTCGTCGAGGAAGGGCAGCTGCGGCGCCTTCTCGCGCAGCAGCGCCAGGTCGGCTTCCCAGATCTCGATCTTCAGCTCGATCGGGACCTTGAATTCGTCGCGCACCGCTTCGCCTTCGGCTTCGAGGGCATCGCGCAGGGTGGTGACGTTGGTCAGCTTGTCGGCGCCGTAGATCGCCAGCGCCTCGCCGTCGGCGGCGGCGACGCGTTCGCGGTGCTCGGCCTTGCGCTCGCGGTAGGACTCAATCGATTCGTCGTCGGTCAGCGCCCCGACCATGCCGGCGACCTCGTCGCCGAACAGCTCGCGCACCTCCTCGAGGGTCGTCTCGGAATCCTCGATCACGTCGTGGAGCAGCGCCGCCGCCAGGACCTCCTGGCGGAAGTCGTGCGGCACGAGCCGGGCCGCCACCCGCATCGGGTGCTCGACGTAGGGCATGCCGCCGCTGCCGTTACGGACCTGCCCCTCGTGGGCGGTCCGCGCCTTCTCCAGCGCCGCGCGCACCAGCGGCGAGCGCCCCGCTGCCTCCTCGATCCTCTCGGACGGAGCCACGCGTTCAGCCTAGATGATCGATTGCGCCGGGTCGCCCACGCAAAGCTCAGACGGTAGCGGCGGCTGCCGGCGCCCGCGCCGGCAGCTCGTACCCGGTGCGCTCGACCGCCAGCTCGACCGCGCCCGCCTCGCCGCCCAGTTCGACCCAGCGTTGCCGCGCTTCGGCGCGCAGGTCATCGAGCTGATCGTCTGAATGCAGCGGGTCGTGGTGGAAGAGAAGGGTGCGCTCGGCGGCGGTCCGCCGGGCGAAGGTGAGCGCGTGCGAGGTGGCCGAGTGGCCCCAGCCGACGTGGTCGGGGTACTCGGCGTCGGTGTACTGGCCGTCGTGGATCAGCAGCGAAGCGTCGCGGGCGAGGGCGAAGCCGGAAATCCAGTCCTCTTCGAGCGCCTCGAGGTCGACGCCGAGGGCAGGCTCGTGGTCGGGGATGTAGGCGAGGGAAGAGTCGCCGTCGTCGATCCGGTAGCCGAGCGTGGGTCCGCGGTGGGAGACGGAGGCGGCGCGGATTCGGGCCGAGCCGATCTCCCACTCGCTCTCGGGGCAGTGGCGGAAGGAGACGTCGCAGGGCAGCTCGCGCACCTCGACCGGCGAGAGCGGCGCCGAGATGTAGCGGGCGATGCGGTCGCGCAGCGAGGCCTCCGGCGAGGCCGGGCCCCAGATCACGATCTCGGTCTGCGGCCGGAAGGCCGGGGCGAAGAAGACGAGGCCCTGGATGTGGTCGAGGTGGAGGTGGGTGAGGAGGATGTGGAGGCGGGTCGGCTCGTCGGGAAGGGCGAGGCCGAGGCAGCGGATCCCGGTGCCGGCATCGAGGGCGAGCATCGAGCCGTCGGCGAGGGTGACGCCGACGCAGGAGGTGTTGCCGCCGTAGCGGATCGTTTCCGGCCCCGGGGCCGGGATCGAGCCCCGCGTCCCCCAGAGCTCGACCTTCACGCCGGCCCCGCTCCGTTGCTCCCCGCCAGCGCGGGCCAGAAGACGGCGATCGCCCCCTGCGAGCCGTGCGGGGTCTGGATCGGGAAGGCCGAGACCTCGACGTCGTGCTGGGTCCCGTCAGTGGAGCGGACCGTCATCTCGGCGTGGGCGGGACGGCCGGCCCGGACGGCGCGGACCAGCGGCAGGTCGTCGTATGGGATTGGCTCGCCGCTCTCGTCGAAGGGTCCGAAGAGCGATCCCCACTCCTGCGGGCCGACCGTTCCCAGCTCCTCGAAGCGTTTGCCGAGCAGCATCCCGGCGGCTTCGTTGTAGAAGACGAGGAGGCCACCCTCGTCGACGAGGAAGGCCGGCGTAGAGAGGGCCGACATCAGGTTGCGGGCGAGGATCAGCTCCAGGGGTCTTTGCGTCACAAATGACACTTTAGATCTTCAAGCCGTGAGTGCCAGGGCATGCTGGGTTTTCACGCAAAGAGGCAAGAAGGGGAGACTCGCCGCCGGGGTGTAACTAGGGAGTGACTTTCGTCACTTAGAAACTTCGAAGCGTCGAGAGGTGCGGGGTGTCGGGGGCGGGGATGGGTGCTTTCTACCGGACCCGCTCGCTTCGCTCGCTCTAAGTGTCCGTACGAGAGCACCCATCCCCGCCGGGACCAGCGTCGCGACTTATCCGGCGGCTTCGGCGCTTCGTAGTCCGCCGCGGGCCCAGGCGGCGAAGAGGAGGGAGAGAGATAGGCCGATGGCGAAGGCTGCGGCGACTAGGACGGGGTCGCCGGAGATGAAGCCTCGGCCGGCCTCGAGGAGGGCGGTGATCGGGTTGATCGAGGCGATCGCGTGGATCCAGCCGCTGAGGAGGTCGAGGGGAACGTAGACCGGGGCGAGGAAGAGGACGAGGAAGGTCGGGAACTGCATCAGGGGCCCGCCCTGGATCGAGCGGACGCGGAGGGCGATGCCGGCCGCCCACATCGTCGCCGCGACGTTGACGAGGATCGCGAGGGCGTAGAGGGCGACGATTTCGCCGGCGCTGCCGCCGACGTTCATCCCCGCGACGACCGCCACCGTGGTCAGCACCGTCCAGGTGACGAAGGCGCGGAAGAGCGCCGCCAGCGCATAGCCGAGGACGATGCCGCTGCGGCGGCTGGCGGCGAGCATGTAGCGGCGGCCGAAGCCGCTCTCGAAATCCCGCGCCATCGCGAAGCCGGTGAAGACGCCGCCGAAGGCCGCCGACTGCAGCAGCACGAAGACGAACTGGAAGGCGGTGTAGCCGCTGGGGAAGTCAAAGCCGGGAACTTCGGCGATCGCCGCCAGGCCGCCGGCGAAGGAGACGAAGAAGAAGAGCGGGAACAGCAGCGACGGGACCAGGAAGGCGGGGTTGGTGAGGAAGTTGTGGATGCTGCGCCAAGCCACCGCGCGGGCGACGGCGATCATGTTGGTGGTCCCGGGCTCGGCGGGACGGCTCCCGCTCACGTCCGCACCAGCCTCGTCTTCAGGGCGCTGCTCGCCGCCGCCATTCCCAGCACCCCGATCGCGAGCGCGATCCCGAACCCGAGCGCGAGGTCGCCGAGGTTCCAGCCTTCGATCAGCAGCGAGCGGATCGCCTCCAGCAGGTAGGTGACCGGGTTGACGCTGGCGATCGCGTGGAACCAGTCGGTGGTCAGCAGTTCCAGCGGCAGCGTCATCGCCGAGAGGAAGAGGAAGACGAAGAAGACCGGGAACAGTCCCTGGACCGCCTCGCCGCTGCCGAAGCGCAGCGCGGCGAAGAGGCCGATCGTGCCGAAGGCGACGGTGATCGAGACCGAGAGGAGGACGAGCACCAGCGCCCCGGCCGGGCCGGCCGCGAGTTCGGCGCCGGCGATCAGCCCGACTGAGAGGTAGACGACCGCCTGGACGACGCCGAGGATGAAGGCGCCGGCGAGGAGGCCGCTGAGCAGAGCCGCCCCGCGGAGCGGCGTCAGCGCAAGACGGTTGAGGAAGCCGGTCTCGATATCGCGGGCGAGGTCGGTTCCCGAGTTCATCACCGAGAAGAGCGCCCCCTGGATGAAGGGCACGGCGAGGACGAAGGTGAGGTAGGAGTCGGTCGGGAAGCCGGGCAGGCTGGTCGCGTCCTTGAGCCCGCCGGTGTTGACCGCGAGCAGGAAGAGCGGGAAGACGAGGGCGGGGACGATCTGCGCCGGCTGGCGCAGGGTGCGCAGCGTCGATCGCCGCGCCAGCTGCCCGACCTGGCTGCCGAGGCCGGCACTCACGCCGGGGCCACGGCCGCGTCCGCGGCCTCCACCGGCTCGCCCTCCTCGGCGCCCTCGAGCGAGCGGCCGGTCTTGGCGAGGAAGACGTCATCGAGCGAGGGCGCATGCAGTTGCAGGTGCTCGATCGCGATCCCCTCCGAGTCGAGCGCGCGCACGACCTCGGCCAGCTGCGACTCGCCGCCGTCGAGGCGCACGGCGACGCCGCGGGGGGAAGAGCCGGCCCCCTCGCCGAAGCGGCCGAGCACCGCGGTCATCCGCTCGCGGTCGGCCTCATTGCGGGGCATCGCCTCCACCGTGGGGCGGCCGATCTCGGCCTTCAGCTCGGCCGGGGAACCCTCGGCGACGATGTGTCCGTGGTCGATGATCCCGACCCGGTTGGCGAGCGCATCGGCCTCCTCCAGGTACTGGGTGGTGAGGAAGACGGTGACGGCATCCTCGGCGGCGAGTCTGGAGACCTCTTCCCAGAGGGCGGTGCGGCTCTGGATGTCGAGGCCGGTAGTCGGCTCGTCGAGGAAGAGGATGCGGGGTCGATGGGCGAGCGCGAGGGCGAGGTCGAGCCGCCGTTTCATCCCGCCCGAGTACTCCCCGACCTTGCGCTCGGCCGCGTGAGCGAGGCCGACCCGCTCCAGCAGTTCGTTGCCGCGGCTCTCGCGCTCGGACTTGCCGAGCCCGTGCAGGGCGGTCTGCAGGCGCATGTGCTCCCGCCCGGTCAGCAGCGGGTCGAGCGCCGCCTCCTGCAGGGCGGCGCCGATCGAGGCCCGCACCTGGGGCCCCTGCTCGACGACGTCGAAGCCGCCGACCCGGGCGGTGCCGGCGGTGGGCGGCAGCAGCGTGGTCAGCATCAGCACCGTGGTCGACTTGCCGGCGCCGTTGGGGCCGAGGAAGCCGTAGATCTCTCCTTGGGCGACCTCGAGGTCGATGCCGTCGACCGCCCGCGGGCCGTTCTTGAACTCGCGGACGAGGGATTCGACCTCGATTCCGCCGCTGCGCTGCGTAGCCGTCGTCACCGCGTCGGAGGGTATCCAGTAGAACTCTCGGGCCGATGCGCGAGCGGACCCGCACCTACAGCCTGGCGATGAACGTCAACAAACCGGTCGCCTGGTGGGGCCGGATGCAGGTCGAGGGGCTGGAGGCGGTGCCCGAGCAGGGGCCGCTGCTGATCCTCGGCAACCACGACAGCCACTGGGACCCGGTGATGGTCGGCATCGCCGCCTTCAAGCGCCGGCAGATCCGCGCCCTCGCCAAATCCGAGCTTTGGGACGTGCGCGGTCTCGGCCCAATCCTCAACGGGATGGGGCAGATCCCGATCCAGCGCGGCAAGGGCGACAAAGACGCGCTGGCGAAAGCGATCGAGGCGCTGAGGGCGGGGGTCTGCATCGGCGTCTTCCCCGAGGGCACCCGCTCCAAGGGCAAGGTCCTGCGCGCCCGCAGCGGCGTCGGCCGCCTGGCGCTGGAGGTGCCGGAGGCGCACGTCACCCTGGTCGCGATCGAGGGCACCACCGACCTCACCGGATTCCCCCGCCGCCCCCGCATCCGCATCCGCTTCTTCGACCCGGTCGGCGGCCAGCCCCACCCCGACGAGGACCCCGGCGCCCTCTCGGCTCGGCTCCTCTCCGAGATCCGCGAGCTCGTCCCGCCCTCGCTCTCCTATCGCAAGCGCGCCAGACTCAGCGGTATCGCCGAGGACTGACCTGAGGTCAGCTGGAGAGTCCCGTCGGTGCGCTTCGCCGTGCCAAGCCTGGCTCGGCCCCGGCTCCTAGCTTTCGGGGTTGCTGGCATACCATTGGCCGCCGAAGGCCTTGACGTCGTTGCCGTTGGCTTCCCCGGGCTTCTTGTCGCCGACGTAGGTGTAGAGCGGATGGCCGTAGTAGGTGACCTGCAGGGTGCCGTCCTTGCGCTTGAGCGTGCTCAATTTCGTCGGGAAGGCACCATCTTCGGCTTCTGGTTCCCCTTCGGTCAGCAATGGTGGCCAGTTTTCGGCGCAGGCGCCGTAGCAGTCCGAGGACTGTGCGCTGTAGAGCGTGTGTTGGTCCTGGTCGAAGAGGTAGAGGGTCCGCCCTTCGGAGTCGACGAGGACTTTTCCGACACCGCCGATCTGCTTCGCGGAGATGACCGGGACGCCGGGGATCCCAGGATTGGACGCTTCCTTACTCGACCCGCCTTCCCCGTTGCCGCTGTCGGCGCCGTTCGCGGTGCTGTCGCTGCTGCCGCAGCCGGCGATCATGGTCGCGATCACGCCGCCCAAGCAGAGCGCGTAGATGGTCCTCTTCACGTCGGTTCCTCCTCGTTGTGGATCGTTGGCGCCTCCCGCCGCCGCTGATCCTACCGGTCTAATAAAGCTTTGCTGACCGAAGGCGCTGAGCCCGAGGACGACCCGAACCGCTCAGCCTCCGGGCTCTTCGCCGTTGGGTTGGAGGGCGTACCACTGGGCGCCGAAGGCCTTGACGTCGTTGCCGTTGGCTTCGCCCGGCTTCTGGTCGCCGGCGTAGGTGTAGAGGGGCCAGCCGTTATAGGTGACCTGGACGGTGCCGTCGTTGCGCTTGGTAGTTCCCAGCATGCTGGCCTGGGCGCCGCCCTGCGCCTGCGGCTGTCCTTCGGTCAGCAGCGGCGGCCAAGCGCTCGCGCAGGCGCCGTAGCAGGCGGACTTCGATCCCTTGTCCTTGTGGAAGTCATAGAGGGTGAGGCCTTCGGAGTCGACCAGGACCGTCCCCAGGTCGCCCGCCTTCGCGGCCGAGACGACGCCGGCGCCGCCACCGGAGGTTTGGGCGGTTTCGCCGTAGGCGCCCTTGGCGCCGGCTTCGCTGGTTTCGGCGGCCGGCTTGCTTCCCCCGCCCCCGCCACCATAGGCACTGCCTGAGCTGCTTTCGCCGCTGCTGCCGCAGCCGGCGATCACGACCGCGATCGCGGCAGCCAGGGAAAGCGGGTAGATGATCCTCTTCACGTCGGTTCCTCCTCGTGTGCGATGTCAACTGCGGCCACCGGCGAGTTCACCGGCGCTACGAAAGTGCGTTTGCCGGTGTCGACCACGACCGCCCGCGTGCGCGAGAGGTCGAGGGCCGAGCTGAGCACGGCATCGGAGTCCGCGCCCCAGCGGTAGCGGAAGGTCCCCGCTGGATAGGAGACGTCATTCGGTCCCCGCAGCCACACCCTGCAGAGCGTTCCCGAGGGCACCCCGTGCACGTACATGTGGATCTCGGTGCCGTAGGCATGGGGCTCCAGCGTCGCGTCGATGCTGACGCCCTCGGGAAGATTGGCGAACCTGACCTGCTGCGCCGGCCCCTGGCCGCTGCCGCCGCCGAAGACGAAGAGGAGCAGGACCGCGGCCGCCGCGGCGGCCGCGACGCCGCCGAAGCCGAAGCCGCCGAAGAGGCGCCGGCGTCGCCTCCTCTCGCCCTGCTCCTTTTCGGCCGCGATAGTCGCCGCGATCCGCTGACCCAGCTCCGGGGGCGGCTGCGGCGCCGGGCCGAAGCGGGCGGGGTCGGCATGGGGGAGCATCTGCGCCACCGGGGCCAGCGCCGCCAGCTCCTCGCGGCAGCCGCCGCAGCCCTCGAGGTGCGCCTCGAGGCCGACCCGCTCGTCGCCCTCCAGGTGACCGAGGGCGTAGGCGCCCAGCAGCTCGCGCCATTCGCGACACTCGTTCCTAGTCTTCATAGCCCATCTCCTCGAGT
>Ga0207661_10001241_pt1 | contig 17032 bp, 16 predicted proteins | sample KBSC713LmetaG_FD_184337 | JGI IMG/M metagenome (GOLD analysis project Ga0207661, IMG submission 184337) | Corn rhizosphere microbial communities from Kellogg Biological Station, Michigan, USA - KBS C7.1-3L metaG (SPAdes) (version 2) | ecosystem: Host-associated > Plants > Roots > Rhizosphere ...
CGGGGTTCTCGCCCTCGCCGGCACCGCCCCCAGCTTCGACTTCTTCGACTCCAACGGCGGCTGGGAGCTGAAGCCCGAGCGCTTCCGCGTCCACGCCCTCGCCACCCAGCGGGCAGCCGACCAGCTCGGCCGCGTCGTCGGCTGGGCCGAACGCGACGAGCTGGCCGTGGCGGCGCTGCTGCACGACGTCGGTCGCCTCGTGATCTCTCGTCTGCACCCGGGCTACAAGGTCTACTTCGACGCGATCTCCCGCACTCCCGAGCAGCGCCTGCGCGAGGAACGCGAGCAGCTCGGGATCGACCACGCCCTCGTCGGCGGCGTCCTCGCCCGCCGCTGGAACCTTCCCTCGCGGATCGCGATCGCGATCGAGCGCCACCACGCCGAGGAGGCGGAGGGGCTGGCGGCGATGGTCGGAACCGCCGACATGATCGCCCACTACTGCCAGGGCGAGGCGATCGCGCCGGAGCGGCTCCGCACCGGCGCCGAGCGCTGCGGCCTCAGCCCCGAGGGCCTGCGCGACCTGCTCTACGAGCTGCCGCTGCCGACCCAGGACGCTTCGCGGATCAGCGAGCCCTGCCCGCTCTCGGGCCGCGAGCTCGACGTCCTCCGCCACCTCTCCGAGGGCATGGTCTACAAGCAGATCGCGAGTGAAATGCACCTCTCCGTCTCGACGATCCGCACCCACCTGCACAACGTCTACGGCAAGATCGGCGCCGTCGACCGGGCGCAAGCGGTCCTGATGGCCCGCGATAGAGGCTGGATCTAGGCCTCAATCGATAAGGCACTCGCGCACGGCGATCGCGACCGCGTGGGTGCGGTTCTTGGCGCCGAGGCGGGCGAGGGCGTGCTTGGTGTGGCTCTTCACGGTCTCCTCGCTCAGGTCCAGTTCCCGCGCGGCGACGGTGGTTGACTCGCCGTTGGCCAGCAGCTGCAGGATCTGGCGCTGACGCCGGGTCAGCTTGCCGCGGCTGCCTTTCGGCGGCACCGCGGGGTCGATGAACCGCTCCTGCTCGACCGCGGCATCCACCGCCTGGCGCAGCTCGGCGGGGCCGGCGGTGCGGGCGACATAGGCGGAAGCGCCAGCCTGCAGGGCCGCGGTCGCCAGGTGTCGCTCTGGTCGCTCGCCGTGGGCGACGATCCCGAGCGCCGCATGGGAGCGGTGCAGCATGCGGATCGCCTCGGTGCCGGAAATCGAGCTGCCATCGCCGTTGCCGTGCCAGCGCATGTCGACGATCGCGACGTCGAAGTCGCCGATGTCGCGGACGAGGTCGAGGCCTTCGTCCCGGGTCGTCGTCTCGTGGACGACGAAGTCGTCGTCGAGCGCCTCGCGGATCCCGAGGCGGACGAGGGGGTGACCGTCGATCACCAGGCAGTGTGGGGACTCGCTCAGGACTGCTTCCGATCGATTGTTGGCGTTCACGGGCACTGGTCGACTCCTCGAGCCACCCGCGGGCCGATCCTACCCAGCCGGGGGGTGCGGTAGAAACCCCCCTGTGATCTCAATTACCTCAAAGAGCAGGTATGCCGTGGTCGCAATGGCGGAGTTGGCCCGCGCGGGCGAGCGCCCGGTGCCGATCAAAGAGCTGGCCGAGCGCCGCGAGATTCCCGAGCAGTTCCTCGAGCAGCTCTTCTCGACCCTGCGCCGCAACGGCCTCCTCACCAGTCACCGCGGCATGCGTGGCGGCTACACCCTCTCGCGCCCGGCCGAGGAGATCACCGTCCTCGACGTCGTTCAGGTCCTCGACGGCAAGGTCGGCGACGAGGCCGACGAGGCCGGCGGCATCTGGGCCGAGGGCGTCGCCGCCCTCCGCAAGGTATTCGGCCAGACCACGATCGCCGAAGTCGCTCGCCGCGAGGCCGAAGAGTCCGGTAGCGGCATGTACTTCATCTGAGCCCCTCCTTCGATCATCGCGGGCCGGATGAGGCCGATGACCGGCGCGGATGCGGCCCTTCCTCGGCATCCCCGGTAGCGCCGCTACCGGGGAGCACTCGTCATGACCGCCCCGCTTGGTCCTCGACCTCCCCGGCCTCGCGCTGATCTCAGTCGGGGCTCAAAGGTCACGTTAGGTGGCTGACTCTAAGATGAGGAAGGCAGTCATGGAGCTAACGGCGCGAATTCGCATTGAGGGAAGCAGCTACTGGGCGGACGTTCCGGAGTTGCCTGGCTGCTTTGCTTCTGGCGACACCTTGGACGAGCTTTTCGAGTCGTTGCAGGAGGGAGTCGCTCTCTATCTCGACAACGAGGGCGAGCGGAGCGGACCGCTGCATTTGTCGACTGCGACGCTGACCGACCAGCCGCTTACTACTGCCTAATGCGAATCGGAGCTGAGGCCTCGGCCGTCGTCGGCGGGACGCCGATGGTCCTGCTCGACCGGCTCTCCGAGGGGGCGGCCGGGGAGGTCTGCGCCAAGCTCGAGTACTTCAACCCGGGGGGCTCGGTCAAGGACCGGATCGGGGTGGCGATGATCGACGCCGCCGAGGAGGCGGGGCAGCTCTCGCCGGGCAAGTCGGTGGTGGTCGAGCCGACCAGCGGCAACACCGGGATCGCCCTGGCGATGGTCTGCGCCGCGCGGGGCTACGAGCTGATCCTCACCCTGCCCGAGGGGATGAGCCGGGAGCGCGGCAAGCTGCTGCGCGCCTACGGCGCCGAGGTTCGCGAGACGCCCTCGCTGGGCGGGATGAACGAGGCGGTGGCATTGGCCGAAGAGATCCGCGAGCAGCGCAAGGGCTTCATGCCGATGCAGTTCTCCAACCCCGCCACCCCCGAGATCCACCGCCGCACCACCGCCGAGGAGATCTGGAGCGACAGCGACGGCGAGATCGGCGCCTTCGTCGCCGGGGTCGGGACCGGCGGCACGATCACCGGGGTCGGGCAGATGCTGCGGGAACGAGTGCCGGACGCCCTGGTCGTCGCGGTCGAGCCGGCCAGCTCGCCGGTGCTCTCCGGCGGCAAACCCGGCCCGCACAAAATCCAGGGCATCGGTGCCGGCTTCGTCCCGGAGAACCTCGACCGCGAGGTGGTCGACGAGGTGATCGCGGTCGACGACGAGGACGCGTTGGAGACGGCACGGCGGCTGGCGAAGGAGGAGGGAGTTCTGGCCGGGATCTCGGCCGGCGCCAACGTCTGGGCCGCGCTCGAGGTCGCCGCCCGGCCGGAGATGGCGGGGAAGAGGGTGGTGACGATCGTCTGCGACTCGGGTGAGCGTTACATGTCCCTACCCTTCTTCTCACCATGAACCGCTGGAAGAGGCTGGTGAGGGAGATCCGCGCCGACGTCAAGGCGGCGCGCGAGCGCGACCCCGCCGCCCAGGGGGTCTCGACCTTCGAGATCCTCACCAGCTGGGCCGGGGTCCAGGCGCTGCTGGCCCACCGCGCCGCCCACGCGCTGCTCGAGGCGGGGGTGCCGCTGCTGCCGCGGACGATCGCCTACCTGACGCGGTCGATCACCGGCGTCGAGATCCATCCCGCCGCCCGGATCGGCAACTCCTTTTTCATCGACCACGGCTCCGGCGTCGTCATCGGCGAGACCGCTGTGATCGGCGACTGCGTCACCCTCTACCAGGGCGTTACTTTGGGGGGCACGGGTTTCCAGCGCGGCAAGCGCCACCCGACCGTCGGCGACAACGTCACCGTCGGCAGCGGCGCCAAGCTGCTGGGGCCGATCGCCGTCGGCGACGGGGCGAAGATCGGCGCCAATACCGTCGTCGTCGAGGACGTGCCGCCGGCGGCGACCGTGGTCGGCAACCCCGGCCACCCGGTGAAGCTCGAAGGCAAGCGGGTCGAAGGCCCCGACGCCGACTGGATCCACCTGCCCGACCCGATCGCCGACGCGATCAAGGTGCTCTCAGAGCGGATCGCCGACCTCGAGCAGCGCCTCGCGGACCTCGATGGCGGTAACGGTCCCTCGCCCGAGCTGGCGAAGATCGAGCCCCGCCAGGGGCGCTCCTCGGCCGGCGGCTGAGTCCGCCCCCGTCTCTATGCTCGGAGGCGTGTTCCAAGACGGCGATTCCGAGACCAGAGAGGACCTCTACGGCGCCCCCACCGAGCCCGGTGCCGATCGCGTCGAGCGGCTGCTGGCGGGGCTGAACGGGCCGCAGCGGGAAGCGGTCGAGCACGGCGAGGGGCCGCTGCTGGTCCTCGCCGGCGCCGGCTCGGGCAAGACCCGGGTCCTCACCCACCGGATCGCCTACCTGCTCGCCACCGGAGCGGCCCGTCCCGGGGAGATCCTCGCGATCACCTTCACCAACAAAGCCGCAGCGGAGATGCGCGAGCGGGTCGGGCAGCTGGTCGGGCGCTCGGTGCGGGCGATGTGGGTGACGACCTTCCACTCCGCCTGCGCGCGGATGCTGCGGGTCGACGCCGAGCGGCTCGGCTACTCGAAGGGCTTCACGATCTACGACCAGGCCGACTCGCTGCGGATGCTGAAACGCTGCCTGGGCGAGCTCGGCGTCGACCCGAAACGGTTCCCGCCGCGGTCGATCCAGGCGAAGATCTCCGGCGCCAAGAACCAGCTGATCGATTCCGACACTTACAACGAATCGACCCACGGCGAATTCGAGGAGATCGTCGCCGAAGCCTTCCCGCTCTACGAGAAACGGATGCGCGAAGCCAACGCGATGGACTTCGACGACCTCCTGGTCCGCACCGTCAACGTGATCGAGCTCTCCGAGGAGGCGCGCGAGCGCTGGCGCCGCACCTTCCGCCATGTCCTCGTCGACGAGTACCAGGACACCAACCACGCCCAGTACCGGCTGCTGCAGTTGCTGGCTGGGGAGCACAAGAACCTGATGGTGGTCGGGGACGATTCGCAATCGATCTACGGCTTCCGCCACGCCGACGTCCGCAACATCCTCGACTTCGAAGAGGACTTCGAGGATGCGGCCGTGGTCAAGCTCGAGCAGAATTACCGCTCTACGCAGACGATCCTCTCCGCCGCCAACGCCGTCATCGAACGCAACCGCGAGGGCCTGAGGAAGGAGCTGTGGACCGAAGACGAGGGCGGCGACCCGGTCCAGCTCAACGAGCTGACCGACGAGCACGAGGAGGCGCGCTGGGTCGCGGCCGAGGTCGAACGGCTGGAGGAGGAGCAGGGGGTCGACCGCTCCGAGGTGGCGATCTTCTACCGGACCAACGCGATGAGCCGGGTGCTGGAGGACACGCTTCAGCGGTTCGACGTCTCCTACCAGGTGATCGGCGGCACCAAGTTCTACGAACGGGCCGAGATCAAGGACGCGATCGCCTACCTCAGCCTCCTCGCCAACCCCGCCGACCTCGTCTCCTTCGGCCGCGTCGTCAACTCGCCGCGGCGGGGGATCGGCAACACCACGCAGGGCCGCGTCGCCTCCCACGTCAACACCACCGGGATGCCGGTCTGGGAGGTGATCGAGCGGGCCGAGGAGGTGCCCGGCCTCTCCGGAGCCGCGATCAGGTCGCTTGGCCGCTTCCACGAGACGATGGCGGGGCTGCGCGAACGCGCCGACGAAGCCGGGCCGGTGGCGACCCTGCTGGAGACGGTGCTGCACGAGAGCAGCTACCTGGAGGCGCTGGCGGCGGAGCGGACGATCGAGGCCGAAGGGCGAGCCGAAAACCTGGAAACGCTGATCGCCGGCGCCGCCGAGTTCGATATCGAGCGCGAACGCGAGGGGGAGAGCGAGATCCCGCCGCTGGAGGAGTACCTGCAGCAGATCTCCCTCTACACCGAGCAGGACGGTCTCGCCTCCGAGGGCGGCCTGGTGACGCTGATGACCCTGCACAACGCCAAGGGGCTCGAGTACGACACGGTCTTCATCGTCGGCTGCGAGGAGGGCGCCTTCCCGCACATGCGGGCGCTCGAAGAGGGCGGCGAAGAAGAGGAGCGGCGGCTCTGTTACGTCGGCATCACCCGCGCCCGCAAACGCCTCTACATGACCTGGGCGCGCGAGCGGCGCCTCTTCGGCCGGGCCGAGCACAACCTGCCCTCGCGCTTCGTCGACGAGCTGCCAAGCGAGCTGACCGAGAGCCACTCGACCGCCGCCCGCAGCCTCGGGACCAGCTGGAGCGTCTCGGTCGCCGACGAGGTGACGCCGGCGCAGTCGATCGATCCCGGCCCGGCGCTGGAGCTGCAGACCGGCGACGACGTCGTCCACGCCAGCTTCGGCGACGGCGTCGTCACCGCGGTCGAGCCCGGCGGCGTGGTCGTCGTCCGCTTCTCCGGCGACGGCTCGGAGCGCAAGCTGATGGCCGACTACGCCCCGATTCGGAGGCGCTGAGTTGACCGTCGCCGCCACGGTCGTCGCCTGCACGCAACCAGCGGGTAGGAAACCCGGCCAGCGACGTCGAACACACGCCTGATGCAGATATAGGGTCGCGAGGACCTAACCCGACTTCCAAGGAGGAAGAGATGGATGCGGACAGGCTGAGTACGGGGGAGAAGATCGCCGGCGCATCGGCCGTCCTTCTCTTCATCTTCATGTTCTTCGACTGGTTCAAGGTCGAAGTCTCGGGAAGCGGATTCGTCGGCGGCAGCCTCGGCGGCGACGCCTGGGAATGGTTCAGCTACATCGACCTGCTGCTCCTGCTGACCGTGGTCGTCGCCGTCGCGGTGGCGATCATCCGCCTCACCGACGCGATCTTCGAGCCGCCGGTCTCGCTCAACGCGGTCGTCGCGATCCTCGGCGGCCTCTCGGTCCTCTTCGTCCTCTACCGGATCATCGACCCGCCCGGCGCGAGCGAAAGCTTCGGCGGCGTCAGCGTCGACGTCGGCCGCCAGATCGGCGTCTTCCTCGGTCTCCTCGCCTCGGCCGGGATCGCCTACGGCGGCTACCGGGCGATGCAGGAAGAGGGAACCTCCTTCGGAGACCTCGGCGACCAGCTCTCGAGCGGCCGCGGATCCGCCGCAGCTCCGCCGCAGCAACCGCCCGCCGCTACGCCACCGCCTCCGCCGCCCCCGCCGAGCCCCGGCCAGGGCGGTCCGCCGCCCCAGTAGCCACTCCTCTGGCGACCTGCTTGGCGAAGGCGATGATGGTCATCATCGGGTTGACGCCGACCGAGGTCGGGAAGAGCGAGGCGTCGGCGACGTAGAGGCCGGCGGTGCCGTTGACCGAGCCGTCGACGGCGCAGACCCCACGGCGCGGATCCGCTGAGATCCGCGCCGTCCCCATCGGGTGGAAAGCCTCCAGCCGCAGCTCCGAGGGCTTGAAACGGGTGGCCTCGAACTGCGGCAGGTCGCCGGGCCTCAGCACCCCGGCGCGGGCGATGTTGGGGTAGACCTCGCTGGCGCCGGCCGCGAAGTGGACTTCGGCGGCGCGGGCGATCCCGAAGACGACGTGGCGGGCGTCGTCCTCGCTGAGTCTGTAACTGGCCCGCAGCGCCCCTTCGTTGGCGAGTCCGAGCGAGCCGTGGGAGCGGTCGCAGAGGTGGACGCCGATCGAGCCGACATGGCCGAAGTCGAGCAGCGAGCGCTGGTGCTCGGCGCCGGTGCCGGCCAGCCAGGCGCCGCCGAATGCCAGCGGCGTGAAGGTCGCCTCGAGCAGGACGCGGTGCTGCGCCTCCCACTGGTCTATGTAGTAGCTCTGCATCACGCCCTCCCAGCCGCGCACCTCCTCCTCGTAGCGGGCGCCGACCCAGCAGGCTGGATGGATGCGGAGGTGGCGGCCGACCTGCGGCCCGCCGAGCCCCGAGCGCAGCAGCAGCTCCGGGGTGCCGAAGGCGCCGCCGGCGGCGACTACGGCGCGCCTGGCGCGGACGGCGAAGGGGCGCCGACGGCCACTCGCGTCGCGAGCGGAGCAGGCGACGCCGACGGCATGGCCGTCCTCGACCAGGATCCGCCGTGCTTCGACCCCGGCCCGGACCCGCGCCCCGGCGGCGACGGCGCGCGGCAGGTAGCTGACGTGCATCCCCTGCTTGGCGTCGATCTCGCAGCCGAAGGGGCAGGAGCTGCACTGGACGCAGTCGCCGGCGTTGCGGTGGATCGGGGCGCCGCCGGCCCCGAGCGCTTCCGCTCCCTCCATCGCCAGCTGCCCGTTGCGGCCCATCCGCTCGGGGTCCAGCTGGGTCACCCGCAGGAACTCCTCGGCCTCGGCGTAGTCGGCGTCCAGCTCGCCCGCCCAGGTGAGCCCGAACTCCTGACGCCAGCTCTCAAGGACCGGGTCGGGCGCCCGGAAGCAGGTGCCCGAGTTGATCACGGTGGTGCCGCCGACCGCCTTGGCGACGGGAATCGGGATCGGCGGGCTGCCGGCGGCGATCGTCAGGCCGGCTTCGCGGTAGAGCGTTGTGATCGCCTCCAGGCGGTCGGCCGGGTAGCTGTCGCGGTCGTAATGGTCGCCGGCCTCGAGCACGAGGACGTCGAGCCCCGCCTCGGCCAGGGTGGTCGCGGCGACGGCACCGCCGGCGCCGGAGCCAACGATGACAACGTCGCAATCCTCGCCCTCGCCGCGGGGGCGGGTGTCGCCGAGCGTTCCGGCCGGCTCCGGCAGCGAGCCGTCGGCGAGCGCGCAACTGGTCTCGGTCCCGATCCGCGCCTCGACCGCCGGCACCACCGCGTAGCCGAGGGTCGAGAGGATCTTCGCCAGCATCAGCAGCTCGTGGTGGAGGACGAACCGCGAGCGCTCCAGCTTGGTGAGGAACTCGTCCGCCGTCGCCGGGTCGAGGCGGCTGAAGCGCCAGGGGAACGGCAGCCACTCGAAGGCGCGCAGGCCCAGCCGCAGGCGGAAGAGGACGGCGGGCGAAAGTGAGCGCATGAACTCGGCGACCGGCCCGGAGACGTCGACCTCCCGCTCAGCCGCCGGCAGGCCGTCGACGCCCGGCGCCATCGCCGCGCAGATCGCGCTCAGGGTGCGCTGCTCAGCGGCCGAGAGCCCTGGCGGGCGCCGTCAACCGGGTGCGATCGGGCGGCCGACCCGTCCCGCCAGCATCCAGAGGTAGAGCGCGAGCAGGGCCAGGAAGCCGTCGACGAGGAAGTTGAGCAGGTAGATGAAGACCTGTCCCTGGATCAGGAAGAAGGCCAGCGAGCCCAGCGAGGAGGCGGTCTTGCCGGCGGCGAGGACCAGCAGCAGCGGCCGGTAGCGGACGACGTCGGCCTGGGCGACGAGGCAGATGCCGGTGATTACGACCATGTAGGCGAAGGCCAGCGCCAGCCACAGGTACTCCTGCGTGTGGGGGGCGCGGTTGTCGTTGCCGAACCATTCGCCGACATCGGAGATGACGTCGAGGACGCCGCTGGGGACGACGATGAAGAGGACGCCGACGACGGCGAAGGTGACGGCGAGCAGGCGCAGGTTGAAGACGACGAATCTCTCGGCGCGAGGTCCCTGCATCGAGGGAAGAAGATACTGGCTGGCTGGCCAAAATGCGCATTGGCGCGGCGGGTCCTGTCACGGATTTGGTCCCACCATCCCTGCGCTGCAGTAGCTGCTCGGGATGGTCCCCCAAATCCGCGCCACCCACCGCGAGGATTCGTTTCGGCTGACGACCTAGAATCGGCCGCTGTGATTGAGCGCGCACAGGTCTTGCACGTGGCGAAGTTGGCTCGTCTTCGTCTTTCGGAAGAGGAAGTAGAGACGATGGTGGGGGAGCTGTCGGGGATCCTCGAGCATGTGGATCGGATCGGGAACCTGGATCTGGAGGGAGTGGAGCCGACCTCGCATGTGGTGGCGCTGGAGAACGTATTGCGGGCGGACGAGCCGCGGCCCAGCCTGCCGCGCGACGTCGCCCTCGCCTCGGCGCCCGAGCCTCAGGACGGCGCTTTCCGCGCCCCTTCGCCGCAGGCGGAATAGATGACCGACCTGCTGCAGCTGACCGCCCTCGAGGCGCACGAAGCGATGGTCGCCGGCGACCTCGGCCCCGAGGAGTACACGGCCGCCTGGCGCGAGGCGGCTGCCGGCGACGAGCTCAATGCCTACCTCTGGCGCGACGAGGGCGGGGGGGAGGCGAAGGCGATCGCGGTCGAGCGCGACTGCATCGCCCCGATCGCGGTCAAGGACATCTTCACGACCGAGGGCGTGCCCACCACCGCCGGCTCCCGCATCCTCGAGGGCTACCGCCCGCCCTACACCTCGACCGCCGTCCGCAAGCTGCTCGAGGCGGGGGCGCCGGTGCTGGGAAAGACCAACATGGACGAGTTCGCGATGGGCTCCTCGAACGAGAACTCCGCCTACGGCCCCGTGCTCAACCCGTGGGACCGCGAGCGCGTCCCCGGCGGCTCCTCGGGCGGCTCGGCGGCGGTCGTCGCCGGTGGCCTCGCCCCCTGGGCGATCGGCACCGACACCGGCGGCTCGATCCGCCAGCCCGCCGCCTTCTGCGGGATCGTCGGCCTCAAGCCCACCTACGGCGCGATCTCCCGCTACGGGATGATCGCCTTCGCCTCTTCGCTCGACCAGTGCGGACCGCTGACCCGCACCGTCTCCGATGCCGCCCTGCTGCTGGGGATCCTCCAGGGCAAGGACCCCTGCGACTCGACCTCGGTCGGGCTCGAGGGCGGCATCGCCCTGTCCGGCCGCGAGGACCTCGCCGGCCTGCGCTTCGGCGTCCCCGCCGAGCTGCGCGGCGACGACTACGACAGCGGCGTCCGCGCCGTCTTCGAGGGGACCCTGCGGAAGATCGAGGACCTCGGCGGCGAGATCGCCGAGGTCTCGCTGCCGAGCTCCGAGCACGGGATCTCCGCCTACTACGTGATCGCCCCCGCCGAGGCCTCCTCCAACCTCGCCCGCTACGACGGGGTCCGCTACGGGATGCGCTCAGGCGGCGACGGCGACCTGATCGAGATGTACGAGACGACCCGCTCGGAGGGCTTCGGTCCGGAGGTGAAGCGGCGGATCATGCTCGGCACCTACGCGCTCTCCTCCGGCTATTACGAGGCCTACTACGGCCAGGCGCAGAAGGTCCGCACCCGGATCGCCGAGGACTTCAAAGACGCCTTCGGCACCGTCGACTTCGTCGTCACCCCGACCGCACCCTCGGTCGCCTTCAAGCTGGGGGAGAAGACCGACGACCCGCTGGCGATGTACCTGAACGACTTCTTCACGGTGCCGATGAGCCTCGCCGGGATCCCGGCGATCTCGATCCCCGCCGGCCTCGCCGAGCCTGAGGGTGGCGGCCCGCAGCTGCCGGTCGGCTTCCAGATCGCCAGCCCCGCCTTCAGCGAGCAGAAGCTGCTCGACGCCGCCTACGCGCTGGAGCAGGGGATCGGCTTCGACGCCCGCCCGGGAAGCGGCGATGGCTGAGCTGGAGGCGGTGATCGGGCTGGAGATCCACGTCCAGCTGGCGACCAAGACCAAGATGTTCTGCGGCTGTGAACTGTCGTTTGGCGACGAGCCGAACGTCCACACCTGCCCGGTCTGCCTCGCCCACCCCGGCGTGCTGCCGGTGCCGAACGAGCAGGCGATTCGCTTCGCCCTGCAGATCGGGCTGGCCCTCGGCTGCGAGATCGCCCCCCGCGCGATCTTCCACCGCAAGAACTACTTCTATCCCGACAACCCGAAGGCCTACCAGATCAGCCAGTACGACATTCCGATCTGCGGGGCGGGTCGGCTCGGCGACATCCGCATCCATCGCGCCCACCTCGAGGAGGACGCGGCGAAGATGGTCCATGTCGGCTCCTCGGGCCGGATTCACGGCTCCGGTGCCTCCCTGGTCGACTTCAACCGCGGCGGCACGCCGCTGGTCGAGATCGTCACCGAGCCCGACCTCCGCGGCGCCGCCGAAGCGGCCGAGTGGGCGCGCCTCCTGCGCGAGACGGTGCGCCAGCTCGGCGTCTCCGACGTCAACATGGAGGAGGGGAGCCTCCGGGTCGACGCCAACGTCTCCGTCCGCCCGGTCGGCAGCGAGGAGCTGGGGACGAAGACCGAGCTGAAGAACATGAACAGCTTCCGCTTCCTCCAGCGCGGCGTCGAAGCCGAGTTGGCGCGCCAGCGCGAGCTGATCGAGAGCGGCGGTACGGTCGAACAGGAGACGCTCCACTTCGACCCGGCCAGCGGCAGCCTCACCTCGCTGCGCTCGAAGGAGGAAGCCCACGACTACCGCTACTTCCCCGAGCCCGACCTGGTGCCGCTGGCGCCGACCGAGGAGATGCTGCGCGAGGCCCGCGAGTCGCTGCCGGAGCTGCCGGCGGCGCGGATCGAGCGTTACGAGGGGATCGGCGTCCCCGCCGACGTGGCGCTGACCCTCGCCACCGACCCGAGGACCGCCGGTTATTTCGAGAACGTCGTCGAGGCGGCGGACGGGATCGAGCCCCGCGTCCTCGCCAACTGGGTGACCGGCGAGCTGGCCGCGGCGCTTCGTCAAGCCGAGATCGAGGGGGGCGCCGCCGACTCCCGCGTCTCGCCCGATGCTCTCGCCTCCCTGGTGCAGCTGGTCCAGGAGAAGAAGATCTCCCACGGCAGCGCCAAGACGGTCCTCGCGACCATGGTCACCGAGGGAGGAGGCCCCGCCGAGATCGTCGAGCGTGAGGGCCTGGCCCAGATGTCCGACTCCGGCGAGCTGGAGGCGATCGTCGAGAAGGCGATGGCCGACAACGAGGACGCCGTCGCCAGGATCCGCGAAGGGAACGGCAAGGCAATCGGCGCCATCGTCGGCGCCGTCATGCGAGAGACCAAAGGCCGCGCCGACGGAGGCGAGGTCAACCGGTTGATCCAGGAGCGGCTTTAGGCGCCCGGGTAGGATCGGCGCCATGGCCAGGGTCTCAACGGAACGGCCGCTGGGCGAGATCACCGGCCAGTACGACCGGGTGGCGCGCTTCTACAGGACCTTCGAGCCTCTGTACCTGATCTTCCCGGTGGCCCGCCGCAAGGCGGTAGCCGCACTCGGGTTGCAATCTGGCGACACCGTGCTGGAGTTAGGCGCTGGCACCGGTCGCAACTTCCCCTACCTGGTCGAGGCGGTCGGCCCGAGCGGGAGCGTGATCGGCGTCGACGCTTCGGCGGGGATGTTGGGGGAGGCCCGCAAGCTCGTGAAGCGGCATGGTTGGTCGAATGTGTCCCTGCTGCGGCAGGACGCCGCCCAACTCGAGCTCGACCAGGAAGTCGACGCCGTCCTCTTCAGCCTCAGCTACTCAGCCATGCCGGAGCCGAAACGGGCACTGGCTGCGGCTTGGGAGCGCCTGCGACCCGGAGCGCGCTTGGCGGTGATGGACGCGGGGCTCACCGAGACGCGGCTCCGCCCTTTGCTCGACCCGGTCGCGCACCTGCTGATCAGGCTGGGCCCGGGCAACCCGTACTCGCGGCCGTGGGACGATCTGGCCGCCTACGGACAGGTGTCGATCGAGCGCTTCATGTTCATCTATTACGTCTGCACGGTGACCAAGCTCAGGGCCGAGAAAGTGGCGGACGGCACTTTGTAACAACGTGTTACAAGCGTGCTAGGTTGGGGACATGGCCTGGAACGTTGTGATCGCGGGTGGCGGCTTCGGCGGGGCTGCGGCGGCGCGGGAGCTGGAGCGGACGTTGCCGAAGCAGTCGGCGCGGCTGACGCTGGTGAACGAGACGAACTTCGCGCTGTACACGCCGTTCCTGCCGGAGGCGGCGGCGGGGACGCTGGAGCCGCGGCACGTGGTGACGCCGCTGCGGGAGATTCTCAAGCGGACCTATCTGCGGCTGGGCTCGATCGTCGGCCACGACCCCGAGCGCAAGACGGTGACGCTGCGGGCGAAGTACGGCGAAACCGAGGAGCTTCCCTACGACCAGCTTCTGCTCTCGCTCGGCTCGGTCTCGCGGGTCCTGCCGGTGCCGGGTCTGGCCGAGCACGCGGTCGGGTTCAAGAGCCTCGCCGACGCGATCTACCTGCGCAACCACGTGATCGAGACGCTGGAGGAAGCAAACGCGACCGAGGACCCGGCCAAGCGCGAAGAGCTGCTCACCTACGTCTTCGTCGGCGGCGGCTACGCCGGCCTCGAGGCGCTGGCCGAGCTGCAGGACTTCGCCGCCGACGCGATGGACAGCTACCCGCGGGCGCGGCTGCACGGGATGCGCTGGGTTCTGGTCGAGGCGACGAGCCGGGTGCTGCCGGAGATCGATCCCGACCTCGGCGAGTACGCGCTGCGCGAGCTGCGCGGGCGCGGCATCGACATCCGCCTGGAGACGACGCTGGAGGAGGTCGGTCCCGACACCGCCCGCCTCTCCAGCGGCGAGGTGCTGCCGACGCGAACCGCCGTCTGGACCGCTGGCGTCGCCCCGCAGCCGGTCCTCAAGCAGCTGAACGTGCCGCTCGACGAGCGCGGACGCGTCCCGGTCGACTCGCACCTGCGGGTGCAGGGAATGGACTCTGTATGGGCGATCGGCGACTGCGCCGCCGTCCCGGACCCAGGCGGGGGCACCTCGCCGCCGACGGCGCAGACCGCGGTCCGGCAGGGCCCGGTGGCGGCGCGCAACATCGCCGCCGAGCTCGGCATCGGCAGCCCCAGCCCCTACGAGTACCGCTCCGAAGCGGCCTTCGTCAACCTCGGCCGCTACAAGGCGGTCGGCAAGATCGGCGACCGCACCTTCCGCGGCTTCCCGGCCTGGTGGCTGGCGCGGACGTACCACATGAGCCAGATCCCGGGCTCTGCCCGCAAGGTCCGCGCCGTCCTCGACTGGACCGCCGGCCTGCCGTTCCGCCGCGACATCTCCGAGGTCGGCTCAATCGGCCACCCGAAGCCGCTGGTCTAGGAGAATGGGTACGTGGAGTACCTCGTCATCGCTTTCTTCTTCGGCCTCGGCACCGGCATCGTCGGCAAGGGCAAGGGCAGCTCGTTCTTCATCTGGTTCCTGATCGGCGCCGTGCTGCCCCTGCTCGGCCTGATCGCCGTGATCCTCTACCGCGTCGACAAGGACGAACCCGAACGCCAGTGTCCCAACTGCCACAAGGCGCTGAAGCTCTACGTCCAGGTCTGTCCCCGCTGCGGCACCGACCTCTACCTGCCTGACCCGGCGGCGGTGCGCCACCCGGGCGTTCGCTGACTTTCGGGCGTCAGGGCGCCCACAACTCAGCGCAACCAAGTCCTGACGATCGCGTTGGCGAAACCGGCGCCGTAGCGGAAGGCGGCCGGCTTCTTCGAGTGGCCGTGGAGGCGCTGTTCGACGGTGATCGGGACCTCGGTGGCGGGGATGCCGCGCTTGATCGCCTCGATCATGAACTCGGAGGTGTGGAACTGCTCCTGGCGCAGGACCAGCTGCGGGAGGACGGCGGTGCGGACGGCGCGGTACCCGTTGGAGCAGTCGGTGACGTGGGTGCGGGTGATGAACGAGACGAGGCGGTTGAAGAAGACGATCCCCAGCTCGCGGGCGAAGTGGTTGCGGTCGGCTTGGCCGAGGACGCGGGAGCCGTGGGCCATCTCGACCTCGCCATCGAGGATCGGCTTGACCAGGCGCTCCATCTCGTCCGGGCGGTGCTGGCCGTCGGCGTCGAGGGTGACGACGATCTCGGCGCCCGATTCGACCATCAGCCGGTAGCCGGTCCGCAGCGCCGCGCCGCCGCCGCGGTTGGTGACGTGGCGGGCGACCGCGGCGCCGTGCTCGGAGGCGATGTCGCCGGTGCCGTCGCGGGAGCCGTCGTCGACGACCAGCACCTCGGTGCGGATGCCGCAGACCGCGGGCGGGATCTGGTCGAGGACGGTGGCGACGTTGTCGGCCTCGTTGTAGGCCGGGATCAGGATCGCGATCTTGCCGCGGAAGCGCTCCGGCAACCCCGCCTGGCGGAACTCCTCCCAGGCCAAGCCCTCGAGCGCGGCGGCGAGCTGGCGGCTGTTCCGCGCCGCCTGCGATAGCGCCCGCAGGGTGAGCAGGAAGAGGACGAAGATCGCGAAGACGGCGAGGCCGAGGATGCGGCCGCCGTTGCCCTTCTCGAAGGAGAAGGCAGAGAGGAGGCCATTGACGATTTCGGTTCCGGAGACAAACGCCAGGCCGAGCCCCGAGGCGATCAGGATCAGCACGTCGGCGTTGCGCAGCGAGCGGCGGCGGACGAGGGCGTAGGCGATCACGAAGATCGCCATCAGCAGCCCGACGCTGCGCAGCGCCGTCAGTTCGGCCGGGAAGATGCCTGCTCCGGGGACCATTCGCGACCGGAGAATATGGCCGCCAGGCCAGATGAGAGGGCAAGGCCGGCCAGCGGAAAGACCAGCGTCATCAGCACCTCGTTGCGACGGGGTGCCGCCAGGGAGACGGCGCCGACCGCGGTTACGAGGACGACCGGCGTCGCCAGCACGACCAGCTCCCACCAGCGCCGGCGCAGGGCGAGCAGGGCGAAACCGGCGAGGCCGAGGAGGACGAGGGCGATCTGGACGACGCGCCCGGCCATCGTGTCCATCGCTTCGCCGACGCCGCTGCTCCACATCCGCCCGACCTTGCGCGCGGTCATCGCCAGGTACCCCCAGGGGTCTTCGCCGAAGTACTTCGAGAAGTCTTCCTTGCCCGCCTTGCCGAGGGCCTGGTCCCGGCTGAGGTCCGGGTGTTCCGCCTGGACTTTGCCGGCGACCCGGTTGAAGAGCGGGGTGGGGTCGATCTTGTCGAGGGCGGCCGAGTTCGGGTCGAGGCGCTTGCCTTCGTAGCGTTCGACCAGGGCCGCCTTCACCCGCTGGTATTCGCCGTCTGCCGGCAGGTAGGTGCCGACGTAGAGCGCCTTGCCGCCGCCGGTGGAGATCGGCACCACGCGATCGAGGACGACGACGTTGCGGATCGTCCAGGGGAGGATCGGGAGGACGAGGGCGACGAGGAGGACGGCGGCGCCGGCAAGGCCGAGCCGCCATTCGTGCTGGCGCCACGCCCATGCGGCGGCGAGAGCGACGAAGGCTGCGCCGACCAGCAGGTACTCGGGACGGAACATCGCCGTCAGCCCGAACAGGAACCCCGGGAGCAGCCACACCCACCAACCGGCGCGCCGTCCCCGCCTACCGGAGACAGATCGGTTTGCACTCCTGTCACAGGCCCAGAGGAAGGCGAGGATCGCCGCCGGCAGGGTCAGCATCGCCGGCGGCTCGCTCATCAGCTCGCCGGTGCTGTGGATGAACGGCGGGTAGACGGCGACCGCGGCGGCGGCGAAGAGGCCGACCCAGCGCCCCAGCTCGCGCCCGCCCAACCGCCAGCCGAGG
>Ga0207661_10001245_pt1 | contig 17018 bp, 16 predicted proteins | sample KBSC713LmetaG_FD_184337 | JGI IMG/M metagenome (GOLD analysis project Ga0207661, IMG submission 184337) | Corn rhizosphere microbial communities from Kellogg Biological Station, Michigan, USA - KBS C7.1-3L metaG (SPAdes) (version 2) | ecosystem: Host-associated > Plants > Roots > Rhizosphere ...
CGCCCGTTCGGAAATAGTCGGCGGCGAGATCTGCGTCGACGGCACGCCGCTCAGGGTGCTCCGGATGGTCCACGTCGACGGTGAGCCACGGCTGCGTCAGCAGCCGCGGGCCGTAGCGCGCGTGCGCCGGCTGGAGCGTCAGGTCCAGGAACTGCGCGACGAGCACGCCGGACTCGAAGACATCGAGCGCGCAGGCGATCGTCTGCACCACCACCGGCTGCCCCGGGCCGACTCCGGCGATCGCGCGATCGAGCATCACGGTGCCCGCCGACGCATCGACCTCCGCCACCAGCGCCCGTCCGCTGGCCGCGCCAGCCGTCACCTCGACGAGCACGAGGCGGTCGAAGCCGGCCACCACTGGCACGTGGACGAGGCGCGCTTCGGCGGATCCGGTGACGCCGCGCGTCTGCGTGCGACGGCGCTCGGAGAGCCGGATCGCCACCGCGTTCCCCCAGACGCCCGGCGAGGCGGCCTCGATCCGCCACGCCGCATGGCCGGGCGCATCCTCGACCATGACCGATGCCGCCGCGGCGGCCGGCGACGCGGCGCGCGCACACCACAGCCGGCGCCCGCCGTTCTCGAAGAACGCCCGCGCGCCGTAGGCCAGGTAGCCCTGATCGACCGGCTTTCCGAACCATGCCTCGAACTGCCGCGCCGATTCGACCGGCACGGCCACGCCGACAGGGCCGCGGCCGGTGATCCCCACGAATCCGGCGACGTCGGTGCGCAGCGCGGCCATGCCGCCGGCGGACGCGTCGCCGCGCTCGTGATAGACGCCTGGCGTGTCGTAGACCCGCATCGAGCCGTCCGTCCTACGACATCTCGAGGGTCAGCCCCTCGTGCACCAGCTCGAGCGACTCCATCGCGACGTCGTTGCTCGACGCCTTCAGCGACGGCCCTTCGATCTTGTTGATCCAGGCGTTCTCGGCGTGCCAGCGCAGCACCGCCTGCCGGCGCTCGTTGAGCAGCACGATCGTCACGTTGCGGCGATCGTCGACGCCGTTCATCACGTTCACGTACCACTGCCACAGCGCCTTGTCCTGCGTGTAGCCGCGCTTCAGGGTCAGGTTGGTGAACTTGCGCAGGCCCATCAGCTTGCGCACGTTCGGCTGCAGGTCGGTGCCTTCGCGGTAGTCGACGCTGTCGCCGTCGGCGGTCAGGCCGCCGACCTCCGAGAAGGCGCCCTTGGGGACCTTGTCGATCTCCAGGACGAAGTTGTAGCCGCGATAGGGATCGGTGCGTTCGTCGGTGGCCATGCTGCTGCCTCGCTCGTGGACGATGGATTAGTCTTCGGCGTGCGCGGTCCACAGGCCGATACGCACGATGACGAACTCGGCCGGCTTGACTGGCGCGACCCCGACCACGCAGATCAGTTTTCCCTGGTCGATTTCCGTCTGCGTCATGGTGGTGCGGTCGCACTTGACGAAGAACGCTTCCTCGACCTTCGTCCCCTCCAGCGCCCCGTTGCGCCACACCACGGTCAGGAAGTTGGCGATCGATCGCCGCACCCGCGCCCACAGCGGCTCGGCGTTGGGCTCGAACACCACCCACTGCAGGCCGCGGTCGATGCTGGCCTCGATGAAGATCAGCAATCGACGAACGTTGACGTACTTCCAGTCGGCGTCGCTGGTGATGCAGCGGCCGCCGTAGACGCGGATGCCGCGGTTGTTGGTCCGGAAGTCACGGATGACGTTGATGTTCACCGGGTAGGGGTTGAGGATGTCGTGCTGTTCCTTGTTCAGCACGCGCTGCAGTCCGAGCACGCCGCGCACGACTTCGTTGGCCGGCGCCTTGTGCACGCCGCGCTCGATGTCGGTCCGGGCGTAGATGCCGACCATGTGCCCGGACGGCGGAATCGGGTAGTCCTGCCGCACCACGGTGCCGGTCGGGAACGGATCCTCGATCAGCAGCCACGGGTGGTACAGCGCCGCGTACTTGGTGTCGAACTGCTGCCGCTGCGACTGGACGTCGGGGATCGAGTCGGTCGGCGGCGCCGGACCGTCGAGCACCGCGAAGCGATAGCGCATCAGCTCGCAATGGTTGATGAGCGCCATCTGCATCATCGCCTGCGTCCGCCCCGGCGCCGCGACGATGCTGATGTCCTCGACGTTGCGCAGCGTATAGAGGCCCGTGCGCAGCTCGGGGTTGATGTTGTCCTGGCCGACGTAGGTGTTGTCGGTGATGCTCGGCAGGTCGTCGAAGCCGCCGCCGAGCGGGAACAGCACCAGCCGCGGCGGCGCCCCCTGCGGAAACTGATACGCGGCCACCGGCCCCGGACGGACGGCCTGGCTCGTGGCGTAGCCGGCGTCGATCACGCGCACGTACTGCGACTCCCCTTCCGAGCGGCGGTCGGCGCGGCGGAGCGGGCGGTTCCGATCGTCGTCGGTCGCCGCCGGGTTGAGATAGGGCCAGGTGGCGCCGATCACCGTCTCGAAGTAGCGGCTGTGGCGGTTGTCGAGCGAGAGGTTGGCGAACACCTCGCGGTCGATCACCATCGTGTTGCGCGACGGGTTGGCCGCGTCCGGCTGGCGCAGCAGCTCGACGACGAAGCGGAACTCGCGCGACCGCACGGCGTCGCCCGCGGCCACCGCGATCGGCAGGATCGGCGACGGCGTGATGCGGAAGTTGTTCTGGCGATCGATCGCCTGCACGCGGAACGTGGTCACCGCGGTCGTCGCATCGGTCACCACCAGTTCGCTGCCGACCTCGACGTTGGCGTTGGACGTGAGGTAGATGTCGCCGCCGGGCAGCACCTGGCGGATGGTCGTGGTCAGCAGCGGCTGGTCGCGCGGCGGCGCCTGCTCCTCCATCGCGACGCGCAGGCGGTTGCCCCAGCTGCCGGCGTCGATGGCGCGCACCGTCATGAAGGCGGCGCGGCGGGCGACGGGAGTGCCGGCGAGATGGCCGAGCATCAGCGGCGACGTCAGCGTCAGCTGCCGCGGCGCGAAAGCGGCGGCGGCGGCCTGCGCCGTGTGGTAGAAGCGGGCGCCTCCCGGGGTGGTGACGCGCAGCAGCGCGCCGAGCACGACGCCCGAGCGATTGACCGCGATCGCCGTCGCACCGGCCGGCGTTTCCAGCGGCGACACGGAGGCATTCGTCGGCGTGTTCGGCGCAGCGAACGCGCGGACGGTGGCGGGCACGGCGATCTGGTGCGGGAAGCGCAGCGGCGCGCGCAGCACCACGGCGCCCGGATTGGCGCCGGGCAGCGGCGGGCCCGAGAGGCCGGCGATCTCGATCGTCTCCTGCTGCGGCGCCACCCCGATGACGAGCACCGCCCCGGCGGTGGTCATCGCGGTGCGGTCCGACACGCTCACGACCGTGTCGCCGGGCGCGGGATCGCGCGTGCCGATCAGGTTGCAGGCCGGCGCCAGCGGCGCGCCGGCGACCATGGTCTCCACGGTGCTGCCGGCCGGATACGCGGTGTAGGCGCCCTGATCGAGCGCGATGCGCTGGAGCACGCCGACACGGCGGTACTCGACCTGCAGCGGGTTGGCGCTGGCGATCTCGATCGTGTCGTTCTCGGTGGTGTAGCCGGCGTTGGCGTTGACGGCGAGGAACACCGCGCCCGCGGCGGCGTTGTCGGCGGCCGGAATCGCGGTCGGTGCCGGAGGGGCGACCGGTGTCAGCGTGATCCGGTGCACCTGCGCGCCGTTGCCGTGCGCCAGCTGCGTCGTCCCCTGGATCTGCAGCACGTTGGGCTGCGCCGCGATGGGCGCCGCGGCGACGACGAGCTCCTCGCTGTCGCCGGCGTCGATGCGGAAGACGTCGACGCCGGGCGTGATCGCCGGGTTGAACGTGGCGACGGGGTTCTGCAGCGTCAGGCCCGTGGCGCCGGCCGCCGAGGCGCCGTTCAGCGTGTCGGCGTGCACCTGGCCGGCCGTGTTGTCGTCGCCGCCGTTGACGCGCTGCACGGCGTCGCCGGCGGCATGCGCGAAGGCCAGCGGCCGCCGCACGGTGACGAGGTTCGCCGCCACGGGCGCCGCGTTGAGTGGAATGAACTCGGCGTTGAGCCCGTCGTCGATTTGCAGCATGTCGCCGTTGACGAAGCCCGGGTCGACGTCGATCGTCAGCGACGAGGCCGTCGGACTCGCCGGCCGCAGCAGCCGCGCCTGCAGCGGCGGCGCCGCGTCGGGCGCGACCAGCGCGCGTTCGGCGGCGCGCGGCGCGCCGAGCATCTCGAGCACGCGCGTGACGTAGACCCGCTTGCCGCCGTTGGTGAAGAACCCTTCGACGGCGTTCGGCAGGTAGAGGCACTGCCGAGCCGGGTACGACGCGAAGTTCAGCGTCTGTCCGAACAGGCGCTGGTACTCGCCGTAGCTGGTCACGAGCATCGGCACGTTGACCGGGCCGCGCTCGGTGACGCCGACCATGCCGGCCGTGCTCGTCGAGACGCCTTCGATCGGCTTGCTGCCGGTATCGACTTCCTCGACGTAAACCGCTGGCGCCAGGTACTCGGGCATCTCACTACTCCTTCACGAGAGGACGATGGCGATCGGAATGTCGCCGCTGTAGTCGAGCGCGACGTCACGCTGCTGGTGCAGGCCGCCGAGCTCCGCGTAGAGGCGGACCTGGGCGACGCGCGCGAGCGGCGGCCAGACGAACCGGCCCGTCGCGTCGAGCGCGATCTGGTTGGAGAACACGCCGCCGTTCTCCGCGGGATACTGGGTGGCGCGGTAGTACGCGGCGCGCGCCGTGCCGGCGTCGACGAGGATCACCGACGTCTGCGGAAACGCGGGCAACCCGGCGCCGAAGAGCACCGCGTCGCCGGCCAGCACGTCGCGGGCGATGGCCGACGCGTGTGCGGGGACGGTCGCGGCCGGCGCCGCGACCTGTACGGGGGCACCGGGCCGGTGCAGAAAGCCGAGCGGGGTGCGCAGGCGGATGCGCGCCGGCGCCGTCGGCCCGGCAATCGGATCGAAGCCGGCGGTCACCACCGCTTCGAACTCCCCCGACAGCGGGTCCTCGATCGTCAGCACGTCACCGCCGAGCGGATTGAGCCCGTTGGTCGGCGCGACGACGATCTCGGCCGCGTCGGCGAGCGCGATCGCGAGCGTGCGCCGGAGGGGACCGCCCGGGTTCAGATCGACCGAGGCGATGGGCGCGGCGGCCGGGTGCGACGCGCGCGCCGACGGCTGAATCGCGCACAGATCCGCCGCCTGCGGCGCCGTCGTCGTGCTCGACGGGTAGTCGAACCAGATCCCGCGCAGCCCGATGTTGGCACCGGCGGCGGGAGCGAGCGTCGTCGGATTGACACGGACCTGGATGCGCCCCCGGAGCCGCAGCGCGTTGTCGCGGTGCAGGTACTGATCCGGCAGGGTCAGCGGCACGCCGGCCAGACGCGTCCCGGGCAGCCGCGGCGCGGCGAGCCCGTCGCTCACCGGAACCACGTCCGGCGCCGGCGGCGGCGTCTGGTCGACCGTCGTGAACTCGTCGCCCGACAGCGGCGCGGACCGCGCGATCATCACGCCGCGGCCGGCCCTGAACTGCGCGCGCGGCGCGGGCTCCGGCGGGTTGACGTGCAGCTGCTGCGTGCCGGCCAGCTCGAGCTGCGAGAGCGCGCGGCGGGCGGCGTCGATGGCGGGCGTCAGGTCGCGGGGCAGGTATCCCGGCGCCGTCACGCGCGCGCGAAAGGCGCCCGGCGTCACGAGCGCATACGCCGCGTCCCGCGGCCGCGCGACGACGCCGCAGTAGCCGCCGTCGGCCACGCGCGCGGTGCTGCTCACCGCCGCCGTCGGGCTGCCGCCGCCGGGCGCGATGCTGCTCGTCAGCGCGATCGGCACGAGCGGCGGCTGCAGCGTCAGCTCGTCGAGCACGCGCGTCCGCAGCACCGCCCACGGCAGCAGCTCGCGCCGCGGCGGATCGTCGTCGGCGATCGTGTAGTCGACCGGCCCATCGAGCACGTGGCGGCGGCTCACAGCACGGTCTCCTCGCCGACGATGAGCGCCGTCTGCGGGTAGACGGACTCGACCAGGCCCGGACGATAGCCGTCGGCCGCGCTCTGGATGTTGGCCAGCGTCACTTCATAGGACACCGACAACTGGTAGGAGCCTTCGAGCGCTTCCCACACGCGCGACATCTCGTCGAGCGCCAGCGACTCGAGGTGGACGTGCAGCTCGGCGTTCGTGCCCGCGAGCTCGGCCCGCAACATCGCGCCCGACACGATCGGGAACGTGTGGAAGAGCTGCAGCGCGCGCCCGAGGATCCGCTGTTCCCGATCCGGGCTGCCCGTCGCCAGCGGCGTGAGCAGATAGTGCAGGCGCAGCGGCAGCGGCGGCGGCACGAACTCCACGTCTCCGCCCGGCAGGACCCGCCGCACCGGCGGATCGTTCAAGCGGCTGTCGTCGCGGACGACGCGGTACAGCCAGGCGGACAGCCCCTGGCGACCGGCATCGACCATTTCCCGCGGCGTCTCCAGCGAGACGGTCGTCGTGCCGGTGAAGAACGTGGCCAGGCCGCTCGGGCCGATGTCGGCGCGCATCGAGTCGATGAGCAACGTGCGCAGGGTCTCGCTGGCGGCGGCAAGGACGGTGTACATGGCGGCTCAGCGCTCCATCTGGCGAATCACGCCGAATTCGCGCTCGTAATCGGCGATCGCGCCTTCGAGGACGCGCAGGAACTCACGCGCGTAGATCGGGCTCGTGATCACCCGCATCCAGTACTGCTCGGGCGCGTCGGGAAAGTACTGTCCGAACTCGATGACGAATTCCACGGCGTTGCACCCGATGCGAAACAGGTTCGCGTATCTGCCTTCGAGCGGATCGATCGGTAGGTCCATGCGTCCGTCTCCGCCCATCGCCAGTGACCAGACGCAAGGCAGCATTGGTGCCAGCGGGTGGCGGTCGGACGAGAGGCGGATTTACGCCTGATTCAACGGCAAGCGCGCGCGATGACGGCGCGGGTGTCACGCCCGACGTGTGACACCGGTGCGGACGCGCCAGCGGGGGAGGCGGGCGGTGACAGCCTGTTACGGTGTGACAGTCGACGGCCGCGCGCTCTTGGTGAGCCGGTATTTGGCCATCTTTCTGTAGATCGTCATGCGCGACCACTGCAGCCGCGCGGCCGCGCGTGTCACGTTCCAGTGCGTCGCGGCGAGCGCGTCGATGAGCAGCTCGCGATCGGAGGGCTGGGCGCGCGCGCAGGCGGCGAGCCGCTGGCGCAGCAGCAGCGGCAGATCGTCGAAGCCGATCTCGCCGGCGTCCCGCTGCAGGCACGCCGACTCGACGAGATTGCGCAGCTCGCGGACGTTTCCTGGCCAGTCGTAGGCGGCGAGGGCGGCCTCGACGTCGCGCGACAGCCCGATGACGCGGGCGCCGAACCGCTGATTCTGCTCGGCCACGTAATGCGCGACAAGCAGGTGCACGTCGGAACGCCTGGCACGCAGCGGCGGCAGCTGCACGCGCGCGACGTTGAGGCGGAAGTACAGGTCGCGACGGAAGCGTCCCTCCTCGACGGCCCGCTCCAGATCGTGGTTCGTCGCCGCGACGACGCGGATGTCGACGCCGACGGGACGCGCGCCGCCGAGCGGCGAGATCTCACGGCTCTCGAGCGCGCGTAGCACCTTCGCCTGCGCGGCCAGGCCGAGATCGCCCACCTCGTCGAGGAACACCGTCCCGCCGTCCGCGCTCTGCAGGTAGCCCACGCGCCGCGTCGCGGCGCCGGTGAAGGCGCCGCGCTCGTAGCCGAACAGCTCGCTCTCGAGCAACGCCTCGGGGATCGCGGCGCAGTTGATGGCCACGAGACGGCGATCGCGGCGGCCGCTCATCGCATGGACGAAGCGCGCCGCCAGCTCCTTGCCGGTTCCCGTCTCGCCGGTGATGAGGACGTTGACGTTGCGCGCGGCGATCCGGCGCAGAAGGCCGCGCGCCGTCTGCATCGGCTCGCTGTCCCCCAGGAGCAGATCGGCCTCGCCATCCGCCGCCGCGCGGGCGCCCCTCGCGACGTAGGGCTGCGCATGACGCGCAACGGCGCGCGCGATCGCGTCGGCGTCGTAGGGGGCGCTGAAGTAGTCGGCAGCGCCGGCGCGGAAGGCCGCGGTCGACAGCCCTTCCGATCCATGCCCCGCCAGCACCACGATCGGACGCGCGCGATCGTCGGCGTGCAGCCGCTCCACGAGGGCGAGACGATCGGCCTCGTCGCCCGACGGGACTTCAACGAGAATGGCGGACGGCGCGCGACGCCGTACCTCGGCGAGATCGATCGTCGATGACGGCGCCACGTGGGTCGCGCACCGCTGCTGTTCCAGCGCGCGCGTGATGAGCGTCGCTCGTTCGAGCGCCGATCTCATCACGACCATCACGAGTACGTGCATCACCAGAACGATCCGCGAAAGACCCGGATTGTGGGCGAGCGTTCGAGCGATGTCAATCCACCGAAGTACCGAGCACGACGATCACAATTACGTCTGTGTCGCCACTACCCACGTACGCGACGAGGGCCGATCGATGTGATCGGCCCTTGACGGTCGTGATCGGAATTCGCCAGTTACTTGTCGGGCGTCGGCGGCGTCGGCGGTTTCGGCGCGGACGGGGCCTGCGACGCTTCGCCGTGCAGCTCGTGAAGCTCTTTCGGCAGCTGGTGCAGGCCGGCGCCGTTCTTGTGGAGGTTGTTCAACATGTCGAACACTTCGCTCGGCACCGCGAACGACAGCGCGACGGTCTTGCCCGAGCCCGACAGTTGCAGCGAGTTGAGGATCGCGGTGGCCTTCGGGTCGTTCTGCATACGGCCGAGCGCGAGGAGGCCCTGGACGACCTGACGCAGGTTCTCGGCGCCCTGGTCGTCGCGCGCTTCGGCGCGCAGCGTGCCGGTCAGACCGCCGTCGACGTGCGTCATCACGGCGAAGGTCTTGATCTGCGGCATGCGGCTGGCGATCTCGGTCGGCAGGTGCGCCTGGCTCTGAATCGCGTCGAAGCGGCCGACCGCCCACGCGTTGTTGCCGGCGTCGATGTCGGCGACGAGCTCCATCATGTCGTTGTTGGCGGTGATGCTGTGCGCGCTGAGCTGCGCGTCGATCGAGCTCTTGATCGCATCTTCGCTGCCGATGGCCACGAGGCCGGGCTCGAGGAAGGCGAGCACGATCGTCGGAACGGACTTGCGAACCGGAGCCGGCACGGCGCCGGGATCGACGTCGACGGCGTCGTGGTCGACCGCCGCCGCCTTCACCAGGCGCTTGCCCTTGTACTCTTCGACGACGCCGCCGTGCTCGCGGATGAGGCTCTCGAGCTGCGTCGTGTTGAAGCGTCCGCGCGCCACGACCAGGCCGCCGGCCCCGCCGGCCGCCACGTGCGCGTCGGTCGGCAGCGAGGTCATCGCGGCGACGACGTAGTCGATGTCGCGCTCGATGTCGATGCCGGTCTGTTCCTGGAATTCCTGCTGGCCGCGCTCGTCGGGCAGGGCCGCCTTCATCTTGCGGCGGAGCTCCGAATCCATCACCTCGCGAACGTTGGCGAAGGCGACGACGGAGGCGTCGGCGGGGACGTAACTGAGCTCGGCCGGGCCGGAGCGTGAGGCCGAGAGGGACGGAAAGCCACCCCCGTAGTAAGCGATAAGACCGGAGCCGAGGCCGACCACTACGATGCCGGCCGACACCGCCATGAAATACCGCGTTTTCGTCGTCATACGCGCAAGCCCTCTGGCTGGATTATACAGATCCAGGGGGTAAAAAGTTCCGGGAACGGGATCTAAATGTCCGGAATCGAACAGGTTACTGTTCGAGGACGTATTCCTTGCGCTCAACACTTACGGCCGCCAGCCACAGAAATACCAGCAAAATGACGGCGAGCCAGAAGAGGGCCTGCGGCAGGGTCGGATTCTCCCGGAAGATGCTTTGAATCATGCTGATGACGTTGTCGCTCGGCATCGCATGCGGCACCAGGGCCTGGAGGTAGTAAGCGACGGTGAACTTCTTCAGGTAGCCGGGGAACGCCAGCGCCACCTGCTCCCAGCCGAAGATGAACATCAGCCCGACCAGGAGCGGCCGCTTGAACCGCGCGCCGATGAAGGCGAACACGGCCCCGTAGACCGCCAGGCCGACGGCCAGCAGCACGAGGTCCTTGACGAGATCGATGAACGACGCGCCAAGGCTGCCGTGGAGCGGCACGATGGCCAGGTAGACGATCACCACCGACGGCAGCACGACGAACACCGTGCACGCCATGTAGGCGAAGTACTTGCCCAGCAGCACCGCCCCTTTCGGGATCGGGCGCGTGAACAGATACGTAATCGTCTTGTCCTCGACCTCGTCGGCGATGAGTGACGTGCCGTAGAACACGCCGAGGACGGGGACCGTGAAGCGCAGGTAGAAGACCCAGATCATCAGGCCGAAGATGGCGGGGCCGGCCATGCGCATGCCGTTGACCTGGAACACCGGCGCGCCGAGCGCGTCGAGCAGCCGCAGCAGCACCGCAATCAGCACCGGCGCGCCGACCACGAGCGCCATGAAGATCGTGCGCCGCGACCACAGCATCTCCGACATCGACAGATCGAAGACGCGCAGCGCCGACGACAGGTAGCCCGGTGTGCGTTCGCTGGCCATCACTTCACCAAGTACTGGAAGACCGCCTGCAGGTTGTCGTCGGGCGAGGTGACTTCGTCGATGGTGCCGAATTCACCGCTCGCCGCCATCTCCGTCACGCGGGCGTAAAACTGGTCCGGCTTCCCTGTCTCGACCACGACCGCGCCAGGCTCGAACTTCAAACTCCGCACGTCGTCGTCCGGCGTGTCGAGGAACTGGCGCGCGAGGCGGCGCGGGTCTGAGGCACGTACGTAGACGGTATGCGGGTGCTCGTCGATCAGATCGCGGATCTGGTGGACGTCGCCTTCGGCGAGGATGCGGCCGTTGTTGATGAGCAGGATGTTCGAGGTCATCGACTCGATCTCGTGCAGGATGTGGCTCGAGACGATGATGCTCTTGCCGGCGCGGCCCCAGTCGCGAATGAGGCGGATGGTCTTGCGGCGGCCGATGGGGTCCATGCCCGACAGCGGCTCGTCGAGGATGAGCAGCCGGGGGTCGTGGACGAGCGCCTGCGCCATCTTGACGCGCTGTCGCATGCCCTTGCTGTAGGCGCCGATCTTCTTGTCGGCGGCCTCCATCAGATCGACCGCGGTCAGCGCGCGCGTCGCCGCGTCGCGCGCCTCCTTGTCGCCCAGCCCGTTCAGGCGCACGAGGGCCGTGACCCACTCGAGGCCCGTCATGCGCTCGTAGAACGCGTCCTGCTCGGGACAGAAGCCGATCTGGAAGTAGACCCCCGGATTGCGCCAGATCGGCTCGCCGAGCACCGTGATGGTGCCCTTGCTCGGCTTGAGCTGGCCGGTGATGAGCTTCATGAACGTCGACTTGCCGGCGCCGTTGGGGCCGAGCAGGCCGGTCACGCCCGGCGGGACCGACACGCTGACGTCGTTGAGGCCGATCACCTGGCCGTACCACTTCGAGACCTTCTCGGCGGCGACGACGGGCGCGGCGGCGGCAGCGACCGTTTCCATTACGTCACCACCTCGACACCGCGAACGCGCCGCTCGAGAATGGAAACCGACACGACGACCAGGCCGATGATGACCAGCAGCGAGACCTCCCAGGGCGTCTGGTAGCGCGGCTTCATGCGGAACACCACGTCCACGACCTGCTCGACGTTGGCACCGATCGAGATCCACGACACGCGGCTGCTGCCGGTGATGGCGTAGAGCGCGCCGTAGATGGCACTGGTGAAGAACGTGATGCCGACGTAGAGGATGCCGACGTAGCGCGAGCTCTTGCTCAGCGACGACAGCGCCAGCATCGTGAACGAGGCCAGGATCACCTGCAGCAGCGAACCGATGACGATCGCCGGAATGACGAACAGGTTGTTCTTGAGGAACAGGAAGCTGCCGTCGAACATCACCTTGAGCACGAGCAGCAGCAGCGACGGCACGAGCGTGACCACCAGCAGAAAGCTGAACAGCACCGCCAGCTTGCCGAGGATGTACTCCGAGCGCATCAGCGGCTTCGACAGGTAGATCTGCAGCGCGTTGGCGCGGCGGTCGTTGGCGATCAGGCCCGAGCCGACGTAGATGGTGATGATGAAGATGAAGAAATTCTGCTGCTCGAGGAACTGGCGGAATGTCTCGGGGGACGGCGACAGAATCGACGCCTGCGGATAGTTGGAGCTGATCCACAGCTGCACGGCGCGGACGACGAACGGCACCAGCGCGAAGATGAGCAGCCCCATGAAGGCGCGGCGCCGGATGAAGGTGCGGATCCCCGCCCAGGCGATGACCAGCCACGACCGGCCGGCGACGGCGCGCAGGCCCGAATAGTGGCGGTAGCTTTGGTCGTGGATGGGCATGGTGGCTGGCGACCGGAGAGGTCCGCCCTACTCCTCCCCTACCGCTTTGGCGAAGACGTCCTCGAGTGTCGGGACGCTCGGGCGCAGGTGCCGCACCTGCACGCCGAAGGCGGCCGCCGACTTGAAGATCGCCTGGTGGTTGCCGAGGGCGTCGGGAACGAAGATCCGCATCACGTCCTCGTCGGTGCCGTGCGCTTCCATGCCCTGACTCGCCAGCAGCTTCAGGAAGCCGTGCAGGTCGCCCTTCACGCGCAGCTCGTAGACGCGGCCAGCCGGGCCTTTCAGCTCGGCGATCGGCCCCTGCGTCGCGATCTGCCCCTTGTCCATCACCACGACGTAGTCGCAGGTGTATTCGACGTCGGGCAGGAGGTGCGACGAGAGAATCAGGCTGACGCCCTTGTTGTGCCCGAGGTCGCGCACGAGATCGAGCATCTCGTCGCGCCCCTTCGGGTCCATGCCGTTGGTCGGCTCGTCGAGAAAGAGCAGGTCCGGGTCGTGCACCAGCGCCTGCGCGAGCTTGATGCGCTGCTTCATGCCGGTCGAGTAGGTCTCGACGTTGCGGTAGCGCGCCTCGCCGAGGCCGACGTATTGCAGCACCTCGTGCGCGCGCTGCATCGCGTCGGCCGGCGGCAGGCCGGCGAGCTGGCCGCAGTAGGCGACGAACGAGACGGCGTTCATGCCCGGGATATGGGCGTCGCTCTCCGGCATGTAGCCGAGGCGCGCGCGGATGGCGAGCGGCGACTGCGCCACGTCCATGCCGAGCACGGTCATCCGTCCGCGATCGGGCGCGACGAACCCGAGCAGCGACTTGAGCATCGTGCTCTTGCCGGCCCCGTTGGGGCCAAGCAGCCCCACGGCGCCCTTGGCGAAGGTCGCCGAGACGTTCTTGAGGGCCTGGTTCTTCCCGTAGATGACGGTGACGCCGTCGAGCTGGACAGCGATTGCGGGGGGTGCGGAGGGGGCGGCCGGCGCCGCAACAGCAGTGTCCATTTCCGGTCGGTTAGCTTATACGGAAATCCGGACGCGTGCGTTCAGGCGCCTGACAGGGTGCCTCGCAGCCCCAATTCGTCCGCGCGCAGCCGCATGAAGGCAATCACGTTCGTGATGTGCTGATCGAGCGGAAGGCCGAGCTCCTCGGCGCCCCGCCGCAGGTCGTCGCGGCTGACGGCGCGGGCGAACGCCTTGTCCTTCATCCGCTTGATCACCGACGAGGCCTCCAGGTCGAGGATGCTCTTCGACGGGCGCACCAGCGACGCGGCGGTGACGAAGCCGCTCATCTCGTCGCAGGCATAGAGCGTCTTCTCGAGCGTCGAGTCGCGCGTCACCCCGGAGTAATCGGCGTGCGAGAGGATCGCGCGCGTCACCCACTCGGGATAGCCTTTCGCCTTCAGGATCTCCACGCCGCGGAAGGGATGGTTCTCCGGGTCCGGGTAGCGCTCGTAGTCGAAGTCGTGCAGCAGCGCCACCGCGCCCCAGTCGTCGGCATCTTCCCCAAACATGCCGGCGTAGCCGCGTACGGCGGCCTCGACGCCGAGCATGTGCTTTCTCAGGCTCTCGCTCTGCGTGTACTCGGTGACGAGCGCCCACGCATCTGCTCTCGACAGTCCCATGATTGTTAGAGGCCTCCGACCGGGGATTGTACCTTTTGATAATCCGAGGGAACCGCAAAGGCGGACGCCTCGGGCGACGCGGGGCCGATCGTCGTCACTTCGCTGCGGATCTCGTAGCCCGGCATCACGGGCGATCGCAGCGCGATGCGCAGCGGGAACCGGCCGCCGGCGGTCAGCGCCTCGACGCCCGGGATGGCGGCGAAGGCCTGCAGCGTCCTGAACACGGCCGCGTAGCCGCCCCCCGCGTACTCGTCGGTCGACCACACGTCGCCGGTGAGCTCGATGTCCTTGGGGAAGTCCGGCGGCAGGCTCACACCCTCGGGGACGGGGACGTGCAGGACCTCGCGGAACCGGAAACGCTGCGCGCGGTGACCCGCCACGGTCGCCGTCTCCCCCGCCGGCTCGATCGTCACGTCGGGCGTGCCGAGCAGCGCGCCGAGGTTTTCGCCCGCCGGGATCTCGTACCACGTCTTGTTGCCGGGGTTCATGACGCGAATGTTGGGGTCGCCCAGCCGCTGCAGCACGACGCTGCCTCGCGGAAGCGTCGCCAGCTGCCCTCTCACGTCGGCGCGGGTGTCGCCGCCCGCGATGGTGTAGTCGATGTCGACCGCTCCCGCCGGCGTCAGGAGCTGCGTCAGCAGCGGCCCGAAGTTGCCGTAGGGGGTCGACGGCGCCAGCGGCGTCGCCGCGTCGACCTTCGCGACGCTCATGCGGATCGTCGCCTTCAGCCCCGCGGACGCGGGCTGGACGGCCTGGAGCGCGAGCGACACGACGAGCGGAGCGAGAATCATGACCACTCCAGTCCCTTCCGGATCACCTCGACGGCTTTGTCGGTGAGCCCGTACGGATCCAGCCGCGCCGGATCCGCCAGCGCGACGTCACTGGCGTCCGTGCCGCAGCACAGCGTGCCTCCGGCCGGACGACAGACGTAATCGACCAGCACGAAGTGATACTGCACGGCGCCCGCCTCGTCCAGCATGATCCGATCGAAGACCTCGATGACGGCGCCCACGTCGACGACGAGCCCGGTTTCCTCGCGCACTTCGCGCGCGCAGGCCTCGCGCAGCGTTTCGCCGACCTCGACGGCACCGCCGGGCAGGTTCCACGCGCCTTTCAGCGGCTCGTGCGCGCGCTGCACCAGGACGACCTTGCCGTCGACGAGCACCACGGCGCCGACGCCGACCACCGGTCGATCGGGATATTCACGCACCCATTACTTTTACTACGACGCGCTTCTTGCGCTGGCCGTCGAACTCGGCGTAGAACACCTGCTCCCACGGCCCCAGATCGAGCTTGCCGCCCGTGACCGGCAGCATCACCTGATGCCCCATCAGCGTGCGCTTGAGGTGCGCGTCGGCGTTGTCTTCGCCGGTCTGATGGTGCTTGTAGGGCATGCCGGCGGGCGCCAGCTTCTCGAGCCAGGCCTGGAAGTCTTCGATCAGGCCGTTCTCCCAGTCGTTCACGTAGACGCCCGCGGTGATGTGCATCGCCGAGACCAGCACCATGCCGTCCTCGATGCCGCTCTTCTTGACGATGGCCGCGACCTCGTCCGTGATGCGCACGAACTCCTGCCGCTTCTTGGTGTTGAACCACAGGTAATCGGTAAAGACCTTCATTGGGATTTGGAAATCTGGGAATCTGGAAATCTACAGGGGCAGCGAGGCCAGCGCGTTCAGATCCCAGTCGGCGCTGATGCCGGCGCGCAGGCGGCGCAGGCCGGCGGCGCCGATCATCGCCGCGTTGTCGGTCGAGAGCGAGAGCGGCGGCACGAACACGGGCAGCCCGAGCGCCTGGCCGCGCGCCTCCGCGTCGGCGCGCAGGCGGCTGTTGGCGGAGACGCCGCCGGAGATGCCGACGCTCTTGGCGCCGAGCCACCGCGCCGCCTCGAACGTCTTGTCGAGCAGCGACTCGACCACCACGCGCTGAAACGAGGCCGCAATGTCGGCGACGTCGTTCGGCGCGAGCACTGGTTGTCCGTCCTCCGCCCTCCCGCCTTCGCTGGAGCTACGGCGGGCAGGCCGTCCTCCGACCTCGCGCAGCACGGCCGTCTTGAGGCCACTGAACGAGAAGTCGACCTTCCGCTCGATGCTCGGCGGCAGGAGACCGGCGGGCGCCGTGCTCCCCGGGTGCGCGCGGTCGGCGTGGGTCATCCGCGGCATGCTGAAGCGATACGCACGGTCGTTGCCCTGCTTCGCCAGCTTGTCGATGACCGGCCCGCCCGGATAACCGAGCCCGAGCAGCTTGGCAACCTTGTCGTACGCCTCCCCCGCCGCGTCGTCGCGCGTGCGCGCAATGAGCTCGTAGCGGCCAGGCTCGCGGATCAGGTACAGGCTGGTGTGGCCGCCGGAGACGACGAGCACCGCCGCGGGCAGCGGCAGCTCGCCGTGCTGCAGGACGAGCGACTCGATGTGACCTGCCAGGTGATGCACGGGGATCAGCGGGATACCGAGCGACCACGCCAGCGACTTGGCGAACGACACGCCCACCAGCAGCGATCCGACCAGCCCGGGCCCCTGCGTCACCGCCACCGCCCCGAGGTCCGACCACCGGACCGACGCGTCCGCGAGCGCCTTCTCGACGACGCCGCAGATGTCGCGCAGATGCTGCCGCGACGCCAGTTCCGGCACGACGCCGCCCCACTCGCGGTGAATGGCGACCTGCGACGCGACCACATTCGATCGCAGCCGCCACGGCTTCGCGGCGTCGCCGGTCTCGGCAATCACCGCGGCCGCGGTCTCGTCACACGATGTTTCGATGGCGAGCAGCTGGAGGTCGGAGGTTGGGCTTTGGAGGTTGGTTTCCGGACGGCTTGGGGCAGTCATGATGATGCGCCGAAAAAAAGATCACTTCCTGGAAGAGTCAATCCAGACGCCTACCAGCCTTCCGGAGACCAACCTCCAAAGCCCAACCTCCAACCTCCTTACGCGCCGGCGAGCTGGGTGAAGGCCTGCTTGAGCGACGCCGAGTAGGGCGGGCGCAGGATGCCGCGCTCGGTGATGATGCCGGTGATGTAGCGATGCGGCGTGACGTCGAACGCCGGGTTGCGGATGTAGGCGCCGACGGGCGTCAGCTGCGACGAGCCGAGATGGCT